>ERZ1673750.1198-NODE-1198-length-14214-cov-5.253196_pt1 | contig 14214 bp, 11 predicted proteins | sample MGYA00580203_ERZ1673750 | MGnify/ENA primary metagenome ERZ1673750 (study PRJEB41218, sample SAMN15661763) | gut metagenome | host: Homo sapiens | place: Canada: London | collected 2015-08-20/2019-03-30 | study: EMG produced TPA metagenomics assembly of... | reverse complement strand
TTTCATTCCCATCATCAGATAAAGTCCTAATTCATGGCTTCTTCTCTCCAACTGATACCGTGTTGTAAAAAATACCAAAAAAGACAGAACAAAAAGCGAAAATACATAAAATATAGGAACAATAAGCAAAAGCTTCTGAACAGCATCACTTTCCATACTCTTTATGAATTTCATTACATCCTGATTTTCTATGGATAAAATCACGTAAAAAGCCACTACGGAAATCACTAAAGAGGCAAAATAAAGGCTGTTTTCTTTTCTGCCGGATTTGCTGTTTCTCTTAATCAGATTATAAAACATTGGCGCTTCCTCCTCCCAGTGCAGCCGTCACTTCCAGTATTCTCCGATAGAAATCAGACTGGCTTTCCTCCGGAAGTTGACGCCGAAGCTCATGAAAAATAACTCCGTCCTGAATAAATAAAATTCTACTGCAATAGCTTGCCGCATTGGCATCGTGCGTTACCATCATCACCGTTGTTTTAAAATCTTTACACACACCATTTATTTTTTCTAAAAGCTTTTTGGCGCTGTGGCTGTCCAAAGCTCCTGTGGGCTCATCTGCCAGCAGAATTTTCGGCTGAGATATCAGAGCTCTTGCCGCTGCTGCCCTTTGCTTTTGACCACCTGAAATCTGAGAAGGAAACTTATCTAACACATCCTGCATCTCCAGATAGTGTGCCAATTCCATACATTTGTTTTCTGCCTGTTTCCGGCTGTCGCCATGGATGGCAGAAGGCAGGAGAATATTTTCTTCTACTGTAAGGTTATCTAAAAGCTCAAAATCCTGAAACAGATATCCGATTTCTTTGCCTCGAAACTGTGCCAACTTTTTTCCTTTAAATCTACCAATATCTTCTCCCGACAGTAAAATTTTCCCTTCTGTCGGTTTTATCATGGTTGCAATACAGTTTAAAAGTGTAGTCTTTCCAGAACCGCTGCTCCCCATAATTCCCAGAAATTCCCCTTCCAAAACCTGAAAGGAAACGCCGTTTAAAGCTTTTGTCTCCCCCTCTTTTCTTCCATAGCTTTTCTTTAACCCTTGTATTTCTAATAATGTTTTTCCCATATACTCCTCATCTCCTTATTTAAGATACCTTTATTATAAAAGATGACAGCCGAAAAAAACACTTACATCTTTTGTAAGAATTCTTACTCCACGCTCTTTAAAGACTCTACCATATCGATTTTCTTTAATTTAAAGTACATCACTGCATTTACAAGAAAGGAAAACATACAAGTCAGCGCTGCACTCAACACAAAGCTGATATTTTCAATAATTCTGGTGAACATCACACTGTCAATTTCCACTGTCACAATCACAAAACGATGTAGAATACTTCCCAGTGCAATTCCCACTACTACACCGATTATGGTAAGCAAAATATTTTCTCGGAGCACATAAGCCGAAACCTCTTTATCATAAAATCCCAAAACCTTAATGGTTGCCAGCTCACGTTTTCTCTCTGTAATATTGATGTTATTCAGATTATACAAAACTACAAAAGCAAGGAGACCTGCAGAAATAATCAGCACTACAATCACAATGTCAAGGCTTTCCAGCATATCGTCTAACTGCCCTTGTATATTATAGGTATAGGTCACATTCAAAGCCCCACGTTTATCCAGAATATTTTCTCCGATTTCCTTTACGCCTTTTTCATTAAAGTTCTTCATCTTAAAGTATACGGTATTCGGCTCCATATCTTCGCCGTAAATCTCTCTGTAAGTTTCCGGTGGAATATACAGATAGTGCTCCATATAATTTTCACAGATATCCGTTACCTGAAGTTCCGCCTGTTTCTCATCCTTATCCTCAAGAACAATCTTATCACCTTTTTCAACATCTAAAAGCTGTGCCGCCTTCTCTGTTAAAATTACGGAATTTTTCTCCAGCTCAAACTCCTTCTTTGTAATGCGGTTTCTGAAAACCTGAAACTCCTTGTTTTTCTCAAGGTCAGAAGGTACGCTTAAATAAACCTCCTGTTCTTCCTTTCCCTTAGAAATCGTCACTCTCTTTGAGTATCCCTCCATAATATCAGAAACCTCTTTTTCTGAAGAAAGGTACTTCGCAGGCTCTTTTCTGTCTTCTTCCTCTGCATCTGTATTCAAAATAACCATGCCGTCATATAATTGAAGCTCTCCGTACTGCAATTTACCAATGGCAAAAATAGAGTCACGAAGACCAAAGCCTACAATCATTAACGCCATGCAGCCTCCAATACCGAACACTGTCATGAAAAATCGCTTTTTATAGCGAATAAGATTACGAATCGTAGATTTCCAAATAAAACTTAAATGTTTCCAGATAAACGGAATTCTTTCCAGAAAAACTCTTTTTCCTTGCTTTGGTGCCGGTGGTCTCATAAGTACAGCCGGTTGAGAAGCAAGCTCTTTATAACAAGCCAAAAGTGTCGCCAAACCAGTGCATAAAATTGCTGCTCCTGCTGCCATAATTCCATATTCCCAGTTGTAAGGAATTACCACATCCGGAACATGAGTATACATAATCTTATATGCCGTCACAATAATATAAGGAAAAACTTTCTCTCCAAAAAGCACTCCAAAAATACTACCACCAACCGTTGCCAAAAGGGCATAATTTAAGTATTTTCCTGCAATGCTCAGCTTTCCGTATCCCAGAGCTTTTAACGTTCCGATTTGCGTTCTCTGTTCCTCCACCATACGTGTCATGGTTGTTAAACTGATTAAAGCCGCTACAATAAAGAATAAAATCGGAAATACCTTTGCTATGGCACGAATACGGTCTGCATTGTCGCCAAAGCCCGTATATTCCGGTAAGGCGCTTCTATCCTGCACATACCACTGAGCGTTTTCAATCTTATTGATTTCCAACTGTGCGTCTTTTATCTTTTCCTCACCGTCATGAATTTCCTGTTCTGCCTCTGCTTTTCCCTGCTCGTATTCTTCCTTTGCTTTCGCAAGCTTTTCTTCATTTTCTGCAACTAAAGTTTCGCTTTCTGTTTTCTGTTTTTCTCCGTCATGAATTTTACTCCAACCGGCGTCAATCTGCTTTTGTCCTTTCTTTGCCTGTTCTTCGCCTTCAACCAGCTTTTTCCTGCTTGCCTCCAGCTGCTGCCTTCCTGCCTCAATGGCTGCCTGCCCCTGCTCCAACTGCTTTTTCGCTTCTGCAAACTGTACGTCTGCTTCCTGCTGCTTCTGTTCCAAGATTGCCTGTGCTGCCGCTATCTGCGCTCCTGCCGCCTGCAAAACAGGCTCTTTTTCTGCAATCTCTGCTTTTAACGCATCTGCCTGTGCCTGTATCTGAGGGATTTGCTCCGGTGGCAACATTCCGCTTTCCAAGCTTGCCAAAAGCTTCGCAAGTAACTCCTTCGCCTGTGCAAGAGCTGTAACGCCACTGTCATATTCCGCTTTCTGACTGTTAAAGTCATCCCAAGCTTTCGCAAGCTCTTCTTCTCCCTTGGCAATTTCTGCCATTCCTGTATCATATTGTTCTTTAAAAGCTGCTTCCTGTGCGTCAAATTCTTTTTTGGCTGTATTATACTGACTCCAGCCGTCAGAAATTTCTTTTTTGGCTGCATCTACCTCTTTTTGACTGGCATACAGCTTATTTTTTCCGCTTTGAAGCTCATCGTTTGCCTTCTTTAGCTGTTCTTTTCCTTCCTGAAGCTGTTTTTCTCCATCATCAATCTGTTTTTTGGCATCCGTAAGCTTTTCTTCTGCTTCCTTCTTTCCTTTATCTAATTCTGCCTGTGCATCGGCAAGCTCTGCTTCTGCTTCTTCACGAATTTCATCAACCCTTCGTTTTCCCTGTTCGTCAGCAATTTCTTCAATATTTTCCTGTACCTTTTCTACCTTTGCATCATATTGGGAAGTAAAAGCTGTCAACGCTTTTGCATCTTTTACAGACACATAACATTCCGTATATGCCTCCAACCCAAAATCCTCCGGAAGGACACCGATAAAGCCGCTGACTTCACCGTTTCCCACGGTACTGCTGCCTCTGGCATAAGTAAAATACATGGAGCTGCTGCCGCTTCCTACGATTTCAAAAGTGTCTGTTTTTAAAGTGTCGGTAACGGCATCTTTTGTACCGCTGGAAAGAGTAATCTTATCTCCGATTTGAAAGCCGTGAGCCTTTAAAAAGTCTCCGTCCATAAAACATTCCCCCGATTTCTCAGGCATTCTTCCCTCTTCTACGGTATATTTATTCATATCCTTTAAAACAGAAGCGACATGAAGGACTTTGTAGTTTCCTTCCACATTTAACAGCATGTCTGCCGAATATCCCGGCTCTGCTGCCTCCACGCCTTCTGTCTTTTTCAATGCTTCTACATCTTTTTCTGTCAGACCTAAAGTTCCTATCACACGAAGATCCATTACATTATTTCTGTCAAAATATGCGTCACCGGAGAAACGCATATCCGGTTCTCCTGCCCGAATACCGGAAAAAAACGCAACTCCCATTGCTACAATAAAGAAAATCGATAAAAATCTTCCCAGACTTTTTCGTATTTCTACATAAAAGTCTTTTCTTATTGCTCTTTTTTTCATGTCCGCTCACCACCTACCATTCAATGGTTTCTACCGGAACAGGATTTGGATTTAATTCCATACCGGACACCCTTCCGTTCTTGATATGTATAATCCTGTCTGCCATAGGTGCAATGGCTGAATTATGCGTAATGACAATAACAGTCATTCCCTTTTGGCGGCAGGTATCCTGCAAAAGCTTTAAAATCGCCTTTCCTGTATTGTAATCCAACGCTCCCGTAGGCTCGTCACACAGCAAAAGCTTCGGATTTTTTGCCAATGCTCTTGCTATGGACACTCTCTGCTGTTCTCCTCCGGAAAGCTGTGCCGGAAAATTATCCAGACGGTCTCCCAGTCCGACATCTTCTAAAACACTCTTTGCATCCAGCGGCTCTTTGCAAATCTGAAGCGCCAGCTCTACATTTTCCAGAGCAGTCAGATTAGGCACTAAATTATAAAACTGAAAAACAAATCCGATGTCATCTCTGCGATACCCTGTAAGCATTTTCGGCGTATATTTTGCCACATCCTTTCCGTCTACCAGCACTTTTCCCTCTGTGGCTGTATCCATACCGCCTAAAATGTTTAAAACCGTTGTCTTACCTGCCCCACTGGGACCTACAATGACCACAAATTCACCTTTTGATATGGAAAAATCAATCCCATCTGCCGCACGGATTTCCACTTCTCCCATTTTATAAACCTTTGTTACATTTTCCAACTTTACATAATCTTCCATAGCTTATCCTCTCCCGGCTTCTTCCAATGCACCCTGTATTCCCTTTGTTAAAAGCTTTGCTGTAAGAGCTGCCATCCTTTTGGGACTTTCTTTAAAATCATGCTCCATCCAATAACGCACAATCCCCATAGCACCGGTTGTGCAATAATAAAACTGTACCTGAAATTCCACAGACGCCTCGTTAAAGGTATTTGGAAAAGCATTCAAATACTTTACAAAAATAGACTCCACAAGTCCTTTTCCGCTTGAAACACTTCCCCTGTATCTCATAATCAGCCCACACTTTTCCCTCTCCTGATAAAGATACTCAAACACACTTTCCAAAACGACTTCCAGATTTTCCTTTAGCTGAGTCGGCTCCATTCCATCTGTCATTTCTTTTACTTTCCTGCACATATTTTCCTCGACTTCCGCCAGAATATCATATATATCCGTATAGTGAATGTAGAAGGTATTCCTATGTATATGCGCCGTTTCTGTAAGCTCCCGAATGGAAATTTCATTGATTTCCTTATGTTGCAGCAGCAGAAGTAATGCTTCCAATATATTCGCCTTTGTCTTTTCAATCTTCTTATTTCTATCTTTTTCCATGATTTTCTCCTATGCAGTTGCACATTTTCTCAGTTAAATTTTACTGTGCAGTTGCACATTTGTCAACCTTCTGTAAAACAAAAAGAGCTGCCGCATCTGCAACAACTCTCCTGTTATTTCTATTCTGTTTTCTCTCCAAAAAGCTCATAATAAAAGATATATTGCTGCAAAACACCTTCAAAGCCTTTGTATCTGCGCTTCGGAAATCCCCTTTTATAATGCTTTTCAAGTGCCTGATTAATATGTGTATCTACCGGAAATGCCTCTAAATGATGAAGTCCAAAAAGACAAATGCAATCTGCTACCTTCACTCCCACACCGAATATTTTAAGCAGCTCTTCTTTTGCTTTTGCATATTTCATCTTTTCAATCGCCTGCAAATCTATTTCACCGGCAACAACTGCTTTTGCCGCACGAACCACATATTTACTGCGATATCCTAAATTACAGGCTTTCAAATCATCTTCTTCTAAACTGGCTAAAACTTCTGCCTTTGGGAAGGTATAATACTTATCCCCTGAAGCTGTTACTTTTCCTTCTCCATATTCCCTGCAAATATTCTCAATACACTTTCTAATTCTCACAATATTATTTTGTTGAGAAATCAAAAATGAAACAATCATTTCCCATAAATCCTGTTTTAAAATGCGAATACCTCCGCCCAGCTTAGCTGCATTTATCAGATAAGTATCACGTGGATTAATTGCCTCTATATAATGTTTATAATCTCTCTTTAAATCAAAATATTCCTCCCACACGTCTGTAAATTCCTGTGTTGAACAGAAAAAGAGGCACACTTTGCCGTTTTGCTGTATATCTAAGCTTCGTTCCCCTGCAATTACACGATATTTATTTTCGCCTATTTTTTCCATACGAAAACACTGACCGGAATTGCAGATTTGTTCTAAATTAAAATTTTCCAACTGTTTTTTTACCATATTTTTCTTCCCGTGTTTAAAATTTTATGAAAGCAGAATACTTTCTTGAAAGGATTATACTGAAAAAAAAAGAGGATTTCAATATGGATTAGATGGAAGTTTACTGTTATAATAATTCCAGAAAATATATTAGGAGATGAATTTATGCACAGGTCAAGAAAAGCACAGAAAAAAGAAAAGAAAGCCATGACCGTTTCTTTATATGGAAACTTATTCTTCGTCATTGTGGAATTAATCACAGCCATCATCACCAGTTCTCAGGCAGTTTTGCTTGATGCTGTTTATGACGGTGTAGAATTCTTCATGCTCTTGCCTTCTATTTTTTTAATCCCGCTGCTCTACAAACCTTCCAATGAAAAACATCCCTTCGGTTATATGCAGATAGAAACTCTCTTTGTTGTAGTAAAAGGAATTATGATGACCGCTGTTACCATTGGGTTAATCGCAAACAACCTAAACCTTATGCTTCATGGCGGACATCTGATTGCTTTTCAGTCCGTTGCCTACTTTGAACTGTTTGGATGCATTTTAGGTATCGCTGTATCTCTGTATCTTCGAAAAAAGAATAAAGCGATGAATTCCCCTTTAATAGAAACGGAAAAGAAAGGATGGGAAATCGACAGTATTGTATCTTTGGGAATGACTGTGGCATTTTTGCTTCCTAACTTTTTGTTACATACGCCACTTGCTCCTGTAATTCCTTACATTGACCAGATTATCACAATCTTTCTGTCTCTATTTATGCTCCCCGTGCCAATTAAAACAGTTGTTACAGGTATTCGGGATTTAATGCTAATACCTCCGGAACAGGAAACCATTGAAGATATTAAAAGCACCGTTGAACCGATTATTGGTATTTACGGACATACACAGCTTTATTATGATATTGTTCGAACCGGACGAAAACTATGGATTAGCGTTTATATTACTTTTGATAAAGATACGATTTCACTTTCACGGTTTAAAATTATTCAGGCTCGGTGCATTGAAGCCCTTGCGGAAAAATATTCTGATTTTTATTTTGAGTTGTTACCGGATATAGAATTTACAGGTGATGAAATTGAGAAGTTGGAGGTATAATCTCTGAAGCATAATGACTTCTGTACAAAATATACTTCTTTTGTACAGAAGTCATTATGCGATTGTCAAAAAGTCAGCATGGGAGTTATATTATCGTTGTGGCAGTTATCTATCATTAAGTAGTAAATATAATCTCGATATTAGTAAGCCTGTCTTTCCATCTCTGTTTTCTTAGATTGAAATCAACTGACCACAAAACTGCAATGACTGCGAAAGACACAAGCTGATAAAATAAAATAGTACAAAAATCTGTCTTAAAAAAATCAGCGAAACTTAGCAGAACTTAAAATTTATTATATTTTCAATATTAATTTCAAAAACAGCAGTAAAAACTTAAAAATCCATATTTTTCAGTACTTTTTCCTATTTTTATCTACTTTTTCATCAAAGCAAATCTCTGAACGAAACTTAGCAGAACTTAAATTATGCCCAATATGGAATGTACTTCTTGTATCTCGGTGCCGTATCTGGATCCATAACTTTTATATAACCACTTTCCACTGCATTGGAAATAATCCGAGATGCTTTCGACTTTTCTTTTTCTCCCAATCCGAATACTTTACGAATATCCGCATTAGAAATTCCTTCAAAATTAACGTATGCCAAGCATGCCTGCATATAGCAAGTCCGCATCCGATCTTCTTTTGTAGTTAATTCAAACGGCACTTTTGCAAACAAGATTGCTCTTGTGAACTGATTATTTTGATTTTCAACCCTTGGTGCAAGTAACTCATTTCTACCTGTAGCCTCAATAATTTTATCATAACCGCTACCACGTTCTTCGCAAATTCCACATTTATGCATAAATCCAGCAATATTTTCATTTCTGGATATCGGCACTGAATCTACAATTCTTTCAATTGCTACCAATGGTGCTCCAGCATTGGCAAACTCAATCCTGTTCTGAAACACCTCAATCATTGGATTTGTACCTTTCTGCTGAAGATCTTGATGTATCATTGCATTTGCTAACAATTCACGAATAGCAATTTCCGGAAAACTAATAACAGACTTTCGGGTAGCTTCTACAATAACCTCTTCCTGTGGGATAATCGTCATGATATACTGCACAATTTCTTCGTGTGAAAATGCATACCCAGCACAAAATTCTTTTTCTCTAACGGCATCCAATCTTGACTTTTCCTTATACCATACTACTCTAACAGTTCTTCTATGCAAAGTTTCAAATTTCTTCAAATCTTTTGCAATCATCAGTGCTCCCATATTCGTGATGTCCCATGTACCAGCGTCATTTCTTTTTATGAATTTTTCATGCTGTAAATCTTCTAATACTTTATCTCGATTTCGCGGAATCGGCATTTCTAATTTATCATAATACCTTGAATAATCCAATAACACTACCATTTCCTCTTCCTCTAAATTTCCCATAGCAATTCGCAACTCGTATGGTGTAGAATCAAAGGTTCTCCATAATTCTCTTTCTTTATCGGGATACTCTTTTAAGTTCTTTTTATTTGTTCCAATTCGTATATATTCATCTCCTGCAAATTGTACCGGCTGTTTCTCTGCACAAGGAATCTCCAGCAATACAACCATTCCCTCATCCATCGGAACTTCAAAAAACCGGAAATTAATTCTTGGTGAAAGCATTCTGGAAAGCCATGCTTCCAATTCCTCATTTCCTTTTTTCATTTTATGATACTGAAATTCAGTTCCCACAATTTTATGCGTTCCATCATCCACGCCCCAAACCAGATATGCTTTAGGGCGTTCACACAACGCTGCTGAATTACTGAGAGCTGAAATATATTCACCAATCATCTGCGGATGTTTATTATTACATTTGAATTCTATCCACTCAGTCTCATCTGGCAACTTAGCAAGTTCTCGTACAAGACTTCTCAAATATTCTATCGACCGTATTGCCATTAAATCACCCCTAATTTGTATTTTTCATGCTTCATTTATTTTTCACAAACTATAAGTTTAATATTTTAAATAATATGTCTCGAAAATTATCAAAAACAATATTAGCCAGCTCTAGTTTATTATAATGAATGTATTACCTCTTTTATACTCTCTCAATAAATTACTAAATGTGTACCTTTTTGCTTTTATATTTGGTGAAAAATCCACCACTTCCAATTAATACTTTTATTTCCAATATTATATTTAAACTTTCCTCACATAATTAGTCTCATTAGCTAAATATATAAAATTATTCAAATCATATTGAGTTAATTGATTAACTTATTTATCAATTGTGAACTTAAAGTTCTCAAAATATTCCAATAATCTCATAATATCATCATATGTTTTATGATTTTTTCTATATGTACTCATTTTTTCAGTATCAAGTAATTCTTCAATGTCTCTTACATTTTTTTTCAAAAGTTCCAAAATCATCTCCCTTATGTTTTTTAATTCTTGTTCTTCACATAATTGTTCTTTAATATAATCTTTATTTTGATCATTATAAATTACTCTGTAATTTCCTTTCCTCTCTGTATCCAAAGAAATAATGTATTTTTGTTTTGTTAACGAAGCCACCGCATTGCTAAAAGAATTCATACTATAATCAATATTATATTTATATCCACATTCTTCTAACCATCTTTTTAATTCCGTTGTCGTAAATTCTATTTTCCCCTGCAAACATTCTATCATTTTATCCCTTAATTCAGTCATTTTTAACATCTCTTTATTCTCCTTTACTATCTTTAATACTTCATTATATTCTTGTTCATCTAGAAAAAACCAATATATCGGCTATCTTATCTTGCTCAAATATATCAACCATAACTAATAATACTTCTATTGGTATTCCTGTTTCTCCATAGATATAATTTTTCGCCGAGCTTTCACTCATATATAGCCGTGTTGCCAGCATCTTTAATGTATAATTCCTTTTCTTCATCATCCCCCTTATTTTCTCCTTTGTTTTTTTCCACTCTATATTATAATTCATGTTTTATACTCCTCTCTTTTCATTTTCTTATTCATTTTAATTTATAATTTACACTCCTATCTTTTCATTTTCCTATTCATTTTAATTCATTGCATTTATTTATACAAGTCTTTATTTTAGAATTTTCTTTTTCTCTCATTAGCAAAAATCACATTTATAAAGTAATTGACTCATAATGAATAAATCAATTGACTTTTTAATCACTTTAAAAGTTCAACATTAAATGACCATTCTCCTGCTCATCTATAAATATTCATCACTAAATTTCAAAATAATATGTTGTATTGTAATACAGATATCCCCTAATACGGCTTCTGAAAATGTCAAATCATTGCCACAAATATATTCGGTCTTTTGCCATAAGAAGGTGAATGTATATCTGATACCCATTTTTTCGCTTAATTAATAAAAAAAACACAAATAATGTTTCTTTCCCATGAAACCTTCCATAAAACGCCTCTGTGTACTGCTATTTTTATTCATTATATTAAATGTCATAATTAACATTTTTAAAATCAATCAATTTTTAGACACGCTAAATTTCTTAACTTTTCAATCCCTATATTTTACAATTAAATATCGATTAACAGTATTTATGTTATATATATTATAATTCCATTTTAATATATACACTTTCTCCTCTGTGTTTTCATTACACATGTCAATATTATTTTACACCGGAAAACTATCCCCCAAACACAGCACCCCATACCCAATACGATTATTGGGATACTCCCCGCCTAAAAGAGGTCTTGCTCCCTTCCTCAAATATGCCTTCACCTTCTCCCCATACAAAAACGCATCATTCCCCCTTACAATTCCCCACTCCATCATCAGCGCTGCCGCTCCTGTAACAAACGGCGCTGCAAAGGAAGTTCCTGTTCTATTGACATACCCGCCTCCCACTGCCGTTGTACGAATATCCACACCCGGAGCTGCCAAATCCGGTTTTACCGCATTTACCACTCTTGTATAACCCCTTCCTGAAAAATCTGCGTAAGACATATATCTGGAATTATATGCCCCCACAGAAATTACTCTCCCTGCTGTTGACGGAATAGTCAATGTTGTTTCCGGTGTTGGAAAAGAAAATCTTGTTCCTTCATTTAAAATTCCGCCTCCCGGAAGCCACAAATCAAAAGAACCGTCCACAACTTTTGAAGGTATCAACTGAATTTTCCACACACCGCTGTCGATATACTGATTTTTTGGAAGCATATCTATATAAATTTCCTGTGAAAGACTGTATGGACTGGGTTCTCCATAATAGATTAACAGCTCCGTATTTTGAATAGTAAAACGCTGCGGTCCTAATATTTGCTTAAAAGGACCTACCCTTTCGCCATTTGGATGTATCAATACAAATTCCATCTCATCCACATACTGTTTCCAAATCTGTACGCTCATCCCCGTTTCATACTCGCTGATATATAGTGAAATCTCTTTTGTCTCACCTTCTGTCAATTTTCCCGAAGTATGAATAGCCACACTTCCTTCATTCCCCATTCCTACACAAATTACTGTTTTTCCCGACAATGCCGCATTATCCAAATACGTTTCGATAAGTGACTCCCCACTATGAGAGCCATAATTATTGCCAAAACTGAGATTTAAAGCCAGCGGCATCTGCAAATCGATTGCCTGACGAATTGCATAATCAATTCCCTGCATAAGTTCTGTGGTTCTGGGAAATCCATCTTCCAAAGGCGTTCCCAGTTTTACAACCAGCAAGTCACTTTTATAAGCCACTCCTCGATAAACACCTTGCGAAGCCGCCCCATTTCCGGCTGCAATTCCCATCACTCCGGTGCCATGTCCGCTTAAATCACGACTGGGAACGATTTTTTCCATTTCCCTTTTATTTTCCTGCTTCAATGCCTCATCAATCTGCTCCTTTGTATATTCCGTTCCTATAAAATAGCCTTTCGGTGGATTTCCCTGTATGGTTTGATCCCACAGACGTAATATTCTGCTGCTCCCATCAGAATTACGAAAATCAGGATGGCTATAATCAATGCCGGAATCAATACATGCAACCAACACGCCTTCTCCTGTCAGCGCTTCTCCCAAAGGCGAAAACTCACTTTGTACTGCTGTCATGCAGGAAGCACTTTTTCCTTGATTTACTGCAAAGAATAAACGCTTTGGTTTCTCTACGAACTCTATCTGCGGATTTCGTGATAATTCCTCTATTCTGCTTTCTGGAATGCGTATAATGGCAAATTGATTTAAAAGTTCTACTTTTGGAATATCTTCTCCCAGCACTGCACTCAAATCACCGGAAAACTTTATAATCAGCTCCCAGTTTTTTTCTTCTGTATTATACCCTACGTTTAACTGTGATGATTTCATTCTCTCCTCTTTTGTAGCACTTAAAGCTAAATTCAAAAGATTTTCTAATTTTTGATTTTGCATATTCTATCCCCCTTTCTCCATCTTACGCTTTATGAATAAGGATAGAACGAAAAAGAGCTGCCTTAACAGACAGCTCTACTTTCTTATTCTTATTTTATTTTTCTTTTGAAATCAAATGATATGGAAGTGCTACTCCTAAGATACCTCCAACCATATTTCCAAGGGTAACAACTACTACATTATATAAATATGCATCAATTCCAACTTTTCCTGTAAAAAGAGAAATTCCAATGCTGCTCATATTTGCAATACTATGTTCAAATCCACATACCATAAATACAAAAATACACCAGAAAATCATAATCAATTTACCTGATTCAGACTTCATTTTTATTCCACACCATACAGCAAGACATACTAAAATGTTACACAATACCGCTTTGAAAAACAATGGCATTGGTGCAGTAGTCGTCTTTGTAATTGCAAGATTTTCAAAATAATTGCCAATTGCACCTGTAGGAACTTTTGTAGCTATAAAAAGAGCAGAAGATAAAAGAGAACCAACCAGGTTTCCAATCCAACATACACACCATAATTTACAGGCATCTCCCCATGTAGCAGTTTTTCTAAATGCTGCTGCTGACATAAGAAAATTATTTCCTGTAAATAAATCCGCTCCTGCCATGATAACTAAGCTAAGTGCTGCTGCAAATGCAGCACTCTGTGCCGGTTTTGCCCAAATTGCTGCTGTTTCTGAAGTTGATAAATGACCTGCAAGTGTAAATGCCAGAAATCCCCCCATTGCAACAAACATACCAGCAAGCATAGACGCCACAAAATATCCCAGCGGATTGGTTTTCAGTAAATTTAATTTTGTTGCCGCAGAATTACAAACGGCTTTATATTCGTCTTTATACATACTTATTTGCTCCCTTCAAGCCCAAAATTTTCTAATACGTAGAAAGCTGCTGCACCACATTTGTCATGCAGCAGCTATATGTTTATTTCTTAGAAAAGACCGGTAATTTTACCTGTTTCATCTACGTCAATTTTCTCAGCAGCCGGTACTT
>ERZ1673750.1193-NODE-1193-length-14232-cov-4.862242_pt1 | contig 14232 bp, 21 predicted proteins | sample MGYA00580203_ERZ1673750 | MGnify/ENA primary metagenome ERZ1673750 (study PRJEB41218, sample SAMN15661763) | gut metagenome | host: Homo sapiens | place: Canada: London | collected 2015-08-20/2019-03-30 | study: EMG produced TPA metagenomics assembly of... | reverse complement strand
CACACCTTCGCAACGCTGGCACTGCAAAACGGTGTGGACATCAAAACCGTATCTGGTATGCTGGGGCATTTTTCGGCAGGCTTCACGCTGGATACTTATGCGCATGTAACGACCTCCGCCAAGCGTGAAGCGGCAAAGACAATGGGTAACATCCTCTCTGGCGCGGTATAGTGCTTTCCGCTCCCCGTCCCGTTGGGGTCAGCGTTTGGGTCAGAAAAAGTGGCGAGTAAGATATTGGACGCAAAAGTGCGGAAAAAGTCCTGATTTCGCAAGAAATCAGGACTTTCTGGTTGCGGAGACAGGACTCGAACCTGCGACCTCCGGGTTATGAGTTCAGAAATTCCTGTTTTCTATTGTTTTGCAACGTGCCGCAAAGTATTGCAATTACTGGATTTTTCAATTTTATCGTTTAGCATCGTTAAGTAAAATAGTTGAACTTTTTGAATCGGAGTTGAATTTTTGTTGAACTCAAAGCAGGAATCGGGGATTGCTCCCCGGCCCCATTTTTATATCAGATAATCACATACTGTTTCTTCATATCTTCCAGCATCTTCACAGCCTCCAGCCTTTCACTGGGCGTTGCGTCTGGATCGTCCCTTACGCGGCGGAGAGCTAACACCTGTGCCTTGACTTCGGCCCGCTCCCGCTCGTGGCGCTCTCTCCGGGCCTGCTCATTCTTGCGACGGGTTTCCTGGGATTTATTCATGCTTTCCCTCCTTCAACATAGCACGCAGCAGGGGCAGCGCATCCTCGTCCGGGAGTTCAGACAGGCGTTTCCTTTTAGCGATAGATGCCTCTCGTTCTTCCTTGCCCATGTACCTTTCCTTTTCTTCAATTTCTCGAATTGCATCCTCTATGGCCAGAACAGCCGCCTCCTGTTTAGCAGACTCCACATGGGCAGAAACCCCACGGGAATCCTTGTTTCCAGTGGTAAGGGCATATTCCAGGAGTGCATCAAAGATCTTGTCATTACAGAGCAGCAGAATATTTCCAATCATTTCCGTTTCGCTTTCACTAAGCGGGTGCTGCCTCACCGATCCGAAATATTGCTCCCACAGACCTACCAATATCTGGTTGGCGGTGTCAATTTCGGCGATTATATCCCATACAGCGTTTTCTACAACCAGCCGCTCCTCGCGTGTAGTCTTATTGATAACCATTTGTTTTCCTCCTTGCAAAATCAGAGGGAGCCGGTTATACTGAACTCACCGGCCCCCTCGTGGTGGTTGGTGCTTACAGGTCCTTCTCCGTCTGGCCGCCAAGCTCACGGGGAAGGGCTTTCTTTTTCTCGATCCAGTCAACCAGGGCAAATAGCTTGTCCGTGAGGTACACCGCCCCGGCGATGGTTACCACGACTTCCATCATGCCACGGAGAAGCGGCGCACCGTGGTTTCTTTCGTGAACCGTGTGGCCACGTCCGGCAAGGCCTTCCGCAGGGCCGCAGCGTCAATTCTCGTGGTAGTGACGTGCTTCCAGGTGATCTTGTACTCCCCGGCCTGCACGGCCTCCTGGGAGCCCATAGCGGCCTTGATGGCATCCTTGATGGTCTCCGCTTCTGCCTGGGCCTCGTCGATCAGGGCCTGGAGCTGGCGAAGCTCCCGACATTTCAGTTCCAGTTCGTGTGTACTCATGCTTTCCTCCTTTGTAAAATAAAAGCGGCACCGGAGTACCGGCACCGCCTATGTAACCAGGTGTATTTACTTCAACTTGGGGAGCGGGAAACGGATTGCATTGCTCACGTCCTCCGCCCATTCGATCAGGGCATTGACGCCGGTTCTGGTGATCTCCGAATCCTCTTTGAGTTGGGCAACGTCCTCTTTCAGCTGAGAGACGTCAGTCTCGATCTTCTCTAACCTTGAGTCGATGGAGTCAAACCGTTTGTTGAGGACCTCCAGCAGTTCCTCATTCGTCATTTGCATCACCTCGCTTTTCTATTATAGCGGTGCCGATATTCCGTTGTCAAGGTACTGGCAAGAGCTTCGAGATTGAAGAGAGACCATCGGGAACGTGAACCCGTCCGCCTGTCGCATCTCTTGTCCCTTGCTATGGTATTATTATACACTATTAATAGTACATTTCAATAGGCATAGAGTACAATGTTAACAGTACATTATTGTGCAATTTTGTACTGTTAATAGTTCGAACTGTATGTTATAATAATATCAGACGGAAGGAGGTGCGTTGTGGCATTACCGGAATCCAGGAAAAAGGCAAATGCAAAGTGGGATGCAGAGAATATGACAACTCTTGGATGCCGCGTCAAAAAGGAACAAGCGGAGAAATTTAAGACATATTGCAAAGGAAAAGGAAAAACGTCTAACACGGTATTAAAAGAGTATGTACTTGACTGCATCGACGAAAAAGAGGCCGGGGACTAATCTCCCCGGCCCCTCTTTCTTTATCGTGATATGGCATTCACAAGCATGTGCGACGATGCACACCGAAAACTCCTATCTGTTCCTCGATAGGAGGCCCGTCACGGTACTTTGCGGCGGGGCTTGACAAGGGGAACAAGAGTAGGCGACCCCTTTTGTTTTATGGGATAGTGTTGTTTTTACAGGGAATACGCCCGTTGCTTGTTCTTGCTATACTGATAAGCGGTCTCTCCGATGACCTTGCCATCCAACACGGATTGCACCGTAATGGTAAAGTTCTGACCCATCGTTGCCGCTATGCTGTTGAGCGCCCCAGACACACCAGACTGAGATCGTCCTAACCCGGAAGACGCAAAGTCTACGTTTGCCGTACCGAAGTTCATGCCATTCTTCACCCGGTCGGTAATGTCTTGCACATCGGACATAAGACCGGGAAGCCCCGCCTCCAAGCCCTGACCACCGCCTTCCATGACATACTGAAATACCTGCTTTGACCACTTAGACGGGGAATGTTCGTCAAATCCGTCAGACCCAGTAAACCAATTCTTGATCGTGTCAACCACGCCAGCCACTTTATCCTTCAGCCACCGAACCTTGTCGGAAATACCATTCCATAAACCCATAAGAAGGTCCTGACCAACTTGCCGCATTTGCTCTGGAATACCTTTGAGCCAGTCAACAGCAGTCTGCGCCGCATTTGGAATGGTCTCTGTGAAAAAGGTTACAATGGCGGAAACTGCACCTGATATCGTTTCCTTAATGATTTGCCAAGCAGACTGCACCATATTTCTGAAGTCTTCGTTTGTCGCATACAGAACGCCAAACGCCGTTACAAGCGTTCCGATTGCAGTCACCACAAGCGCAATCGGGTTTGCGTTCATCACGGTGTTCAGGGCGGCTTGCGCTTTCGTCATAGCTGCCTGGGCAAGCTGTGCCAGTGTCATTTTCCCCGTAAGCAAGGCAACGACAACCTCACCGGCTTTCATCGTGCCATTCAAGGCCGCCTGTGCGAGATTTGCCTTTCCAACCTCCATAGACAGCAAGGAGATTGCCACCTGGGCCTGCTGGAAGCCCTGAACCGCCCCCTGAATCGCCATACCGGCCTTTAGTGACACAAACGCTCCTGCCGCTGTCGTAATAATGGGAAGCAGGTTTTGTATCGTAGCAATCAGATTCTGCCCTGCCGTAACCGCATTTGAAAAGCCTGTTGTAATCGTCTGTGTAAGTCCTTCCCAGTCAACCTGTGCGGTAAAGTTTTGAACGGAAGCCGTCATATTCTGGATCATGGGCGTGACAACATCCAAAATGGGATCGCCAAACGCCGCTTTTAGCTGCCGCCACGATTCTTTCAGGTTTCCCAGGACATTTTCCCAGCCGTCAGCTTCACGGGAAGCCTGCCCAAGTGCGCCGGAAAGGGCCTGCGAGTCTTCCACCATCTTCAAAAGTGTTTCCTGCTTCTGGATCTCCGTCAGGTTATTGAACTTTTGCCCAAACAGCTCCATAGCCGCCGCATTTCGGGTGGTTTCTGTTGCGGACAGGCCCAGGGCAGCGTCATTTTCATAATTGCCCTTCAAAAAGGATTGCAAGGTCTCTGTCGCCTGTTCCACACTGGTGTCATAATATGCAGCGGAGTCTGCGGCAGCTCTCAAGGCCCGTTCCATCAGGTTCATGCTCTCTGTTGCGTCTCCGCCAGAAGAACGAGCAAACGCATAGATCTTGCTTCCCAGTGTATTTAATCTCGTCTGTAAAATCCCGGATTCCTGCGCTACCCGCCCGATTGCCTCTGTTGCGGTGTCCTGCATATCTCCAAATGTCTGTGAAAACGCGCTGGCCTCTGCCCTTACTTCCGCCGCAGCGTCTACACCCACCGTTGCCAGGGCCGTGGAAACCGTTGTCACAACAGCTCCGATCCCGGAGACCGCCTTCACAACTGTGCCAACACCAGATTTCAGCTTTGAAAATCCAGACGATGCACGTTTGATTCCATCCTGAAAATCGCTGTCATCAATAGAAATCTTGCAGTAAAGGTCCAGTAAATTCAAGTTAGCTCACCTCCTTCCCTGTCAAATACCCGGCCCTGTACATCTGATAAACAAATTCGCACGCGGTCTTTGCAAGATCCGAATCTGTACAATTTGATTTCAGCCAGTTTGCGGAGTCTTTCTCTTTGACCATTGCGCCTCCTGCCCGTCTCTCCCGCTGGCCCATCAAATATGCTTTCCTTCCGGTCTTTGCAATTCCCCTCAAATATGTAAGACTCCGCTTGTCTTGAACGCCGCAGCTTGATACGAGAAGATTATAAATCCATTGCTCAGAATATGGCTTTTGGGTAAACACTCGGCTCCCCCCCCCCTTAGAAATTCGACACCATGTCTCCAGAGAGCTGCTCCCACTTCTGGCTCATAGCTGTAGTGTGGGCCGGGGTGGTGCGGTGCAAGCCGCCGCCCCCGCGCCCGCTGCAATAGTTGCTGATCTCCACAAGGTCGTCAAAGTTCCTCATGGTGCTGTTCTTTCCGTTGCCGATTTGGTCGCATAGCGTATAAAGCAGCCCACGGGTTTTCGCATCGGTGCGCTTTTTATCGTCTGCAAGTTCCTTTGCGGTCTTGCTGATAAGCCGCAACATGGTAATGTTGTCGTCGTACTTGTTTACCAGGGAAAAAACATCGTCAGCAGTTAGGATGCCCGATTTCAGCAGCTCCAGGGCGTTGGTGTCGATGGCGTCAGGGTCAACGGTGGAGCTGGCCCGCACATCGCTTTCAAGTTCGCGCCGGATTGCCTCTTTCTGCCGGTCAAACTCCGCCCACACGCGGCTCTCTGCCGCTCTAAAGGTGTGTTCAGCCTCCAGCAGTTGCGCCCTTGCCCGCTGCCGTCTTAAGTCATCCTCGCCCCGGTAGGTTTCCGCCCTCCACGCCTGGGCGTCGGTGTTGGCTTTCTGCGCGGCCTGGAGCTTGTTCCATGCGTTCATGTATTCCTCGCGGGCCATCTTAAAGGCCGTATCAAGGTGCTGGGCATACTGGTTATACTTGCTCATTGTCAATCCCTCCCGATATAGTCATTCAGTGCATTACAAAGCGCCTGTGCCTCGTCGTCTGTAAGCTGGATGCCCTTCAAGGGTACTTTGCTCCCGCTCCCGTCTTGTTTCCATAGACGCACATCAAGGCGGGCGGGGCGGTTATTGAATGATACCACATTCAGCTCCCTGGTGTATGTCCCGCTGTCGCCCAGGGTGGCGATATGTTCCACGATTTTCAATTCAAAGGGTTCTCTCATTGGCTTCCTTTCTGCTACATAGCGTCCAAAATGCACAGGTTTCTTTACAGGTTGTCGGATTTGTCTTGTTTCCAAACGGACAGCGCCGCCCAGGTGCCGGCCCCTCGCCGGTCACAATACCGCATCCTTTATCGGTGTATCTAGCGCAATGCTGGGTACACTTGGAATTAAAAGGGCAGTCTCCCCAGCTCTTGGGGCGCGGCGGTTCCTTGTCCTCCGGGGGCGGTGGTACTTTGTCCACTTCAAACTCCCCGTAGGTTGTCGTGATGGTCATTGGGTATTCGATACATCCAGGTCCAACACGGCGGAAACGCTTGCCGTTTTCGTCTACTTCCCAGGGGCCAGGGTCAATCCTCATTTACATCATCCTTTCTATCAATCAATTACACAAAAATACTCTCGAATTTCAAACCGCAAAATCCGGTCAAGATCTTCCATGCTGTTTCCACACAGCACCCGAACAAAGGTCCCTTTTGCCGCTATCAGGTCATCCACGGTTCCGGTCCGCTCCGTCCCATCAGACGTGCGAAACAGAATAGTGAGCCGCTTCCCGCGTTTGCGGTCAATATAGTCTGCAATACGGCGCAGTCTGGTCTTGATCTCGTTCATAGTTCATCGCTCTCCAATTCTGGAAACTCCAGCTTTCCAACCTCCACGGCCTCGTCGATCATTTGATACAGGGACAGACTCAAAGCGTCTACCCCCTCTACGGGATGGGGATAAAGCACGATCCGCCGTCCGTCCGGGGTGTATGCGCCGCACTGAGTCAGATATTCCTCTGCTGTCATAAGTGTGTGAAACTCGTTGCCGCCCGCCACAATGAACGTTGTCATTTCTGGCCGCATGGTTTCCACATAAGCTGACAGCAGCCGCAACCGCTCTTTAATGCTTGGCAATACCGCACCTCCCTCAAACGTCAACCACTATCACAGTTTTGCATGGTTTCAAAAAATCGTGGGCCTGTCCCTCGCTGTGAAAATCCCGCTGGATTGCGCCACGGTAGGCCGTCCAGCCGTTTTCAGTCTGGTACATGATACCCACGCCGGGGCCTGGAATTGCTCTTTTCAGCCGGTCAAGGCGGGCTTCTATGTTTTTAACCATTTGACTCATCTCTCCATTTCTCCAGCTCACGCAGCTGATCCAGAATATCCGTGATTTCTGTCAGCCGCAAAGAATACTCCAGTAAGCTCCTAGCTGCACTGATCCGGGCTGTGGCCGGTTGACGGCTATCCTCTACAATTTCTCGCAAAGTGGAGAGTGCCGGGCTTAAACTTTGTTGTGCCTGCCTAGTTGCATCCTTCACCAGTCCAGACAGTGCCTTTTCATATTCAGACAAGAAGGCAGGATCATCAAGGTAGGATCGTAGGGTTTTGCTGGTAATCCCAGCAGCCTTTGCAGCTGCCTCTCTTGTGGGCTGTGTCAAAAGCGCAAGCAACGCTTTATTCTGCTTTTGAGTCAGTATCAACACCTCCTTTTTATCGGTAATACTTGGTATTTTTTAACAGTACATTCGTAGTTCTCGATTGATCGGATGCCGCAGTAATCGCAGTCCTTTTTGTTCTGCTGTCGTGGCCGCGGCCCTTGTGGTGCCCATTCTAGCCGCCGTCTGATCCACTGTGAAGCCGCGGCAATGTCGCAGCACTACCGCCCGCCTCTGGTCCTCTGTGAGGCCGTCAAGGGCCTTTGCAAGGGCTTGTTTCCGCCGCTGCAATTTCGTTCGTAGTCATTGCCAAAGCCGCCTCCCCGTGGTAAGATAGATTTATCAAGTCTCCATCCCACCACGAGGGCCGCTTCTGGGCGGCTCTTATTTTTCTGCCAGGGTTTCAAGCGCCTCCGCGATCCGCTCCAGATTGATGGCGATGTCCTCCAGGCCGGACAATAAGCGATCATTCATTGAAATTCTCCTTTAACTTGTCCACTGTGGATTAACTCGTCCATTCACCGTCAAAGAGAGAAATTTGGACAAGTTAACCGCAATCCGTTGCAGCTCTAAGGAGTTTTAACTTGTCCAGGTGGGCAAATTAAAGTTTTAACTTGTCCACTTTTGGCTTTAACTTGACCACGTGGTCAAATTAAAAACTCTTAGAGCCACAAGGCTTTCAGTTTAATTTGCCCATTTTTGTATCTCTGACGGGGAAGAACATTTAAGCTGTCCACGGTGTTTCGGTATCATCTGGCAATTCGATGAAGGAATCTGCTTTTTTGATATGCCATGTCCGGTTACCATCTCTTGCACTTCCTGTTGCGTAATACTCGATAGCGCCCTCCTTTTTCAATTCGTCCTTTGCGCGGCGGACTGTTCGGAACGCATAACCAGCATCCTTTGCCCGATCTTCCAGTTCCTTAGATGGCATATTCCCTCCGGCCTCATCAAGAGCACTCAATACCCACTCTTTGCAGTCATCTCTTTTTGTCGTGGAGGTGTTGACCGTGCTCTCCTGAATGTACTCACGATCCCGCTTCCAGCTAGACCCCGCTTCCTGAATTTGGCCGTCGTTGTCAATGGTGAACAGTAACGTCTCATGCAACTCCGCATAGTTGTTTTTCTCGTTGGAGAGGTACCGAACGCCCTGCTCTTCCGTGTAACCGGCCATCAGCACAGAACGGGAAATGTCCCATAGGTCTGCGCTGTCTGCAATACGATCCCGCCCCCAGGCCCCTTTGCGTTTGTTGGTGTGACAGATCACAAGGAATGTTGTGCCAGTCTCTTCTCCAAGCGCTACCAGAGGGGCCATACAATCCCGCATAGCGTTCCGGGATCCCATGTTGACCTCCGGTGGGATAAATCCTTGAACCGGGTCAAAGACGCATAGGGAGGGCCGAAAATAGCGGATAAACCGTTCCATCTCTCCAGAACCGAATTTGAGTCCACGTAAAACTCCGTCTCGATCTTCGGCAAAATCCGGGGTGATAATATTCTCCATGTTGGCGCCTGCCAGCCGCAGCTTCTTTTTGAGTTTTTGTCGGACGCTGTCCTCCGTTGTGAGAAACGCAACGACTTGTGGTTTGCGCTGGTACCCAGGCGGGTCCAACACGCAGCGTCTCCCACTGCTGATTGCTGCCACCAAATTGCACCATAGTGAAGTCTTTCCGACGCCACCGTCAGCGGCGGTTAGCGTGATTTGCCCTTGTGGTATCCATCCGGGTACCAGCCAGGACGCTTCCTTCTCTTCAAAGGCAGATAGCGTTTTGAAGCAGGACAAAAACGGATCATCGACTACGGGTTTCCATTCCGGCATCTCCCGCTCCAGCTTCACCAGCAGTTCCGCCGCCCGATCTTCTCCTAGTGACTGGATCATATCGGACACATCGCCGTGTTCCGGGATTTCCGGCCATGCCACAGCAAGGTCCAGCAGCCGGACGCTTTTTGCAACGCCATGCAGCGCGGCGGCGGTCTCTTGAGCATAGGCTTTTCCAACAGCATCATTATCCTGGAGAATCGTCACATTCTTGCCCTGTAACTGCTCCGTGTACTCCTTGCGCCACTTACCCGGTCCGGCTCCATCCTCACCGCTGACGGCATCATATCCCAGCTTGTGGAGATTATCAGCGTCTTTCTCACCCTCCACAACTGCGATCATGTTGTTGGACATGTCCCCTGCCACATAAAGACTGCGTGGTATACCTTGCCGATTATATATCCACCCGCCGTTCCCGTCCGGCCGTCGCCAAGCAAAGGATTTATCCGATTTCCGCAGCTTCTGAACGCCAGTTGGATATGTATAGACGGCCACGAATTCCGCACGGATCTTTTGGGGGGGCTCCGAATCATAGAACAGATCACGGGGTTTCAGGCCAACACGGGCAATAATATCCCGTGTGTCACATCCTGCTTGACATTTCAGCACGACACCCTTTTCCCCACGTCCGATTGACAGACTCTGCTTTCGGTCATCGTGGCAAGGGCAACGAACCATATACTGATTGTCGTTGCAGCGTTTCACGCCGTCAAAGTAGCGCAAAACTTCCTGAAGGTCCGTTGCAATCACCTCCCGGCCTTTTCAATAGCTCTTGCCGCCGCTAGGATTTCCCTTGCACGGTGACGGAGAGAACGGACACAAGCATCCCGTTCCTGCTGACTTCCAGGCAGGAAATAGCCGCTTGCATTGTCTGACAGGATAGGAACACCCTGCCGCCGCTCTTTGTGGATCATCCTTCGGACTGTCCGCTGATCCTCTCCAGTCAGGCGAACAAGGTCCTGAAGGTGGAGGCCGTTTTCCGATCCTTCCATCAGCAGCCGGGAAATGGTTCCTTGACCTCCGCTCTGTGCCGTTGTATAATTTTCATAGGGATTGCCGCCCCTCCGGTGACTCTCCCTCTTTGCCTGCTCCGCTGTGCCACCAGCGGGGCGGGCTTTCTTGTTTTTATGCATTCTTTTTCACCCCCTCGCGGCTTAGATTGTCCAACAGCTCCACTAAGGCGTCAACGTTTACGAGAAAACGGTTTCCTGTACGGATTCCGGGGCAAATTCCTTGCGCTACCATAAGCCTGAGTCGGTGCTCAGTCAGAATGCCCGTTGCTGCGGTTTGGCGAATTGTTTTAAACGTCGGCATTTCAAATTTCTCCTTTCATTGAAATATTTCCTTGACCTTCGTCTGTTTATATGGTAGCATGAAAACAAGAACAAAAATATATCTATAAATTATTTATTTATCATAAAGGTGAAATTTAAATGAATAAAATTTTATTCTCAAAACGTCTGGCTGGTCTTAGAAAGGAACGAGGGTTCAAGACTCAATATGCGCTTGCAAAGGCATATAACGAAAAATTTCCGCCAAAACGGCGGAATGAGGCAATGGGGAACGAAGGGGATTTTGGAGGTATTTTAGGGACAATCAAAAACTATGAAAATCCGAATAAAGAAAGTAGCCCAAAGTTGAGTGTTGTATGTAACCTCTGTGAACTTTTAGACTGTGATATTGATTATTTGTTGGGGAATATTGATGTGCCACGACATGAGATAGCAGATATAATAGCATCAACAGGGCTAAGCGAAAAGGCCGTTGATACAATACGCACCTTACGGCGTAACAATCAGATAGATTGGGGACTTGACACACTGAACTTCATGCTTCAAAGCACGAATATAGAGGATTTTCTGTATTTTATGACCTCTTTCTCAATTTCGGGGGAAACAACGATTGAAAGCCATCCTGTTCGCATCAAAAAGAAAGATATATTCCAGATGAAAATGAATAATGAAATAAAACTAATTGCGGATAATTTGGCTCATTTCAATAAAGGAAAATCAGATTATCGGCATTTATACGGCGCTTATTTAGGCGATTACTTATTAGGTAAAGACAAAGCCGGAAAATATCATTCTATTGAGGAATTCAAAGAGGAAATGGAACAGGAAGGACTTGTTTTTGATCCCTTCCTATTTGAAGGGAGGAATCATAATGGCTAACATCCAAGAACGCCGGAACAAAGATGGCAAGTTAATCTCCTACTCCATCCGTGTCCATCGTGGTCGTGGAGCCGATGGAAAGCAGTTGAAGCCCTGGACGGCCACTTTTGAAGTCTCCCCAACCTGGACGGAAAAGAGTGCAAGAAAAAAGGCCGAGGCTTTCGCCGCGACCTTCGAGAAAGAATGCAGGGAAGGGGTTGCCTCTGACAGCCGCCAGAAATTCTCCGCCTACTGCGATTATGTGATTGCTATGAAGGAACGGACCGGGGTCAAACACTCCACCATCGTCCGGTATAAGGAGCTGACAGGGAGGATATACCCCGCAATCGGCCACATGAAACTGAAGGACATTCGCCCCGATCACCTGAACAGCTTGTATGCCCAGCTCGCCAAGCCGGAAAAAGGAAACACCCAGGCAACGGCAAAAGTGGATCTTGCCGCCTTGCTGAAAGAAAAGCATCTCACCCGGCAAGCCCTGGCAGATATGTCCGGTGCCTCTCTGCGGACCATCTATGCGGCAGTCAAGGGGGAACCTGTGAGAGAAGATGTAGCGGTGCCCATATCAGCGGCACTTGACGGCAGCGTGGAGGACTTCTTTTCCCTGATTGAGAAAAAGCGTGTACTGTCGGCGAAGTCCATCCGCGAGTACCACCGCCTGATCCGCACTGTGCTCGATCAGGCAGTGAAGGAGGGGCTTGTGGCCGTCAACGTGGCGGACAGGGCCACGCCGCCCAAAGTAGAGCAGAAGGACGTGAACTACTTCCAGCCGGAGCAGGTGGCGGCGATCCGGGAGGCGCTGGAACAGGAACCAATCAAGTGGAAAATGCTTGTTCACCTTCTGCTGATTACTGGCTGCCGCCGTGGCGAAGTTCTTGGTCTGAAATGGGACAAGGTGGATTTCAACAGCAATCAAGTGTACATATCCAACAATGTCCTGTACTCCGCTGATGTGGGCATCTACGAGGACACTCCCAAGACAGAACGGTCTAAACGGTATATTTCACTCCCGGTAGAGACCATGCAGCTTTTGCGGCAGTATCGGGCATGGCAAAGCGCGGAGCGGCTCCGTCTAGGGGAGTACTACCAGGACCAGGGGTTTGTATTCGCCCAGGACAATGGAGGCCCTATGCACCCGGACAGCGTAACCACGTGGCTGACAAGGTTCAGCAAGCGCCACGGCCTCCCACACGTCAATGCTCACGCATTCCGCCACACGATGGCCTCTATGCTGTACTTCAACGGAGCGGACAGTGTTTCTATATCAAAGCGGCTGGGGCACGCCCAAGTGAGCACAACGGCAAATATTTACGCTCATGTCATAGAGGCAGCAGACAAAAAGAACGCCGACATTCTGGCCGACGTTTTCTTGAAAAAAGCATGAATTTTGAAAGCGAGTTGAACTAAAGTTGAATTATTGAGAGACCGCAAAAATCAAACATAAAGAAAAAGTTCGCTATCTCGTCCATTTCGGATAAAATAGCGAACTTTTTATGGTTGCGGGGGCTGGACTTGAACCAACGACCTCCGGGTTATGAGCCCGACGAGCTACCAACTGCTCTACCCCGCGATATTCTGTTCTGTGGTGCCGGTGACCGGACTCGAACCGGTACAGTATCGCTACCGGGGGATTTTAAGTCCCCTGTGTCTACCAATTCCACCACACCGGCAGCTGTCGGCAATGATTAGAATACCATACTCTCCAGTCATTGTCAAGCACGGGCAAGGAAAACCTTTCAAATTTTTTCGACAACTCCCGTTGCAAAAAGTCCAGACAGGTGCCCGTTTCCGTGCAATTTTCCGCCCGGAGGCGCATATACTGGCTGAGAACCCAAATGCAAAGGAGGAAATAAAATGATGAGACACCAGACGATCAGCGGCGGGGATGTGGATGACCTGATCTTTCAGGACAGCTGGACCACCAGTCAGCGATAAGAACTGCAGGACGCCGCTTTCGCGGCGTCCTTTTGCGTCACGGACAGATGGTGCCCCCGCCCAGCACCAGATCTCCATCGTAGAACACCACCGCCTGCCCCGGGGTGACGGCCCGCTGAGGCTCTGTGAACACCATGCGGATGCGGCCGCCGGGCAGCGGTTCCACTGTGGCGGCAGCTTCCCGCTGGCTGTACCGGGTCTTGGCGGTGACGGACAGGGGGCGGTCCGGCTCCGGTACGGAGAGCCAGTTCACCCGCTCCGCCGTCAGCTCCCGGGTGTAGAGGCGGTTGTCCTCCCCTAGGATCACGGCATTCCGGTCCGGGTCCTTCCCCAGCACGTACTGCGGCGCGTTGGCGCTGACGCCCAGCCCTTTCCGCTGGCCGATGGTATAGCATTCCATTCCCCTGTGGCGGCCCAGCACACGGCCTTCTGAGTCCAGGAAGTCACCGGGGACGGGCTCCACGCCGCCATACTGCCGCAAAAACGACACATAGTCCCCATCCGGCACAAAGCAGATGTCCTGGCTGTCGGCCTTCTGGGCGTTGGACAGGCCGTTGGCGGCCGCCAGGGCCCGCAGGGCAGGCTTTTCATAGTCTCCCACCGGCAGCAGCAGATGGGCCAGCTGGTGCTGGGTCAACTGATAGAGGAAGTACGTCTGGTCCTTCCGTCGATCCGCGCCCCGCAGCAGCTGCCAGCGGCCGGAGGGCGTATCGAGGCGGACTCTGGCGTAATGGCCGGTGGCCATGGCGTCCGCGCCCTGGTCCAGCGCCCAGTCCAGCAGGGCGCCGAACTTGATCTCCCGGTTGCAGTCAATGCAGGGATTGGGTGTGCGGCCGTGGGTGTAGGCCCACACAAACCGGTCCATGACCCGCTCGCGGAACAGATCGCACAGGTCCAGCACCACATGGGGAATCCCCATGCCGGCGGCCACGGCGCGGGCTGTCTCGATATCATCCGCAGAGCCGCACAGGCCCGGGCGGTCCTTATAGGGATGCAGGCGCAGCGTCACGCCGGTGACATTATAGCCGGCCTGCCGCAGCAGCAGCGCCGCTGCGGCGCTGTCCACGCCGCCGCTCATGGCCACAAATACACGCTGGGACATAAATGGGTTCCTCCTGAAAAGGCCGACGGAGCGCCGGTCGTGTGATAGGGCTATTGTAGCCGATTTCCGGAAAAAAGGAAAGCCGCTTCTGCGAAAAAAACCGACCCCAGCCGGAGCCAGGGTCAGTCCAGATGGCGCTGGGA
>ERZ1673750.1191-NODE-1191-length-14263-cov-4.738035_pt1 | contig 14263 bp, 10 predicted proteins | sample MGYA00580203_ERZ1673750 | MGnify/ENA primary metagenome ERZ1673750 (study PRJEB41218, sample SAMN15661763) | gut metagenome | host: Homo sapiens | place: Canada: London | collected 2015-08-20/2019-03-30 | study: EMG produced TPA metagenomics assembly of... | reverse complement strand
TATAAAAAAGCTATCAGGACACTCCGGCCAAATTTTCGCAAGCGGCAGCGGCTTGCTGCTTCACAATCCTTATCAACCTTGACCCGCGAATCAGATTGGCGCTTCCAATGGCTGAAAGGCCGCCGGAAACGCCGTTTTTTTCTATATCGTTTTTTACGGGCGGCTGAAACGCCTATTCAAACATCTGCAAATCCTTCGTTAACAGCTCGAGGCGGGTGATCTCTCTCCCCACGTCCTGCACGCCCGCCTTTTCCTCCAGCGCATCCAGCAAAAGAGCCGGGCTAATATTCGTTTGATTGCCCGCCGGGAGGATCAGCTTCAGGAGAACGGCACGCTCCTTCTGTTCCATCGAACAGCTTGCGATCAGCGGCAGCAGGTCAATCTCCTTCATCACCTTTTTACGGCCGGATTTGCCGGGCTTCTGCACGATTAGGCTCTCCCCTGCCAAGGCCGCGCCCGCACCATGGAGAAAGCCCGCCGCCAGTTCCGGGGCGTCAAAGCAGAGCTGGGCCCGGTAATCCGCAAAGGCGATCTCCGACGGCTGCATCACCGGCTCCCGTACGGAGAGAAGCCGCAGCCCCTCCGGCATCACATCGCGCATACGCCCCGCAATATCCGCATCCGTCATCTCCCCTTCGATGCGGATATCCATGGATTCGCATTGGCTCGAAAATCCCAGGGAGAGCGGCAGGGCGAACATCATATAGGGGTGGGGGTTGAAGCCCTCCGTATACCACAGCGGCAGCCGGGCCCGGCGCACGGCGCGCGACATACAGCGCATCACATCAAGGTGGGAGATATATTTCACTTTGCCCTCCTTGGCGAACCAGATTCTAACACAGCGCATCGCATTTGCCCCCATTCAAACGGTTTGTGCCGCAGCCTGCGCACTGTTCGCGGCAGTTCGGCGAGGTCATGCTCTGGTGCGCTTTTTCATTTTCACGCATCAGGAACTCCTTGCGGATGCCATAATCCATATGATCCCAGGGAAGCACCTCGTCAAACGAGCGGCGGCGGTTGGTATAAAACAGCGGGTCAATCCCGCACTCCTGAAACGCCTCCTCCCAGAGGTCAAAATGAAACTGGTCATCCCAGCTGTCAAATTTGCAGCCCTTGCGCCACGCGCATTCGAGCACTTTTCCGAGGCGCCTGTCGCCGCGCGCAAACACACCCTCCAGGAAGCTCGTCTGCACATCGTGGCAGCTGACTTTGATCTTGCGGGAGGTCACGCTCTCCTTCAAGTGGCGCTGTTTCTGATGAAGCATCTCAATCGTATCCTGCGGCTCCCACTGGAAAGGCGTAAAGGGCTTTGGCACGAAGGAGGCGACGCTGATGCTCACCTGCACGCCCTTGCCCTTTGGCTTATTGGGGTTTTGATAGTAAGCATCCACCACCCGCTGGGCAAGCCGGGCGATGCCTGCCACATCGTCGAGCGTTTCAGTGGGAAGGCCAAGCATAAAATAAAGCTTGACCGCCGTCCATCCGCCCGCGAAAGCGCTGCGCACGGTGCGCATCACTTCATCCTCCGTCACGTTCTTATTGATTGCGTCGCGCAGCCGCTGCGTGCCTGCCTCCGGCGCAAAGGTGAGCCCGCTGCGGCGCACCTTCTGAATCTGCTCCATTAGCTCCGGAGAAAAATTATCCACCCGCAAGGAGGGCAGCGACACATTGACTTGGTCGCCAATCGTCCATTCAAACAGGCCGTTGAGAAGGTTTTGCAGGCCGGTGTAGTCGCTCGTGCTCAGCGAGCAGAGGGAAATTTCATCGTAGCCGCTGGATTCACAGAGCGTTTTGCAATCCCGGTTAACGGTATCCGGCTTTTTCTCCCGGATCGGGCGATAGAGGAAGCCGGCCTGGCAGAAGCGGCAGCCGCGGATGCAACCGCGGAAAATTTCGCTGGTGACGCGGTCATGCACCACCTCGATAAATGGCACTACAAATTTTTTCGGATAGAACACCCTGTCCAAATCGGAAATAATCCGTTTGGTCACCTTTTCCGGCGCGCCGCCATGCGGCAGGATGGATTTCACTGTGCCATCTCCATTATAATCGACGGTATAGAGCGACGGGACGTAAACGCCGGGGATCCGCGCTGCGGCCTTCAAAAACGTTTCCTTATCCGCACCGCGTGCCTTGTATTCCCGGAAGAGGTCCAGTAGGTCATTCATAACCTCCTCCCCTTCCCCCGGCAGGCAGATATCTACAAACTCAGCGAAGGGCTCGGCATTGCATACGCACGGACCGCCCGCGATCACCAGGGGGGTAAGCGCTTTTCGCTCCTCTGAGCGCACGGGGAGCCCGGCCAGATCAAGCATATTGAGCACGTTGGTGTAGCTGAGCTCATATTGCATGGTAAATCCAATGAAATCGAATTCTGTCAGAGGGTCGCCGCTCTCCAACGCATAGAGCGGCACATGGCGCTCCCGCATGAGGGCCTCCATATCCGTCCACGGCGCAAAAACACGCTCGCACCAGGCGTCCTCACGCGCGTTGATAAGGCTATATAGAATTTTGATGCCGAGGTGGGACATACCGATCTCATAGGTATCAGGGAAGCAGAAGGCAAAGCGGATCTCCACTTCATCTTTCTCCTTCATCACGGAATTGAGTTCCCCTCCCGTATAGCGCCCCGGCTTTTGAACGAGAGGGAGCAATTTTTCAGCCTGTTTGGAAAGCATACCCATTCATTCTCCTGAATCACATTTATTTTTCAATGCATCAAACAAATTGTTCGACACGGTTATACCATGCATCAAACAAAATTTGTTTGATGCTATTATACCAAAGCGGCAAGGGAAGCGCAAATTGATCAGGAATCATTCGAAGTGGATGCGATAGAGGCTTCCATTTTTTATGCTGGCCATGATCGAAACACACTTTTCAAACCATGGAAAAACAGGTATGATAGAAACAACACGGATTCTGTGCAGAAAAAGTTGCGAAATCATTCTGTCGGCCCTGTATGCTATTGTTAAAAGGAAGGGGGAGGAAAACTTGGATGTTTCAAGACGGCTGAACGCTGCCATCGAATACGTTGAGCAGCATATCACAGAGGAGCTGGATTATCAGAAGCTTGCCCAGCTCGCAGGCTGTTCCGCATACAATTTCCAGCGCATGTTTTCCTTTATCGCTGATCTATCGCTTGTCGAATATGTGCGCAGGCGGCGGCTGACTTTAGCCGCGCTTGAGTTGCAGCAAAGCGGCGTCAAGGTGATCGACCTAGCGCTGAAATACGGCTACGATTCGCCGGTTTCTTTTGCGCGTGCGTTTCAGGCATTTCATGGCGTTACGCCAAGCGAAGCGAAAAAATCAAACGTTTCCCTGCGACTGTTTCCTCCCATCACCTTTCAAATAACCATACAAGGAGTTGGAGAAATGAATTACCGCATTGTGAAAACGGAGCCGTTCCAATTATTCGGCATCGAAGGCCTGATCTCAACCGTTGGCGATGAAACCTATTATGCAAGCGCCGGTGAAATGTGGAATGCCAATCATCAAAGCGGGCTTTACGAAAAACTATTTGCGGACGCAGGTGCAGTGCAGCTTCCCATTTACGATACCATGTTTACCCAAGCTATGTGCCGGATCCATGGAATTATGAACTACCGGAAGGTTGACGACACCACATATCCCTATATGCAGTGCAGCTTTGTCACGCCGGACAGCCGAACGGAGGGCTACACAATTGTTGAAGTGCCGGCCGCTACATGGGCCGTATTCCCCGCAGAAATACCAGATTGGAATATGGCGGAACCGATGGATAGGCTGTATAAGCGTTTTTATCAGGAATGGCTCCCGGCTTCGGAATTTGAAAAAACGGATGGCCCCGAGATGGAGATGTACGGCGGCACGCCTCAAAAGGGATATGTTGAGCTATGGATGCCGGTCAGCCGAAAGAAATAAATAGATCAGCCCGATGTGCATGATTTGCGCATCGGGCCTGTTTTTTGTGTGGCAGAAGATCGGCTACAGCCGCAGCCTCTCCTGCCCCGCCATTCTATTTGGCAGTGGATCTTCCTGCGCTTTTTGTATTCTTCCGTGTCAATGCCCAAGCGATGCCGCCAGCGGCAAATAGCAGACCGACGCCTATGCAGACTACCGTCACGACAAAACAGATATTCGCATTCTGCACGCTTCCATAGGCCGGATTTGCCCAGAATGATGGGTCGCCCCAAGCGCTTAAATCGACGGGCGGAAGAGTAAACGGCGCGCCGTCAATGAGCGTGTGCAGGATACTGTTCGTAAAAAAGAAATAGATGCCCGTGCCAGCCGCACAAATGGAGGCCTTGAAAAATGGATTGACACGTAGATAGCGGATGACAACCATGCACAGCCAGGGCAGTGTAATGCCATAAAGCACGACTGGATAATCTACAGGCAGCAACCGGGCGGGAGAGCCCATCATCAGTTCCGACACCGTGACCAACGCAAAAATCAGCAGCGTATCCACGAGGAAACAAAGCAGCGTCTTATGGGAGGATAGCGTTTGCGGCAAAGGAACCTGCCGAATCACCTGCGGCAGAAAAATCACTGCAAAACCGAGCGTGATCGCACAGAAGGTGACCGCCAGCCAATTACCGCCTGCATAAATCCGGCAGATAAGCAATAAAAGGTTGAGCGAAAGATAAAAAGACCCCAACGTCCACAGTCCGTGGTTTTTTGAAACCAGCGCGGGCATCACCGTCAAAGAAAAGGCGATCGCTTCCGACGCCAACACAATAAAGAACCAGGAGAGCGTATGCTGTATCGCCAGATTGCAGATGAAACAGATTAGCAGGGAGAGGCCATAGAGCGCAAGCATAATATGGCGATAACCCTGTTTGATGCGCTGATATTTCTGCGCCTGCTTCTCCAGTTCGTTTTGATGCAGATCCTCGCTGGCTGTGATCAATTCATGCTCTGTAATATGCAGCGCCTCGCAGATGGAAGAGATCAGCGTGATATCCGGATAAGTCACACCGCGCTCCCATTTGGATACCGCCGTATCTGTTAGATAAAGGCGGGCTGCCAGCTCGTGCTGTGTTAGCCCTGCCTCCTTACGCTTCTGCGCAATAAAATGGCCAAAGGCACGCTTATCCCGCAGTGCATTTTCCTCATTCATTGAGATTCTCCTTTTTGTTGGTGGTGTGAAGGCCTTCGCCGCATACAGCAGCTGGTTACACCTTACCGCCGCCCCAGGCGTTTGTCAACGCTTCCGGCCGGTTTTGCGGATAGCTTGTTGAGCCAGCGCTCATTTTTGTTGGAACTGCGTTGTTTCCCACGCTTTGCATAAAATCAAAAATCTCCCGGTAGCGGTCTGCAAACAAACTCCCGCGCCGCCATAAAAAGGAGAAATCATGGCGCAACGGAAAATCCTCAAGGGGCAACACACGTAGTTTTCCCTCTGCCAATTCCTCCCGCACAGCAGCTTCATAGAGGAAGGTAATGCCGCAACCATGTTGCGCAAGCGTTTTGATCGCATGAAGATTGCTCACCTGCGCCGTCTGCCGAAAATCCTGCACAGTCAGATTTCGTCCCTCCAGATAGCGCTCTAAAATTTCGCGCGTCCCGCTGCCCTCTTCCCGCAGAAGCAACCGTTCTCCCAAAAGATCCTCCACCTTGTGCGGCGGCCGCGCAAAATGTGCTTGTGTGCCACAAACCGCCACATAGCTTTCCCGGGAAAAAAGCAAGGAATCATATTCACGTTTTTCAAAAAAACCCTCCACAATCGCAAAATCAATCTCACCTGCATCAATCCGATGCAGCAGTTTGTGGGTGTTGGCCACAATTAAATGCAAATCCGTCTCCGGATAGCGGTTCAGATAGGCGGCCAGCCGCTCCGGAACTGCAAATTCCCCTACTGTGAGCGTTGCGCCAAGCACCAGGTTTTTTTGCCCTCGCCCGAGCATTGGAAGCTGTTTCTTCAGAAAAAGATCATCGTGCTTCATGGTAACCGCTGCGCTGAAAAGAGCCTCGCCCGCTGTGGTTAAAGAAAGCCGTTTGCCCTGATAGTCAAAAAGCTTCACGCCATAGCTCTTCTCAAGATACCGGATATGCTGAGAAACGGCAGGCTGCGTGATATGCAGTTCCTCCGCCGCCCTGGTAAAATTCATCGAACGGCAGACCGCTAGGAAGGTATCTATTCTGAAGTCAAGCATTTGATCGTCCCCTCTATTGATCGAACGTTAAAATGACATTTCTTCTCACTATTATAAGATAAAATAATTGATAAATAAATATTTATCATTTTATTTTATATAAAAAGCATGGTATGATGGAATAAATTGTCGCGGAAAATCGGCTTGGCATGCCGAATGCCGCTAAAAGGGGTAGACGTTTCATGAAAACCTTTCTGCAAAAAAACTGGGCTGGGCTACTGCTGTGCCTTGCAATCACTATACCGGCATGGTTTCTCGGCAAGCTGGTGCCTGTGGTAGGCGGGCCAGTGTTTGCAATCCTTGCGGGTATGCTGCTAACCCTGCTGCTGAAACAGAAGGATCAGATTCAACCCGGCATCACCTTCACCTCCAAAAAAATCCTACAGGCTGCTGTTGTGTTGCTCGGCTTTGGGATGAACTTGACCGATATTCTTCAAAAAGGCAAGCAATCCCTTCCTATCATCCTGGCCACCATCTCCACCTCATTGCTGATCTCCTTCCTCTTGTGCAAAATGATGAAGGTGCCTACCAAAACCGCAACGCTCGTGGGCGTTGGCTCTTCAATCTGTGGAGGCTCCGCCATCGCGGCGACCGCGCCCGTCATTGATGCGGATGATGAGGAGATTGCGCAGTCCATTTCGGTGATCTTCCTGTTTAATGTAATTGCGGCGCTGATTTTTCCAACGCTCGGCGGGCTGCTTGGCCTGTCCAATGAGGGCTTTGGCCTATTTGCCGGCACGGCGATCAACGACACTTCCTCCGTAACGGCCGCAGCACAGGCTTGGGATGGTATCCACGGCAGCAACACGCTCGACGCGGCGGCGATCGTCAAGCTGACACGCACGCTTGCGATCATCCCGATCACACTGGTGCTCGCGTTTGTGCGCACCCGCCGGGAAAAGCATAGCGCAGAGGGCGCAAAAGTCAATCTGAAAAAGATTTCCCCCTTCTTTGTGCTGTTTTTTTTGCTTGCTTCCGTGGTTACCACCGTTTTCCACCTTCCGGCCGCGGTGACAAGCCCTTTGAAAGAGATGAGCAAATTCTTTATTGTCATGGCAATGGCGGCAATCGGCCTGAACACCAACATCATCAAGCTTGTGAAAACCGGAGGAAAACCGATCTTTATGGGGCTTTGCTGCTGGATTGGTATCGCGGGAGTGAGCCTGCTGATGCAACATTTGCTTGGCATTTGGTAAAAGCTTTCTCATAGAACTTCAGCGATGGAACACGTTTAGAGGGACTGTTGCAAAATAAAATATTTTGCAACAGTCCCTCTAATTCTGCGTTTATTCATATGCATGATACAACGCGCCCTTTATTCCTGCACGGGCCTTGCCGCCAAAAGAAAGCACAGGTAAACCGTTACCAAGAGCAGGGAAAAATTATATCCGCTTTGCAGCAGCAGAAAAAAGCCGATAAACGCGCATGGCAACAGGCACACAATCGAGCAAACGGTAACCACACGTTGTGCCGTAGGCGCTGTGCATAAGCTACATAGAAAAAAATACATCGCCCGACCGCCGTCAAGCGCGGAGACGGGCAGAAGGTTAAAAAGGGCAAGCATGAAATTCACCATTGCCGCCTCCATCAGGCGCTCTCCTGCGCCCCATCCGCTCAGCGTAGCCAGCAGCGCAAACAGCGCTAGGTTGACCAATGGTCCGGCAAGCGAAACCATAATTTCCTGATAGAAAGAAAGCTTTTGTCCCTTTGCCCGCACGATCTCCATACCGGCCAGCCCCAGCTTCAACGACTGCGGCGTTTCGCCATACCAAAACAGGCAAAGCAAATGCCCTATTTCGTGCAGCAGAGCCGCGCAGACGGAAATGACCGCCGTCCCGCTTGTGTCATAAAGAAACATGAGCGTTACGGCGGCGGCGAAGGGAAAACCAACGGAAACCGTTACCTCCCTGCACTTAAACTGCATCCTTCTCGTAAGCGTTATCCGCCCCTAAAATCCAGGAGGGACTGTGCAGAACGCCATTGATCCGCACCTCAATATGCAAATGTGGGCCGGTAGCCATGCCACTATCCCCCACCAGAGCGATCGTTTCCCCCTCCCGGATGACGGTCCCCTCCTCCGCAAGAATCTCGGAGCAATGGCAATAGGTCGTTTCCAGGCCGTTCTCATGTGTCAACGTGATATAATTTCCGTTGCCTTCGGAATAGCCGACTTCTTTTACCGTGCCATAAAACGCCGCCGCTATCCGTGTGCCCATGGCAGCGGCAATATCCATGCCGCGGTGAAAGCCCAGCTTTTTGGTGATAGGATGGATTCGATACCCATACGATGAGGTAACCCTGCCCTCGACTGGCCGAACAACCGGCACGCTCACGATATAAGGGGCAAAGGAGGTACCCTCGACCGTGGCTCTGATTCCGTCAAAAAGAGGTTCATCCGAGCCGCCCATCCCATCAAGCGCCTCCTGAGAAACGGTTTCATCCGGCTGGCTGGGGCTTTCCGTGGATGGCTCCTTCCCCTGTGCGGAGGCCGCACCCATGGTTTCACTCGCCCCTGCTGCCGCATTCGCCTGTGCCGCTTGCGTTGGGTCATCCGCATCCGGCCAGGAATCTGCCGGCGCAAAGATAAAGGCGCCAATCTCTTTGAAAGCCGCCGCAGCCTCCTGTGCGCTCCAGTCCTGTGAGAGAATTCCCTCATAGGCCTCCCGCAGCGCTTTTTGCGCGTTAGGGTTCGTTTTTACCATCAGGAAAGCGCCTGTCAGCAGCACTGCGCACACCGCAAGCTGCACGGCGATGACCCGCACGAGATAATCCCGCCGGCCGCTGCGTTTTTTCTCCCTTTTTTCTTCAGAAGGCCGGGGCCGCTCCCGCTGATAGGATTGTAATTCGTCCATCCATTTCACCTGCCTGCGCCGTAATTCCGGCTGTTTTCCCTCTATCTATATGCGCGGGAGGTGAAAAAAAGTCATGTCGCTGAGAGAAAACGGAAAGTTAACCCTCCGACGGTTCCACTTTTTTGTGCACCCGCATAAGAAACAGCAGGGCCGCTGCAAGCACACAAACGCCAGCCGTAACGCAAGCTACAATCCGCTTGGCCGACCATAGCCCGGCCCCGTTTTCCCCAGTGGCTGGGATCGTCAATTCCTGTGAGGAAAGCGATGCATCCTCTAAGCGGTTAGTCGAAAGCGCCCCCGCTGCGTCACCGGGCGGCTCCCGCAGGGAGCCTTGTCCTCCAGCATCGATGTGGGAATCCGCATTCGTTGCAAGGCCCGCAGCTTTCGATGGATTCGATGAATAGGCGTCAGGAATAGAAGGCCAATGGGTATTCGAAGCGGTTACAGCTGTCGTCCCAACGGGCCGTGAGGAATGGGAGGCCTCGGCGTGCGTATTGTTCTGCGTGGAGGGCTGCTTTGTTTGATCAGCCTGCGTGCTGGGTTGTGGTCGCACAGAGGGGGAATCCGGCTGCGGTAATACAGATTCTGAAGCGGAAGGGGCAGGAATATCCAGCGGTATCGTCAGTTCACACACCCGGCTTTTATCGCCTTTTCCATCCGTGAACCATATGGAGGCCGCTATATCTTCCGTAAATAGAGGCGCCGGGCAGATAATTGCTGCCTCCAACACATAATCACCATTATAACCATCCGGTTGATATTGGCCCGCCGCCTGCATTTCATAGGAAATTCCAGAAGTTTGGGCGTTTCCATCGGCATCCAGTGTAATCTCCGCTTTTCCAAGGCGGAGATGGACGCGTGAACGCCCGCTTCCCCCGGCAAATGCTCCGTCTATGACTTGAAGGGCAAAATAAACACGACGGGCAGAGACATCCGCCTGCGTACGCACATCCGCATACGAAACGGCGCAGCCGCTCTCCTGCTCACTGCCAAACAGTGTGGAAAACGACGCTCCTGCCCACTCCCCCGGCTGCACATAACCATCAATCGAAATGTTGCCTGCATCGGCAAACGCAGAGCAGATGACCGCTAGACAAGCAACCAGGGCAATCCAATAAAAAATAGCTGTGAACCTTTTGCTTTCGTGAACAGTGCATATTCCTTTGACCCATGCGGATACATCCGGCTTAGCCTTGTTACTCCGCTTCGCTTTGTCATAAAAAATAGATTTCCGCATGAAAATTCCTCCTGCTATCCATGATGGGCATTTTCCAAAATGATCCAATCCCATCATACAGAAAAGAAAGAAAAATAGGGAATTTTGTGAAAAACATTCACTTTACAGGATTTATTCTATTTTTATCCATCCGTTTCTAGCCTAATAAATATCCCCCGGCTCCAGAGCGTTGTTTTAAGAAAACGTAGAGGGACAGCTACCGCCGTCCCTCAAAAATATTTCTTATCTCACCGCGCCTGTAGGCGGGGCTTTTTCATATGCGGTCAAAGCCCTATGATATTTGCAGTTCCACTTTGTATGTGCTAAACCATTATTGTCATTAGGCTTTACGTTTAACGTCCTCCTTTTGATACTTTAGTGCAGTTGGCAGACCACATCTTTATTGTATCAAAAGGAGTTTCTTTTCCATATGTAACACTAAAGCTTTTTTTGAACTCCCCGGCAGTTTACAAAGAAAGCCCCCTGCGGCTCAGCAACCACAGGAGGCCTTTGTGTGCCCTAACTAAGAGATCATGAAGGTGTTATTTCTGCCAATTCCAGTTGTAAAAACGCACTTTCACCGTATCGGTCAGAACATTCCCATAAATATCCTCAACAGTAACGGTCACCCACATGGAGCGAGCGCCGATGCCACGGCCATTCGGGGCAATCTTTGCTGTGCTTCCATTTGGCGTAATCGTAGCCTCCGGATCATCCACTGACCAATTGGCAGGCGACCAGGTGACGCTTGCGATCTCCGCGCCCTCTGTTACCTGAATGCCCAGGTCTACAGATGCCTTGCGGTAGGGCTGCGTCCACGGAACCTTCACATAGACCATATCGCCGCTGCGCTCGCCGCCTGTGATGGAAACGCTCTCCAGCGGTACGCTCTTGCCGAGCGCAACATATGCATCAAGCAGGGCCGCATAGGCATTGTCGACCGCCGCCTGCTTGGAAAGGGCATCCGAGGCGACCGCCTTCGCCGTATCCAGCGCGGCGAACAGCGTGTCCAGAAGCGTCTGCTCATACTGCTCCGCCGTCAGGGTGTCATCCGCGTCGACAATGGCGATGAGCTTATTGAGCTTCACCATATCGGCGCGTACAAACACCTTGCACTGGGCGGTAAAGCCGCCGTCCTCCGTTGTTGCGGTAATCACCGCATCACCGGGCGTAACCGCCGTAACGCGGCCGCCTTCTACCGTTGCGATAGAAGGATCGGACGATTCCCAGATCACAACCTTGTTATTGGCCTTGCTGGGCGTTACCGTAGCGGTCAGTTGTGCGGACGTACCGTCTGGGAGCGTCAGCTCCGTGCGGTCGAGCGTGACACCGGTCACGCCGACCGCAGCCTTTTTGAAGGTGACAGTGCAGGTGGCCTTCAACTCCGGATTATCGTCGGATGTAGCTGTGATCGTTGCGCTTACAGGGGAATACAGCAGGCCTGTGTAGGAGACCTTGCCATTCGCATCCACCCGGATGAGCGCATTGTCGCTGCTCCAATTGACTGCTTTATTAGTCGCGTTTTCCGGAGCCACCGTTGCCGTCAGCTGCGTGGAAGCGCTGCCGATTCCGGCGGTTACGGATGTTTCCACGGTGATCTCGCTACCCTGGTCGATCGTGATACCCGTCACAGGCTGATACACGGTGACCTTCATTTCGCGGGTAATCTTGCCGTTGATCGGCGCAACAGAGCCAGTGTGCGCACGCACATAAAGCGTGGTTTCCCCGCCGCCAACAGCCGTTACCGTAAACGTGCCGCCCTGGCCGCCGGGCGCGTCGACGTTATCGGCCTTATCAATGCGAAGAACGCCGTCGGTTACGCCATTTTCATAGCGAACCTGTCCGTTCACCATCAGGCCCACGTCAACGTTGTTGAAATCGATCAGTGCGCCGTCGTCATACAGCGCCAACGGATAGACCGTAAAGCTGTAGGTTCCGGTTTCCCCGACCGTCAGATAATCCGGGCCGCTGAACTCAAGATCCGTGGGGCTTGAGGTGTTGGAGCCTAGGATGTTGCCGTCGATCGTGCGGGAAATACCGTCGATCGTCGCCGTGACCTCAATCTTATTGCCCCAGTTTCCGCCGGAACGGATGGTGAGCAGGCCGGTCTCGTCGACGACGGCATAATTGGAGTTATTGGTCGTCCAAACCACATCGCCCGGCTTTACAACCGCGCCTTCCGGCTGAATGTTCGTGATGGTGAGCTGACGGGTTCCGCCGTAGGAATTCAGGCCGTCCAGCTTACCGAAGATCTCAAAGGATTCTACATCCAGCTGCTCCACCACCGTCACGGTAACGGAATCATTGATGGTGATTCCAAGGATGAAGTTGCCGACAACCGTGATGATCTTCCGGAGCGTTTCTGCCTGATCGCTTTGGTTGGCGTCCAGAATCCCCTGGATCGTCTTACCCAGAGCGTCGATCACCGTTTGAGAAACAGTCAGGCCGAACAGCTCGGTGATCACGCTGACAATCGTTGTGCCGGCATGCGCGATGCCGCCGAACTGGTCAATCAGCTTGGAGATGTTTTGATAGAGGCCTTCTGTATCCGGCTTGGCAGTAATTTTATAGGTGCCGGGCTTGAGGAAGGTTACATGGCCCTCTGCATCGATGGTGGCGTCCCCGGTGGGAAGCGTGATCCAATCGAGATTGCCGATCTTCTTGGTGACCTCCCAGTTGACGCCCATATGCAGGCGTAGCGGTGTGGTGATGCCTTCCATATCCATGGAATAGCCCACCTCGACCGTTTGTGGAACCGCATCATGGTTGGTGATATACGTGCCGTTCGGAATGAACATGGAGCTGATCGAATCGTTGTTATCAACCACGACATGCGTAGAGCTGGAGACCAGCTCCTCGCCGGTTTCCGCATTGACCAGCACAGCCTGAATCTCCACGTTGATGCTGTTGAGCGTTTTCCGCAGGGATTCCGCCAGATTTTTGGCCGTTTCCTCGCCCAGCACGGGCTTCAGGCCAACCTCAAGAACGTTAACGATGCCCTCGGTATCCATCTGATCAATTTCATACTCGTCGAACCAGCCGTAAACCATATCGGCAAGGCCCGGGCCGATGAGCCACAGGGAGGCGATATTGGTATCCACCCAAACGCGCAAGATTGCGCCCTTGGAGCTGTCGCGCCCTGTGACAACGCCGTTTTCATCCACATGCGCGAGATACGGCGTCGGTGAAGACCAGCGCACCTGCGTGCCTTCCGGCAGCGTTTCACTGCCGTTAAACAGCACGCTCAGCTGCTTTTGCTCCGTCTCCTTGATGTGCATCGGGGTTTTATCGTTACCGGAGACAACCACTCCGTCGCACAAGATCTGCAGCGTATCGTCCGCCGCAAAAGCATACATGGGGATAAGAGTGGTACACAACAGCACAAGACAGAGCAGTATGCTGAGGTACCGTTTGGTTTTGCTCATTTACATCACCTTTTCTTCTCTCAGGAGCCGTCTGAAATCAGGGCTCGCAACGCCCTTGAACGTTGGTTGGAGCTTGGCCAAAAGAGCCCTGCTCGTCCAACAAATTTAGATCAGGCACACAAAAGTTTTAAAAAACGGCTCCATATATTTGTCTCGAAAGACGATTTTATCTTATCATTTGAAACGTTTCTAGTCAATAAGTTTTATGCAATAAAGGAATCATAGCATAAAATATGTGATAAACATAGCGGCTGATTTGTTTTTATCCCAATTATTACGGAATAACGACCAAAAATTCCCTTTGTTTATTTTATGCAGCCAAAGCAGATAAAATGGAGATGAAAAAAGCCACGGTTACACTCTATAAACGCAACAGAAAGGATCGGATTTTTATGAAAAAAGCGGTCAAGGCACTTTCCATCATTCTCATATGCTGGTGCTCGCTCATGATTGTATTATATTTAGGCGTCATCGTGCTGAACGATATCGAATGGGCTCCTCCCGGCTGGCTGTGGATGCTTATAAACTCTGCTTCCTATCTATTATATGGCGGTATTCTGATCGTGCCGCTACTGTTTGTGCTCACAATGGTTCTCTTGACCATCTTGCGCATCCGCTATGGGCCGCTTTCGG
>ERZ1673750.1185-NODE-1185-length-14363-cov-41.506290_pt1 | contig 14363 bp, 9 predicted proteins | sample MGYA00580203_ERZ1673750 | MGnify/ENA primary metagenome ERZ1673750 (study PRJEB41218, sample SAMN15661763) | gut metagenome | host: Homo sapiens | place: Canada: London | collected 2015-08-20/2019-03-30 | study: EMG produced TPA metagenomics assembly of... | reverse complement strand
ACAGTGTCGCCGTGGCCGGCGGTCAGATGATCACCGACGTCACACCAAACTGCACCATAACCAACAAATAACTGAAAACAGCTGAGGCCTGATTCCGTATTCCAGGGGAATCGGGCCTCAGCCTTACCTGAACAAATCCAATCCAATCAAGGAAGATGATGAAACAATCAGCAACGCTTGCTCGTCTGAGCAAGAAGACCGTGGCGTTCCTTGCCGCGGCCACCACGCTGCTCGCGGGTCTTTCACTCGCTACGGCCGCACCGCAGCAGGCCAACGCCGCCACCCGTGACAGCTACGCCGACACCATCGGCAATCCGACGTTCGAAGCAGTCCGTCAGAAGTACGGCCTGCCGAAGGATATGAAGGACGGTGCAACCCTGCACGCCTTTGAATGGTCCTTCAAAACCATCATGGAGAACATTCCGGATATCGCCAAGGCCGGTTATACCTCCATCCAAACCGAACCAATCGTCAAAATCAAGGACAACCGCAAGCTCGGCACCGGCAACTGGTACCTCAACTGGTACTATGTCTACCAGCCAACCGACATGTCCATCGGTAACTATGTGGTCGGTTCGGAAGACGAATTCAAGGAAATGTGCAAGCTGGCACACCAGTACGGCCTGCGCATCATCGTCGATTCCGTGTCCAACCATTTCACTTCCGATTTTGATGTGATCGAAGGCAAGTGGAAGAACAAAGCCTACTACCATGAGGACAAGCAGATCTCCGATTACAACAATCGAGAGGACTGCACCCAGCACAAGCTTTCTGGCCTGTGGGATCTGAACACTCAGGATGATACCGTCACCGAAGGCATGCATGATCTGCTCGTGCAGACCGTGGCCGACGGCGCTGATGGCTTCCGGTATGACGCTGCCAAGCATATCGAGCTTTCTGATGAGGTATTCGGCGGCAAGCAGTCCCACTATTGGGATACCATCCTGCAGAACGGCGCACAGTACCAGTATGGCGAAGTGCTTGAAGATGCCAACGTTCGCGAAGCCGACTACGCCAACCTGTTCAACAGCAGCTCTCCGCGTGGCGGCGGCATCACCGACTCCAGCTACGGTCATGAGGTGCGCAACGCCGTGCAGTTCAAGAATCTCGGCACGAGCCACTTCACCTCCCACAGCAAGGTGACCGAGGACAAGTCCGTGAACTGGGTGGAATCGCACGATAACTTCGCCAATGGCGAAGCCAACATTCCACAGGAGCTCTCCGACGAATGGATCAAGTACGGCTGGGCCGGTGTGACCGCGCAGAAGAACGGCATGAGCCTGTTCTTCGACCGCCCGTACAAGGACGGCGGCGCGTATGGCACTGGTGGCGTCGGCACTTACGGTAATGGCAGCGGTCCGTTCACCGAGAACTCCAAGCTCGGCGACGCCGGCTCCGACCTGTGGAAGGATCCGGAAGTCGTGGCCGTCAACCACTTCCGCAACGCCATGGTCGGCGAAGCATCAAACGTCTCCAACTGCGGCGACGACAACTGCCTGATGGTCGAGCGTTATGTCGGTTCCGCAGCTCAGGACGGCATGATGGTGGCCAACGCCAACGCTTCCGACAAGAACCTTGCGGGTACTAGCACCAAGCTGGCCAACGGCACCTATACGGATGAAGTGACCGGTTCCACCATCACCGTTTCCGGCGGTAAGGTTACCTCCGGCACGGTGAAGGGCCAGTCCATCGCGGCGTTTTCCAATAAGACCCGTTCCGGCAAGGTCTCCACCGCCGAGGCGTATCCGAACAAGGGCACCATTCCGGGCGAATCTAAGACGGTCACTCTCCGGTCCTACCAGTCCACCAACACCACTTATTCCACTTCCGACGGTCAATCCGGTTCCTTCAAGGACGGCGACACCATTGAAATCGGCAGCAAGGCCAAGTCGGATGAAGTGGTGACGGTCACGGTGAAGGGCACCGGTGCAGACGGCGAAGCCATCAAGCACACTTACTCTTACACCAAGTATGGTGATCCTACTTACGACCCGAGTGACGGCACTTCCAGCCCGTGCGACAAATATTGCATGGAGTATATGGAGAAGAACGGTCTGGATCCGGATTGCTACATTGACGCCAAAGAGCCTTGCCATCCAAGGAATGTGACCGTTACTGCCATCAAGGTTTCCGGCGACACTTCCATGGATCTCGCTTCCACGCAGAGCGTGCAGCTCAAGGCGGATGTGACAACCTATCCGACGGGCAAGCGTCCTTCCGTGACTTGGACTTCTTCCGACACTTCTGTTGCCACCGTCGATTCCAAGGGCAAGGTTTCCGGTCTTAAGGCGGGAACGGTGAAGATTACCGCCACTGCCGGTACGAACAAGAAGTCCGACTCCATCACCATCACTATCACTGGTGTGAAGCCGGAAGTCTCCAACGTGATTTACGCCACCAAGCCTTCCGGCTGGAGCAAGATCTACGCGTACGTGTACAACGACACCACGTCCAAGAACAATGGCAACTGGCCGGGCGTTGAAATGACCCAGCTGACCGCCGACGATTCCTGCGCCAAGGCCGGCACCTACAAGTACGAGGTACCGGATCTGGGAGAAGGCAAGTACCGTGTGATTTTCACCAACGGTTCCGGCGCGCAGACCCCTGGCGCCAGCCAGCCCGGCATCGAATTCTCCGGCAAGGTCAGCTGGGATGGCTCTTCGAGCACGGTGACCGCCGTGAACTGCAATATTCAGCAGCCAATTCCAGTGGAGTCGGTGACGATTTCGGGTAACGGAGTAAGCGATGGCAGGCTGAGCCTGAAAGTTGGCTCATCGGCACAGTTGACTGCGACGGTCAAGCCAGACAACGCAACTAATAAGACGGTCTCTTGGGACAACTCAGACAACTCTGTGGCAAAAGTATCCGACGGTAAGGTTACGGCCCTAAAGGTCGGAACCACCACCATTACCGCAACCGCCGGCGATATATCCTCTTCGATCACCGTTACCGTAGCGAATGTTCCTGTTCCGGTCTCGTCGGTGTCGGTTTCGGGTGATGGTGTGAGGGACGGCAAGCTCTCGCTGAAGTCCGGCGAGTCCGTGCAGTTGACCGCGACGGTCAAGCCCGACGACGCGACGGACCGGAAGGTCACATGGACGAGCTCGGACAGCTCGGTCGCGAACGTGATGGGCACGGGCGTGGTCACCGCCGGGTCGAAGGCCGGCAAGGCCACGGTCACCGCGACCGCGGGCGGCAAGAGCGCGAGCGTCACGGTGACGGTCACGGACGTGCCGAAGCAGCCGATGACGGTGTGGTACAAGCCGGCGTCGTCGTGGAAGACCGCGAAGGTGCATTACCAGGCGAACGGCAAGTGGACGGGCTCGGCCCAGCGGATGACCCTGTACAGGAACGGCTGGTACAAGTACACGATCCCGGACACCGCCGGCGGGCAGGTGCGCATGGCGTTCACGGACGGCGGTTCCGCCTGGGACAACAACGGCGGGCAGGGCAAGGACTACCGGGTGAGCGGCTCGGTCGTGTCCGTGTCCGGGGGGAAGGTCTCGTACTCCGCCCCGTCGTTCGACGAGAGCCCGATGACGGTGTGGTACAAGCCGGATTCCTCGTGGAAGACCGCGAAGGTCAACTACCAGGCGAACGGCAAGTGGTCCGGCGGCGCGCAGCAGATGGAGGCCTCCTGCGGCGGCTGGTACAGGTACACGATCCCGGACACCGCCGACGGGCAGGTGCGCATGGCGTTCACGGACGGCGGTTCCGCCTGGGACAACAACGGCGGGCAGGGCAAGGACTACCGGGTGAGCGGCGGCAGCGTCGCCGTGGCCGGCGGCCAGATGATCACCGACGTCACACCAAACTGCACCATAACCAACAAATAAACTATTGAGATTATATTCCGCCTGCAGAATGCTGCTAATTGGAAAATCTCTAGTTCTTGAGGGGTAAGAACGGAATTCTTTCGTTGTTATCCCTCAAGTGGTTCTGACGTCATTCACTATTTCAGCCGATAGTGCAAAATTTATTTTTAGAATTTAAAGATATTGCGTCATTGCAGTGTTGCTGCATCACTGCTATTGCACTAACTGTCGTCAACAATGCCCCCGTCTATAGGCAATGAAAGAATGCAAAAGATGTATGTGCAGAGGAGGGGGTTACCTGTGTTCAGCAATGTTGATAAGCGCTTTCATATTGGTTATTCCTACTCTGCTTCTTTTAAAGAAGGTCTCGCGCGATAGATTTATGGAGCTTGTTCAAAATATGAGAATTGCATTTATCGGGCATAAGCGTATACCTTCTCGTGAGGGCGGTGTTGAAATCGTGGTCGATGAGCTGTCTGCGCGTATGTCGGCACGGGGGAATCGGGTTGTAGTATACAATCGCAAAGGTCATAATGTGGCAGGAGCCGAATTCGACGATACCGTCAACGCTTCGGACAAACCATTCTCCTATCAGGGTGTTCATGTCGTTCCCGTAACCACATTCGATGCCAAGGGTATGGCCGCGCTGTCCTCATCCTTCTTCGCCACGTTGAAGGCGATTGCAGCGAAGCCGGATGTGATTCACTACCATGCCGAAGGGCCGTGTGTGATGCTCCGACTGGCGCATTGGGCGGGAATTCGCACCGTTGCCACTATCCATGGCCTCGACTGGCAGCGTGCCAAGTGGGGAAGGTTCGCCTCCACGTATTTGAAGTTCGGCGAACGTACCGCTGCCAAGTGCGCGGACGAGGTCATTGTGCTCAGCCGGAACATGCAGGAATACTTCAAGAACACGTATGGGCGTGATACCCGGTTCATCCCCAACGGCATAGAACGCAAACAGCTGGTTACCGCACAGGAAATCACCAGCGAATATGGTTTGCACAAGGATGACTACATCCTGTTCCTTGGTCGTATCGTTCCAGAAAAAGGCGTGCACTATCTGATCGACGCGTTCGGCAAGCTCGATACGGATAAGAAGCTGGTTATTGCTGGTGGGTCTTCCGATTCAACGGAATACTATGAGCAGGTTAAACAGATGGCGGCGCAGGACTCGCGTATCATACTGACCGGCTTTGTACAGGGGCGTATGCTGCAGGAGTTGTACAGCAACGCGTATATCTATGTGCTGCCGAGTGATCTTGAGGGTATGCCCATGAGTCTGCTCGAGGCGATGAGCTATGGCAATTGCTGCCTGACTTCGGATATCGCCGAATGTACGGAAGTGGTGGAGGATAAGGCTGCCTCCTTCGCGCATGGTTCCGCGGATGCGTTGTACAAGGCATTGAATGAACTGATCCGACATCCTCAGAAAGTCCAGAAGTATAAGAATGAGGCCGCTGATTTCATTACCGGCAAATACAGCTGGGACTCGGTAGTGGATCAGACTCTGGCTTTATACAAGGGCGAGAAGGTCGGTGAATGATGCGCATTCTGCTGGTCAACAAGTACTTCTACCGCAAGGGCGGCGCCGAAACATATTTCTTTGCCTTGGCTGAAGGCTTGAAGGAGCTTGGCCATGAGGTGGCGTTCTTCTCCATGAAGCATCCCAATAACGAACCAAGTCGTTGGAGCAAGTTTTTCGTTTCCGAAAAGGATTATGTGGGGGAGATCTCCGCATTCAAGAAGGTGCAGGAAGCCTCCACGCTGATCTACTCGTTCGAGGCGAAGCGTAAGTTCGAGGCATTGCTGGAGGAGTTCAAGCCCGACATCATCCATATGAATAATGTGCATCGCCAGCTTACGCTGTCGATTCTGGATGCCCCGTACCTGAAGAAGCATCATGTGCCGGTGGTATACACGGCGCACGACTATATTCTGCTGTGCCCGGCCTACACCATGGTGAATGGCAGGGGAGAGGTCTGCGATGCCTGCCTGGATAGGCATTTCATGCACGCCACCAAAAATGTATGCGTGAAGGGATCCCGTGCGAAGAGCGCCTTGGCCACCATGGAAGCGGAATTCCTGAAATTCCACCACTCATATGACATGATCGATCTGATCATCGCGCCTTCGCAGTTCATGAAGAATAAGCTCGATGAAGGCGGCTTTGCCGGCAAGACCGTCGCGATGCAGAACTTCCTGACCGATTCGCAGATGGCGATGGGCGCCCGGGTGGCGAACACGCATAAATTCGAGGATACGAAGGCCGGAGCAAGACCATATTTCCTGTTCTTCGGTCGCCTTTCCAAGGAGAAGGGCATTCTCACCTTGGTGAAGGCATTTCTGCAGGCTGCAGGGCTCGCTCAGGGGAGTGCCAATGCGCAGAGCGATGATCAAGATGCCCGAGTGATTCCTGATGTGTGGGATCTGCACATTGTGGGTGACGGACCGGAACGCGGTGCCATTGAACAGCTGATAGCCTCGGCTGGCCCGCAGGCCGCTTCGCGCATTCATCTGCTGGGATACAAGAGCGGCGAGGATCTGCAACGAGAGGTCGGCAATGCCCGCTTCACCGTGCTGAGCTCCGAGTGGCGTGAGAACATGCCATATTCCGGTTTGGAATCCTTGGCTGCCCAGACCCCGATTATCGGTGCCAGGATTGGTGGTATTCCAGAACTGGTGGAGGAAGGCAAGACAGGGGTCACGTTTGAATCGGGGAATGCTGTGGATTTGTCTAATAGCATGCTAAAATGCGCCGCAGTTAGCGCATTGAACTATTCAGCCATGCAGCATTCTTGCCGTGAATATGTCAACGCAAGATGTCTGCAAAATGAGTATGCATTGGCATTGGTTGATTTATACGAGAGGGTGATTCAGCGATGACGAAGAAACATAATAATCTTGGCCGGATTGTTCATCGTGCTTCAGAAGAAATGTATGCAACGCAAAAAATTGCTGAAGTGACTTCGTGGCCCGAAGCGATCAATACTTTTCGTGCAAAATTAGATATCCAGGTAATGAATCACAATGGATATAAGGAATCGGACGCGGTCAAGAAGCGGTTACTTCGTAAGCACGAAACGGTTCTTAAGTATCTTGAGAACAAGTTCGGTGATTTTTACGCTGCATACGACTACCGGGCGCCTCTTCCGGAGGTTGATCCGGCGTTAGAGAATAAAATCTGGATGTGCTGGTGGCAGGGTCTGGATAATGCCCCGGAAATTGTAAAGGCCTGCGTTGATTCTGTTCGGCGTAATGCAGGAAATCGGGAAGTAATTATAATTACTGACAAGAATCTGCAAGAATATGTTTCTTTTCCCAAGTGTATTCTGAAACGTTATAACGAAGGAATTCTATCTAAGACGCATATTTCAGATTTTCTTCGGTTAGAGCTTCTTTCGCGATACGGCGGCTTATGGTTGGATGCCACTTTCTTCTGCGCAGGTTCGCTAGATAAATCTTTATACTCTGCTCCTCTTTTTTCTATTAAAAGGCCTGATTACTTCCATGCATCAGTCGCGGGAGGCATGTTTGCTAATTATTCATTAGGTTGTGATAATGAGCATAGACGTGTATTCGCTACAATCCGTGATTACTTCCTCAAGTATTGGGAAGAAGAGCAATTCCTTGTAGATTATTTGTTGACTGATTATCTTATCGTTCTTGCTCAGAGACATGACTCATATATAGATCAAGCCTTTAAGCAGATTAAGCCAAATAATCCGATGTGCGATGAATTATTCAAAATTCTTGATGAACCATATGATGCATTGAAATGGAAAGCGTTGACGAAAGACACTAATCTTTTCAAGTTGACGTGGAAGCAACAGTTTAAGACATCTTCTAATCAGCAAGATACTTTTTTTGGAAAGATTTTCAAGCAATAGGGAAGATGCTCAGGTGGGCGCAGAATCAATTTTATTCTTTGATAGGCGTTGACGATAAACTTTTAATATGGAGAGCTTCTCTACTAGGATTTTGGATGAGGTAATCGTGGAAAAGATTATACATTATTGCTGGTTTGGGCGGAACAAGCTTTCGCAGCATGCTTTGGATGTAATTGAGACATGGAAGAAATATGCTCCTGGATATGAAATTAAATGCTGGAATGAAGATAATTTCAATATAAATGACCATCCGTTTACAAAAGCAGCTTATGAATCAGGGAGAATGGCTTTCGTAAGTGATTACGTCAGATTCTGGGCTGTATATAACTACGGTGGAATTTATATGGATCTTGGGAGTGAGTTAATTAAAGATATAAGAGGTCTTGTTTCTTCCTACAAGTGTATTTCTGCAATTGAAAAGAGCACATGCACTGTTAATAGCGGACTTTTTCTGTCGTGTGAAAAGCACGATTCTTTGGCTGGAGAAGTGCTTTCAAAATATGATGCATTAGAGTATGTGGATTCTGATGACTTCAGATTAAAGCATACTGTTAATGAAATGTTTACGCAGCTTCTAATGGAAAAAGGATTCCAAAAAAAAGATGAGAAACAGTCCATTGGAAAATGGACGATATTGCCTTCCGATTATTTTAATCCGCTTTATGGTATAGGAGGATTTCATATTAAGAAGAATACGTATAGTATTCATCAATATAGCGCTTCATGGAGAGATTCAAAAGAAAGATACAGGGACCAAGTAACCCATCGTCTTGCCTTTTATGTGGGACATCGTACTGGAGAAGTGCTGTCGAGGTTAATTGCAGAGTTTAAGTTTGAGAATATGGGCGATGCTTTTAGAAATCTTTTCTCTAAGTTAGCTAGTCATTCTCACCGATAAAATTTTTTGCTCGGCACCTTGGAACTCACATGAATAATGTTCTTCTCATATCTCTATTGAAGTAAAGGAATATGTAATGCTAAAAAAAGGTGTTCCTCAAGTTTCGGTTATTATTCCTGCGTATAATGCGGAAAAATATATTGAAGAATGTGTTCTAAGTGTTCTAGGGCAGAGCTATCAAAATTTAGAGGTAATTGTCGTAAATGATGGTTCATCAGATTCGACTCTGTCTATTTTGCTGAATATGCAGAAGCGCTTTCCTTCGATGGCTGTTTTCTCTAAAGATAATGAGGGTGTTTCTGCGGCGAGAAATTTTGGGATTAGTAAAGCGCACGGGAAGTATGTTCTACTTCTTGACTCGGATGATGCATATCTGCCTGATTCTGTGTCTTTGCTGGTTGAAACGGCTGAACAAAACAAAGCTCAGATGGTGTCTTTCAATTTTGAGACTTTATTCCCAGATGGATCTATGGGGGAAAGGCCAGTCGAGTATTCTTTTCCAGATGTAAAAACGAGTACCGGTCAGGAATGCGTTGAGTATATTTATGCTGAACATATAGGTTATTTTTCTTGGGCTTTTATGTATGATCGGCAGTTTCTTGTTGATTCGCATATTTTGTATCCTCAGGGGTTTGCTCTTCTTGAAGATGCTCTCTTCTTGAATAAGATTCTACGGCAATGCAGCCGTGTTGCTTATGTGAGCAAGCCTTGTTATAGATATCGTATTACTGAAGGGTCCCTTTCTAAAAGAACCTCGTTCGAAACGGTTGATGGTGCTTTCAAATCGTTGTCCGAGATTCAACGAATAGCGCATTCGGAAGGTTCCTCCATTAAATTTGATGCACATATCGTGCGTTTATATCTGTATATATACACTCTCTTGATTGATTGTCCGGCATCAAAGGAAAAAAGTAAGTTACGCCATTCGATACGAAAAAAGGTACTAGAGACTTGTTCGATGCGTGCCTATCGTAATCTCGGTCTTTCTAATAAAATTCAGTTTATATTATTGAAATTTTACGCATTAGATAATGTGCATAATATAAAACATGATATTAAACATTTTATAAAGAAATGTTGAATCTATCTAAGTAGATATGAATCTGCATATGCTTATATTGGATATTTTCTGATATAAGTTATTTGAATGAATTGAAAATGGAGGTTTTTTATGGCAAAATATTCCGATGCGCGTAATGTGCAGCTGGTTATTGCTTTGTTGAAGAAATACGGGATCAGGAATGTGATCGCATCTCCGGGTACTACGAACGTTCCATTTGTGTATAGTGTGCAAAACGACTCTTTTTTCAGAGTACTTTCTGCTTTTGACGAGCGCTCTGCAGCATATATGGCTTGTGGTCTTGCCGGAGAATCAGGAGAGCCGGTCGTACTTTCATGCACAGGTGCCACAGCCTCTCGTGACTATATGCCAGGTCTGACGGAAGCTTTTTATCGTAAACTTCCTGTTCTTGCTCTCACTTCTATGCATTTCACTGAGGACATCGGCAATCTGTCTACGCAAATTCTTGATCGCTCGGTTATTCCAAATGATATTGCTCGTTATCACACTTCTCTTGAGATGATTGAGAACGAGAGAATGGCCAAGGATGAGGAACTGCGTATCAATATCGCTTTATCTGAGCTTACTCGGGATGGCGGTGGCCCAGTAGTAGTGCAGCTTATCACTGATGGTAACTACACATTTGGCGCTTCCTCGCTGCCGGAGGTTCAAAAAATTAATCGATTCCTTCCGGAAGGAGTTGATGAATGGCCGGAGTTATCCTCAAAGAGTAAGATTGCTGTGCTTCTTGGAGCTCATCGTACTTTCAGCGCTGCGGAGTCTGAAGCATTAGAACATTTTATTGAAACGCACAACGCAGTAGTCTTTTCTGACGTCTCAAGCGGTTATCGTGGTAAGTTCTCATTTGGTTCAGCACTTTCTTGCATTCAATTGCAAGATAATCCTGCGCGCTCTGCATTTAACCCCGACCTTGTTATACATTTAGGTGAGATGACGGGGGATTACAATACCATGGGCTTCCTGACTGGAACTCATTGCCCTGTTTGGAGAGTATCTCCAGATGGAGAGTTCCGTCAGCATTTTGCTAAACTCGAAAATGTATTTCAATGCACAATTGAATTTTTCCTTTCTCACTATATTGGGGATGAATCTGTCGAATCAGAGTACCGCTCTTTATGGCGTAAATATGATGCTCAACTCCGAAAGAATATGCCGGAATTCCCGTTCTCAAATATCTGGATAGCGCAGCAGCTATCTCCTATGATTCCTGATGGGTCGGTTGTTCATCCAGCAATTTTGAGCTCGTTGTCCAGTTGGGATTATTTCCCAATGTCAAAGAACATCCATTCGAGTGCGAATGTTGGTGGATTCGGTATTGATGGATGCATGTCGACATTAATCGGAGCAAGCTTTGCCACAAATAAACTTTGTTTCTGCATCACAGGAGATTTAGCTTTCTTCTATGATATGAATTCATTGGGATGCAGAGAAATCGGTTCGAATGTTCGTATACTTCTAATTAATAATAACCTTGGAATGACCTTTAAATTGTCCAATCACGTAGGTAGCCGGATTGGTAAACCCGCTGATTCGTTTATTGCAGCGGCTGGACATAACATCTCCGCAAATGGCATTGATAAGAAACACTCGTCAGCGCGTGCGTGGGCGGAGTCTCTTGGATTCGAGTACTTATGTGCATCTTCGAAAGACGAATTCAATGCTATTAAAGAGCGCTTTGTATCGCAGGATGCAAAGAAGCCTATTTTGTTCGAATGTTTTACGCGTGAAGAGGACGAAAGAAATGCAAGGGATTTCATCGATTCCATTGATGATCGTGTCGATTCAAAAACAAGGATTAAAAAAATAGCCAAAACGATACTGCCGAAAACAGTGATTGATTCACTGAAAGCCATTAGACATTAATTGATTCACGAAAGGAAATGGCTTTTTGGGTAAGTACAAAAATCTGCTGGTAAATATCGGCCTGTTTACGCTGAATACCGTATCGACGAAACTGATCACGTTCTTACTGGTACCGTTGTATACCTATTTCCTTACGACGGCGCAGTATGGTGTGACGGACATGTCATTGACCGTGGCTGGCTTGATTACACCGGTCCTGACCTTGTCCATCGGCGATGCCACAACGCGGTATATCATTGATGATCCGAACGATAAGAAGCAATACATATCTGTCGGATTCTGGGTCACACTGTTCGGCTGTCTGCTCATGCTTCTGTTGCTTCCACTGCTAAATTTGCCGATATTTGGCGGTCTTGGAAACTATGAATGGCTTTATCTGGCATATTTTGTCTCGTCCGCATTCAACGCATATTTGGCGAATGTAGCTCGCGGTTTAAACCAGATAAAGCTCATCACCTGGGCATCCATTGCATCGTCCCTTGCATCCGCATCTTCGGCCGGCCTGCTTATCGGATTGCTCGGCTGGAAGATTGAGGGATACTTCGTTTCCTTGATCTTCGGAGGATTGGTCGCGGTCGTTCTGTATCTCATATTCGGAGGTTCTTGGAAATATGTGGCCTTTCCAAGCAAAGAGCGTGATCGGCGGATCCTTAAAAAGATGCTGCTGTATTCCGTGCCGTTGATGCCGAATGCCATTTTTTGGTGGGTCGGCACGAGTGTAAACAGGTTTTTCATTACCAGCATGCTTGGTATCGGAGCATCTGGCTTATTCGCTGCGGCCAGTAAGATACCTAACGTAATGAACATGGTTTCGTCCACGTTCTGGCAGGCATGGAGTTTGTCCGCATTCCAGGAGTTCAAGAAAACGGATACTGGCAAATTCTACAGCAACGTGTTCGCTGTATTCCGTACATTCTGCTTTCTTGCGGCATCGGGACTCATGCTGCTGACTCCTTGGCTCGCTTCATTGCTGTTGCAGAAAAAATTCTATGATTCATGGCCTATCATACCAATTCTTATTCTGGCGTTTTTGTTTAATGTATTTGCGGGATTTTATGGGACGGTATTCACTGCGAGTATGAAGACTCGGCACTTGATGACATCTACAGCTGCAGCGGCGATCGTGGTCATCGTGCTAACTTGGCTTCTCATTCATGTTATGGGTCTACAAGGTGCTGCATGGGCTATGGTTGGCAGTAATTTGGTCATGTACGTCATACGTGTGGTTATGGCCAATCAGATTGTCAAGATCGACGTGAACTGGCCACTTATGCTGGTAAATATTCTGCTGGTATCTGTCCAAACATGTGTATTGGCATGGCACCCGACTGCATATATGCTGGTATCGGCTGTGCTGTTCTTGGCTGTGCTCGTGGTGTCTGCCATAGATATCTATCCGTCCGTGAAAACCCTGTCCGTTGCAGTCAAAGGCAAGGGTTCAGGAAATAAGCACGGAAAACATGTTGGGGAAACAAAGATTTGAGGAGATGAACAAAATGAAAATCGGAACAATTACTTTCCATTGCGCGTATAATTTTGGTTCCGCTCTGCAAACTTATGCGTTGAAGAAGTATCTCACTGATCTCGGGCATGATGTGCACGTTATCGATTATCGTAGTGAGGATTTCCGGAATTACTGGATTTTCCGGAAATATGGTATCAAATCGTTTGCCGTGGATTTGCTGTTCCTCCCGGGTAATCTGCGTAGACGCAACAGTTTCCAGACTTTTTGGCACAAGCATTTTAATCTGACTAATCATACTTACGAAGGCGTCGACACAGACCTGCAGATGGCTCAGGATTTGAAAGACTTTGATGCGTTTATTTGTGGAAGTGATCAAATCTGGAATCTCGATTGTACCCTTGGTCCTGTTCCGCCGTTCTTCCTTTCATTTGCGCCTGATAGCACCAAGAAAATCGCGTATGCGCCAAGTATGTCGCATGCTAGATTTGAAGAAAAGAATTTCACCGCAAAAGATAAGAAGAGGATTTCCGGTTGGCTAAATCGTTTTGACTCGGTATCCGTGCGTGAGATTTCCGTTGCTGGGCAATTCCAAGACTTGACGGATAAATCCATCGTCGAAACGCTTGATCCGACGCTTTTGCTTGATTTGAAGGACTATCGGCATATTCAAGCACCTGAACTTCCGAAGAAGCTCAAAAAAGGCAAGTATATTTTTGCATATACGCTGTGGCCGAATAAAGACATGGTGAAATACATTGATGAGCTCGCGGCAGAACGAAACCTGACCATCGTTTACTACTCGAGGAACCCAATTCATTATAAAGCGCATTCCATCAACGTGTGGGGGATTGGTCCTGCTGACTTCCTTACGTTAATCGACAAGGCCGCGTGCGTAGTATCTAACTCATTTCATGCCACGGTGTTCTCTATTCTTTATGGAAAGCCTTTCCTCACATTCGGAACCGAGAAGAGCAGCTCTCGCATGAAGACGCTTCTCACCAAGCTTGGATTGTCGGAAGAGCATTTGTTGCCGCCCGATTTCGAAGGCGGAACGAGAATTAAGCCGTTTGTGTCTAAGCTAGATGTTGCACGGCTCAATGAACTGCGTGCAACATCCGAGCAATTCCTTAAAATGGCGCTAGCATGAAATGAACGGACGGGTGCCTACCACCGTCTTTTCGATTAAGATTTGAGCGTGAGCTATCGCATAACATTTTTTCATGCGGATTTTGCCGGCACTATTTTCATCCTATAATATGATTTAATTTGGAATAAATCTAACTTAAATCCAGTGAGAGATAACGTCCGAATTCCTGCGCACTTTCGGTTTTGTTCTTCGTTGAGATGTTGA
>ERZ1673750.1182-NODE-1182-length-14396-cov-5.146224_pt1 | contig 14396 bp, 19 predicted proteins | sample MGYA00580203_ERZ1673750 | MGnify/ENA primary metagenome ERZ1673750 (study PRJEB41218, sample SAMN15661763) | gut metagenome | host: Homo sapiens | place: Canada: London | collected 2015-08-20/2019-03-30 | study: EMG produced TPA metagenomics assembly of... | reverse complement strand
GAAAAAGATGAGGAAACTTTTAAGGTATTAAAAGAAAATCTTAAGAAATATGATACGGATAATAAAATAAAAGCTATCAATGATGATGCTATAAACACGTTGAAATCTATGGATAAAGAAGAAAAATTTGATTTTTGCTTCATTGATGCGAATAAATCACAATATGAAGAGTATTTAAACTTAGTTTATGATTTAACAAGCGATAATGCTCTCATACTTATAGATAATATTTTATTTAGAGGCTTTGTGGCAAAAGATGAAGATAATAAAAGATATAGAACTATAATAAAGAATTTAAAAAAATTTATAGAAGATGTTAAAAGCGATAAAAGATTTACAGCAAGTTTACTTACTGTTCACGACGGCTTATTGCTTTTAAGGAAGGAGTAAGATGAAAAAAGTAGAATTACTAGCACCAGCAGGTGATTTAGAAAAGTTTAAAACTGCTATACAATATGGAGCTGATGCTGTTTACTTAGCTGGAGACAAGCTAGGTTTAAGAACTGCTTCTAAAAATTTTAGTTTAGATGATATAAAAGAAGCAACTAAAATTGCTCATGATTTAGATAAAAAAGTTTATTTAACACTTAATGTTATATCGCACAACAAAGATCTTGAAGGTGTAGATGAGTATATACAAAGTTTAGACGAGGCTGGCGTAGATGCATTTATAGTCTCAGATCCTGGTATTTTTCAAAAAGTTAAAACACTTGCACCAAGTAAAGAAATTCATATAAGCACTCAAGCAAATATTACAAATACAGCAACAGTTGAGTTCTGGAAGAGCCTTGGAGCAGATAGAGTTATACTTGCTAGAGAATTAAGTTTAGAGGAAATAAAAGAAATAAAGGACGAAGTAAAAGATAGCATCATGATTGAAGCCTTTGTTCATGGAGCGATGTGCATGAGCTACTCGGGTAGATGCCTTTTATCAAACTTCATGACAGGTAGAAGCGCTAACATGGGCGACTGCGCCCATCCATGTAGATATAAATATTATCTTATGGAAGAGACAAGACCTGGAGAGTACTATCCTATAACAGAAGATGAGAAAGGTTCATACATCATGAACTCAAAGGATCTTTGCATGATTAACTACATTCCAGAGCTAGTTGAAGCTGGGGTTGATTCATTCAAAATCGAGGGTAGAGTAAAGTCTGAATACTATGTTGCTACAGTTATTAATCAATATAGAAGAGCTATAGATGATTATTATGAAGATATTGAAAAATATAAATTCAATAGAGATAATAACATTTATTTAGAAGAGATAATGAAGGTTAGTCACAGAGACTTTACTACAGCATTTTTCTTTGGAGATGTTAAGGAAGCGTCACTAACTTATGACAACTCTTCATATATTAGGCTGTATGACTTCATTGCAAGAGTTTTAGACTACGATGAAGATAAAAAGCTTATGAAGGTTCAAGAGAGAAATAAATTCTCCATCGGAGACGAAGTAGAGATATTTGGACCAAAATTTTATGATAAATTCACTATAAACAAAATTTATGATGAAGGCATGAACGAAGTAGATAATATAAACACACCTATGAAGGAAGCATATATACCTTATGACAAGAAAGTCGAATATAATTATATGATTAGAAGGAAGGCAAATGAATAAATTATCTTCTTTATATGACGATAAAGGCATACTAGAGATACAAAGTAGTAAAGCTGAAGAATTTATTAAAAATACAATTGATTACGCCATTAATAACAGAGCTAGCGATATACACTTTGAACCTTATGATAAGTATATATTAATTAGACTTAGAATTGATGGCGAACTTGTGTTTTTTAAAAAGATTAATAAAAATGCTTATCAAAACATTGTCAATATAATTAAAATTAAGTCTGAGTGTGATACTGCGATTAAATTTGCGCCTCAAGACGGAAGATTTAGCCATGGCGATGTTGATCTAAGAGTTTCCTTTATCGATGCTATATATGGAGAGAAAATTTGTATTAGAATTCTAAACAATAAAGAGATGTTTACTATTGACAATATAGGTTTGTCAGAGAAAGCAAAAGAATTATTTAATAAGATTGTTAAATATAAATATCAAATGACTATAATAACTGGGCCAACTGGTTCGGGTAAAAACTCAACTATGTATACTATGCTTAATAACTTAGACAAAAAGCGTCTAAGTATTGTTAGCGTTGAGGATCCTGTTGAGTATAGAGTTAATGATATAGATCAAATTGAAATACATGATTATAAAGATATAACATTTGCAAATACACTTAGGGCCATACTAAGACAGGACCCTGATGTCATAGCCATTGGCGAAATAAGAGACGAAGAATCTGCACAGATAGCTGTAAGAGCTTCTCTAACTGGTCACAAAATAATTACGACTCTTCATAGTATGAGTCCTGTAACTAGCATTAACAGACTATTAGAGATGGATGTAGAGGCTTCGTATTTATTTACTTCATTAAACGCTATAATAAATCAAAGACTTGTTAAACGATTAAAGTCATCTTATGAAGACATAGATTTTGAGGATGATGGCGACAAATACTTTGGCAGAATAGCTGTTTTTGAAATAATGCTTATCAATGATAAGATAAGAGACCTATTACTAAAAAATAATACTAAGCTAAGCAGTGAAATTTATAACGAGATGAAAAAGCTATCTGACTATGTCAGTTTTGAAGACTCGATAAATTATTTACTTGAGCATAAGTTTATAGATGAAAAGACTTACGAAGAGTTCAAAGAAGGCGACATCAATGAAATTTGAAATAATTTTTGAAAATAATAAATCTGAAAGCATAAGTGCAAAAAATATTTATGAAGCTTTTCAAAAATCTAAAGAAAAAGACATAGATTTCATGAATGTAAAATATTTTAGACCTGATAAAATATATAGAATTCTTAAGATAAATAGCGTTAGCAAAAAGCACATAGCAAATTTTTTTAGAATAATTGCTTTCAATCTTAAAATAAATAATAATTTACCTCAGATTTTGGAGCAAATGTATCAAAACTCATCAGCTCTAAGTGATCCATTGAAAAATTATTATCCATTAATTAAGGAGCTTATTGAGCATGGCTTTATCTTGTCAGAAATATTAGCAAAGCTTGATATACTTGACAATTTATCATTACTTAGTTTAAGAATAGCTGAAAAGTCTGAGCATATAAAATCAAGCAAAAACTCAAAAGACCTCTCGGAGCAAATTCTTGAGATAAGTGAAAATCTTTATGAACAAGAAGAGTATAAAAATACCATAAATAATATAATGATAAAACCAAAATTTTTAATGGTGGCCCTACTCGCTTTTATTATCATGATTATAGTATTTTTAGTTCCACAGTTTTCATATCTTTTTGATAACGACATGAATTTGATGCCGGATAGTCTAAAACTTTTACTTATTGTAAGTAATTCCATCAAATATAATTATATATATTATATACTTGGTATAATAATATTATTTATTGCCTTTGCTATACTTAATAAAAACGATGGCTACTTATATGTAAAGCAAAGATATTTACTCGAATCAAAAAATGGTTTATATAAAACTAGAATAAATTACAGAATTTTATATTACATGCTTAGTATGCTTAGATCAGGAAGCAAAATAAATGAGATATTTGATTTCTTTTCAAAAAATTTTGATCTTATATATCTAAGGAAAGAATTTGAAAGAATGACTAAGATGCTAAACGAAGGAGAGACGCTTCATAATGTGCTTGACTCAAGCCATATATTCTTAGACGATGTAAAGACCATACTCATAACTGGTTACGAATCAGAAAATCTAGCCGAGATCATCGAAAATGTCTTGTCACTATACAAGAGAGATTTAAAGAGAAGACTTGATAAATTTGTAAACTCAATTGAGCCAATAATGACCATAATCATGGGACTAGTTATAATGCTGATACTTTTAATGGTGTTTAAGCCTATGTATGACTCAATGACAAGTATTATTTCATAGAGGGAGGAAGTTCTTATGAAAAAGTGTAAAGTGAAAAAAGGATTTACTTTTGTAGAGATAATCATCTCTATAGCTATAGTTGCTATACTTATTGCTGTTGCAATACCAGCTTATAAAGCAATCAAGACAAGCGCTGAAAGAACTGCTCATAATGCAAATGTTGACCAAGTAAGTTCAGTTGCTTTATTATATTTTACAGATTTTCCTAAAGAAAAGAGCGTTACATCAGAAGTTTTATTCAAGCAAGGTTACTTAAAGAATGATGTTAAGGTGCCTTCATCAATACCTGCAGGAACTGGAAATGATAGTAAGATATATACAGTTACTGTTGATGACAACGGTGTAATAAAAGTTAGCCCAGATAAAGTTGAAGCTAAGAAAACCACAAGCGAATAAGATATATCAATGCTCCTAGCTTTATATATAGTTTTAACACTTATACTTTTATATATTTCTTATAAAGATATAAAAGAAGCTCAGTACAATAATTTTTATTTCTATTTATTAATAATTATAGTCTCAGCTATTGCTATATTAATTGATGTGCCATATATAAAAATGGGCCTAATATACTTAGCTTTATTTCTTTCGCATATTTTTAAGGATAAGTATATAGAATATATTGGCGATGGAGACGTTGATCTATATATTTTGCTTTTTATGATATTTTCATTTCAAAAGTATTTAATTTTAATAATAATTTCTACCATAAGTGCAATAATTGTAAATCTTATCAAAAATCATGTCAATAAGAAAAATGATAGAGCGGTTAGACTTGTTCCATATATAAGTTTTGCGTTTTTAATTATTATGCTCTTTGATTTATTTAGGGAGAAGATTCTATGAAAAATATTATGTATATTGATTCATCGTATATTTTACTTAATAATAATAAAATTAAAATTGCAGAAAAAATTAATTATGATGATACTGATAAAAAAGCTAGCCTTAAGTATTTATTTAAAAAATTTAAAGACAATAAATATTTGAACAAGGACACATCTTTATTAAAAATCAATGATTATGATGAAGATTTATCTGAATATATTAGCAGTTTAAATAAAATTGATTTATTAGCATTAAATTTGAAAGATTATAAAATTTCGAAAATCATCACAGATGAGGCTCTTTACAAGTATGATGAGATAAGTGCTTCTTATGAAAGAAAAAGTTTTGATATTAATTTATATAATTTAGATAAGGAGCAGCTTGAAAATTATTTATTAAATCAAGCAAATAATACAGACGGCAAGGCCCTTGTACTTTTAAGGACAAAAAAATTAGAAGAAGCAGAAAATCTTGTATATCTTAGAGATTTATTTGAATTAATCAGCCCAAAATATAAGAGCAAGTTTAATTTATCTTTAATTATAAATATTGCACTAGACATCATCATACTAGCTTTAATTTTATTATTAATTTTGAGGTTTATTAGATGAGAAAGTACATAAATAAAGGCATAATTATAATATTGCTAATAATAGCAAATTTATTTTTACCTATAAATAAAGAAAAGCCTAATTATAAGAAAAGTGAGATTAAAAAGAGATTTACTCTTGCTAGCGAAAAGACCGAATCACATATTAAAAGAGCTAAAAAAATAAATATTGCAAAGCATGATGGCGCGCTAAATAATACAAGCAAAAATGAAATAATTAATAAGGTCTTAATGTCTACAAGCACTAGCTTTATTCCAAACTATCAAGATTATGACGAAGATCCTTTTGATTTAATGGATGAGAGTAGCATATGTACTGATGATATAGATGAAAATAATTCTGAGGCTATAGTACTAGATACAGGTAAGGAAAATTCATTAAAAGATAAGTGGTCATACACCAATGCTAGTCTTTATTATGAAGATGAAAAGAATATTATTTATTATAATAATGACGGATCTAATATAATTTTAAGTCCTAAAGGCTCATCTGTTATAAATAAAGAATATGTTAAAATTGATTTTAATGGCTGCAGCGAAGCAAAATTAAAAGTTATTAAGGATGGACAAATAAAAGAAATAAACTTGAGCGGCGCATCAGATTTTAAATATTTTTATATTGGAGATGATCTTAAGGGTTCAAGCATTGTATCAATTGAATTTATTAGCAATGCCAAGAAAGCCTTTTATCTATCGATAGGTGATATTAATTATGAATAAAAAAGGGTTTACATACATCGATACAGTTATTTCTATATGCGTAGCAGCTGTAGTCATATCGATGTTTATACTCGCTTATTCACATTTTACAAACTATAGTGAACGAGCTGAGATGAAAAGTACTGTTCAAATCATTAAAAAATCAAGACTTAGTGCAATAATGCAATCGTCAGAAATTGATCTAAGTTTGGACGATGACAAAATAATTATTTTGGATACAAATGATATTAAAAAAGAATATAAGCTAAAGCACCTTAAATTTAAGACTAAAGAACATTTTGTTTTTACAAGCGAAGGCGGAACAAAGAGTTTTATGGATAAATACTATGTAATTGTATTGTCTAATAAATCTAAGAAGCAATATAAGATTGTGCTTGCTGCAGTTGGAGGACAGGTTAGATATGAAGAAATATAAAAAAGCGCTTACAATGTTAGATATTGTGGTTTCCTTTGCTATACTTTCTTGCTTCATACTTTTTCTGTCTATTTTTTTGAAAAATTTTATGGGGCTAGAAGCAGACAATAAAAAACTTAGACAAGCTGATAATTTTGCAAGTAATGCTATGGAGATACTTAGATCGGATGACAGTAACGATGTCTACGAGATTACTGATAAGATTAAAACAAATTTAGGAGAAGATACTAAATTTAATCTTGTTAAAGAAGCGTACACAGGCGGATTATATATATTTACTTTATACATTAATGATAAAGAAGGAAATACTTATGAAGAATATCAGATCATCAAATAAGAAAGCTGAGTCCTTAATAGAGTTAGTGATGGCTTTATTTCTTTTATCACTAGTTCTTTTTGAGGCAAGTTCACTTTTAAAAAATTTTACAAGTTTTTCTCAAAGATATGAAAAAAATCTTGAGAGTGAAGATGATATCAATCTATTCTTTTCATTTATGGAAAATGATTTTATTTTATATAGCAGGTTAAGTGTAAAGAGTGACTCAATACATTTTGAAAATAAAAATAAAAGCAAATTAAAGTCTTGTGATTATTATTTAAGCGATTCTAGAGTAAAAAGAATTGCAGGCGGTCAATTAACAGGTATAACATATTTTTTAAATGATGTTAAAGATCTTTCATTTGAGTATAAGAAAGACGATGGAATTATCATTATAAATATAAAGCTTAATGAAAAAGAGTACAAAAAGATATTTAGCACTAATGACGTAGAGGTGATAGAATGAAGAAGGGCAGCGCAAGTTTAGTAGTTTTGTCTATAATGTTTCTAATTACAGCTCTTTTAATTTATCTTTTTGAATACGTCAGTATTGAAAGAATGATGTATGTCAATAGAATAAACATGAAGCAATTTGAATACAATAGCGAATCGCTAGAAAATATAATTACTAAAGATATAGAGGCAACTTATTTAAACGGCGGTGACATCAATGAGATTGCTGCTAAAGATTATCAAGTATTTGAAGGACAAAAAGTAAAAATATATTATAATGGCATAGCAAAAAAGAACGCAATAAAAATACATTATGCTGAGCTTATGAATAACGATAAGGAAAGAACAAAAGATACAGAATTTTCGCTTTTAAATAGAATATTTTTGAAAGATCAGATTGGAAGTAAAGAGAAAGAAGATTTTTTAAATTTAATTAATGAAAATCAAGTTCAAGAATTTACTATAGAAGAGATAAATAATTATTTCTTAGATGCAAAGGATGGTGAAAAGACCTTTGATTTTGGCAATGCCATAGTAAAAATTAATAAAGATGCTAGTATGAATGATATTAATGCAAATATTAATGGCTCTGGCATATTAATTATAGATGGCGATATTACTATTCATGGTGAAATTGATTTTTCTGGTTTAATTATCATAGATGGTGAGTTAAAGATTGAAGGATCAAGCGATATATATGGAACTGTTATCGATATTAAAAACAAATCAAAAATAAATTATACAAAATCACTTCACACAATGTATGCAATGTGCAAAAATTACAAAGGAATAATTAAATTAAGTAAGTCGAACTATTAATGCTTCGACTTTTTTATATAAAAATATTAATATTATTAAAAAAATACTTGTTAAATTACAAAATTACTGATATAATAGACTTAGATTATTATATAGGAGGAAATATATGTTATCAGCAAGTGATTTTAGAAATGGCGCCACATTCGAATGGGATGGAGACGTTTATCAAGTTTTGGAATTCCAACATGTAAAGCCAGGAAAAGGAGCAGCTTTTGTTAGAGCAACTATCAGAAGCGTTCTTAGTGGTGCTACAAAGGAACTTACATTTAACCCAACTGAAAAATTTAACGACGCACAATTAGAAACAAAGGAAATGCAATATCTTTACAATGATGATGCACTTTACTATTTTATGGACAATGAAACATATGAGCAACTTCCACTAAACAAGGACGAAGTTAGTGAAGCAATTCAATTCTTAAGAGAAAATGATACAGCAGTTATCAGATTCTACAAGGGAAAAGCATTTTCAGTTCAAGCACCAAACTTTGTTGAACTAGAAGTTACTCAAACAGAACCTGGTGTTAAAGGCAACACTACTACTGGAGCAACTAAACCAGCTACTGTAGAAACAGGCTTTACATTAAATGTACCACTATTTGTTAATATTGGTGATAGAATTAAAATTGACACAAGAAGTGGAGAATATTTATCAAGAGTTTAAGGAGGTAGAAAAATGTACGAACTATCAAAGAGAGTTTCTTATTTAAAGGGACTTGCAGAAGGCTTAGGCTTGAATGAAGAAAGCAAAGAAGAAAAGATTTTAAGTGAGATCATTGACATACTAGATGAGATGGCAGAAACTGTTTGCGACAACGAAGTTGCAATTGAAGACCTAGAAGACTACATCTTCGAAGTTGATGAAGATCTTTCATACTTAGAAGATGATGTATATGGCGATGATTACGAAGATTATGATGATGAAGATGACTACGATTTCGATGATGATTATGACTTCGATTATGATGACAATGATTATTTCGAATATCCAGATGAAGATGAGGAGGAAGACTCTAAGTAGAGTAAGATATGGAAAATAACAATATTGGAAAGATTAATATTTCTGATGATGTTATAGCAACTATAGCTAGCAAGGCAACTTGCGAAGTTGAACATGTTTGCTCATTATCAGCAGGTATTGGATCGAACATTACTGATTTATTAGGAGTAAAAAATTTTAATAAACCAATTAAAATTGAAAGCAGTGAAGAAGGATGCATAATTGACATATATGTTGACATCGAATACGGCTCAAAGATTGACAAGGTTGGATATGATATTCAATCAAGTGTTAAAGCTGCTGTTGAAGAGATGACTGACATACATGTAATACAAGTTAACGTTTATGTAAAAGGCGTTAAGGAAGCATCAAAGGCTAATAAATAATTTGATTAAACTCCAGTAATTGCGCTGGAGTTTTTTTAAAGACTAAGTGAGGGATAATATGTCATACGACAAGACAAGATTAAACTTAATGAATTCAATATATCAGCTTGATCTTAATAAATACAGCTCGGTTAATGATTTAGATGGATTTTTTGAAACGATTGAAATAAGTGATGAGAATAAAATCAAATTAGCAAAGAGAGTAGAAAATTTTATTGATAATAAAGAAAAAATTGATACAGAGTTAAATAGTGTTTTAAAAGATGCTAAGCTTGAAAGACTATCATACATTGACAGAAGCTTATTAAGGCTTGCCATCTTTGAAATTATTATAGAACAAGATATTGCTTATCAAATTATTATTAACGATATAGTTGAAATAGCTAAAAATTTCTCAGACGATAACTCATATAAATTTATAAATGCAATTTTAGGCGACTACGTAAGGAATTATTATAATGAATAAATTCACTGTAAGTGGCCTTAACGACTACATAAAGGACGTTTTGGCAAATGATTTTCTTTTGCAGGAGATATATGTCGAAGGGGAAGTAGCTGACTATAAGAAAAATAATTCGGGGCACTTATATTTTTTGATTAAAGATGAGAGCTCTAAGATTAAGTGCGCCTTCTATTGTTATAAGAATGAAGAAGAGATTACGCTTGAAAATGGCATGAAGGTCTTTATCAAGGGAAAGATTTCGACTTATGACCAAAACAGCACTTATCAGATCAATGTTGACTACGTGGAAGAGCTTGGCATAGGTAAACTTAAAAGAGAGTTTAGAAAAACGCTTGAAAAGCTTGAAAAGGAAGGCCTATTTGACGAAGAGCATAAAAAAGAAATACCAAAGTATCCAAGAAGGCTTGGTCTCATCGCTTCATCAACGAGCGCAGGCTTTAGAGATATAGTAAAAGTGCTTAGACGAAGGACCAATATGATTGACATAATTCTATATGATTCATTCGTTCAAGGGGACATGGCAGTAGCTAATATCAATAGCGGACTTGATTATTTTAACCAAAAGAATGATGTTGATTTGATACTCATCGCAAGAGGCGGTGGCAGTTACGAAGAGTTAGCAGTTTTTAACGATGAGAGCATGGCAAGAAAGATATTCGCATCAAAAATTCCTGTCATGACAGCTGTTGGACACCAGATAGATAGCTTTATAGCAGACCTTGTCGCAGATAAAAGATGTGCTACACCATCAGAAGCGGCTGAAATTATATCTAAGTATTACTATGAACTATCAGATTTACTAGATCAAAGCATAATACAGATAAGTTTTTTAATGAATCACTATATTTCAAGTGAAGAAAGCAATTTAAAAAACAAAAGAGATTTGATTAATAGCTTGAATACCAAGACTCTAATTGATAACTTTTATTCAAAGACAAACAATCTTATGATATTAATTAAAAAAGAGATGGATAAGTACATTTATGCTAAAGAGAAAAAAGTCGATATGCTCGCTTCAAGGCTAATTTATTCATCAGTTAGCAAAAGGATAGATGAAGCGAATAACACTATTGAGAAGAGAATTGTCAATATCAATCAAGCTATGAATAACAAGCTAAGCGCAATGACAGAAGATTTACAAAAGTTTAAGCTAAGGCTTACAATTAACGATATTTACAAGACTTTAAGAAGAGGTTATTTCTTAGTAAGTGATTTAGATAATAAAATCATAAAAGATGCTAATGATATAAGAGTAGGCTCGGATATATTTATTAAGTCGTACAATAGCAGTATTAAAGCTCATGTGTTGGAGGTAAATAATGACATTAAATTATGAAAAAACATTAGATAACTTAGACGATATTCTTGAAAAACTACAAAGTCAAGAGCTAAGTTTAGATGAAAGCATAGATGAATTCGAAAAAGCAGTTAAACTTTATAAAGAATTGAATAAAAAATTAAGCGAAGCTAAGATGAAGATCAAAAAGATTGAGATAGACGACTTAAATCTATCAAAAGAGATTGATTATGAAGTTGAAGACAATGATTTTGAAACTATAGACTCATTCAAAGACTTTGGGGAAGCACACGACGACGATTTGGACTACGACGATGATGAATATTAATACATTCAAGGAAAACTTTGATAAGAGACTCCCTATAGAGCTAAAGCCTTATCTTAATGACGACGTCATCTCAGAGGCCATAGAATATGCTTCATACGATGCAGGCAAGAGACTTAGACCATTTATCCTATATAGTCTTGGACGCGAGCTAGAACTTGATAAGAAGCTAATAAACGCCTTTGCAGTAGCACTTGAGCTAATACACAATTATTCCTTAGTTCATGATGATTTGCCAGCTATGGACAACGATGAGTATAGACGCGGCAAATTTACAGTTCACAAGAAATATGGCGAAGCAAACGCAATTTTGTGTGGCGATGCACTTTTGAACTTGTCAATGGAGTATTTAGCTCATAAGCTTAGAGACAATGATAATAAAAACATTTTAAAAGCAATGAGCTACATGTATAGATGCTCAGGCGTTAAAGGCATGATACTTGGCCAGTCAGAAGACATACGCATGGAAAGTGGCGAGACAGACGAATATACTTACGATGAATACAAGGCGATGATACTTAATAAGACAGGAAGACTTTTTAATATAGCCTTTCTTGTTCCATGTATTTTGGCCGATAACGATGAAGAGACAATGAAAAATGTTCTAATCTTCTCAAGATTATTCGCAATGAGCTTTCAAATAAAAGATGATTTAGACGACTTGAAAGAAAATAAAGAGATAGATGGAAATAATATACTTAAGTTTCATTCACTTGAAGAGGCAAAAGAGATACTTGAAGAAAATTTAAAGAAGATGAAGGCGCTTCAAGCAAAGCTTAATTATGAAACAACAAAGTACTCATTAGAATTAATTAAATAAGATATATCTAAAGACATAATAATTTTAAAATTACTATGTCTTTTTTATGATCTAAGTTGATTATTAATCAGTATGTGATATAATGATTATAGATATAAGTTGCGTGGAAGGAGATATAAATCATGAAAAAGAATGCTATCATATCATTTTGTCTTATAATGCTTTTAGTAATAGTGTCAATTTTTTCTTACAATTTCTATATTAACACTAAGACTAATGACATAAGGGCAATTAATTTAAAAGACTTGGAGCATAAAGAATTTAATTTAAGCAAAGAGGATTACATAGAAGATTTTAATTTCGCATACAATACCTTGAAAGAGCATTATCCATTTTTTGAAGTTAATAAAAAATTATATGGTGTTGATTGGCTAAATAATAAAGAGAAGTATGAAGCATATATTGCAGAGTCAAAAAACGATGCAGACTTCTTTAGTAGAATGACTTATGTTTTAGACGAACTTCATAATAGACATACTCATTTAATGACAGAAGATTATGCAATGTTTATGTATGTCAATTATTATTCTACGCCAAAAAATGCTTGGAGACATGATATTGCTAAAATGTATGAGAAAGACAATGTTCGAAGAAGATACAATATTAATAACGAAACAGTAAAGAAATATGTTGCTGAAAATATAAAGAGGGACGATGAAGTAAATAAGACTTATTCCAAAAATCTTATGACTAAGAATATAATTAAAGATAAACTTGCTTATATCAGAATTAGCTCACTTATAGGTATGGAATACATCAATCAAGATAAAGATATTGTTATTAATTATCTGAATGAAATAAAAGATTATCCTTTCTTAATAATCGATATAAGAGGCAATGGCGGTGGTGACAGCAGATATTGGGCTGATTTTTTACTTCCTAACATAATAGATAAAAAATACGAAACAAAAGATTATCTATTTATTAAATCAGGAGAATTATATAAAAAAATCTTTGAGCAAATGCATTTTAATAATGACGTAAAAACATTTTTAGATAAGTCTTCATTTAGTAGTGATGTGAAAGATATTCTTAAAGATTTTGATGGCTATTTAGTCGGTGGTAGTATAATAAAGCCAAGTGAAGACTCTATTCACTTCAAAGGTAAGATATATCTTTTAGTGGATAATGGAGTTTATTCATCAGCTGAGATGCTAGCATCATTTTGCAAAGAAACTAAATTAGCTACCTTAGTCGGCAGCCGAACTGGCGGTGACGGTATTGGCTTTGATCCAATGCAAGTAGACCTGCCAAATACTGCTTTTGTTATGAGATTCTCAAATGTAATGGGTGTAACTGAGTCTGGTTCTATAAATGAATTAGATCAAACAGTGCCAGATATTATTGTTCAAGAGAGTGAAGAGGACAAGACAGGCTATCTAGAAAATCAAAAAATTATAAAAGCAGTTATGAGAGATGCTGGCCTTAGTAAATAGATAAAAAGCAAGATATAATATTTATTGTAAGAATATTTATAAAAATTTATAAAAACTACTTGAAATATTGATACTTATATGATATAATCTAGTGGTTAATGTGATAAGAGAGGTGAAAAAAATGAAAAAGGACATACATCCAGAATTTAAAGAAGTAACTGTTACATGCGCATGTGGCAACACATTTGTTACAGGATCAACAAGAGACGAGTTAAAAGTAGAAGTTTGCTCTGAATGTCACCCATTCTTTACAGGTAAACAAAAGTTTACTGAACGTGGTGGCCGTGTAGAGAAATTCAAGAAGAGATACAAAAAAGACGAAAATTAGCAGACTTTTTTCTGCTAATTTTTCATTATATAGGTGAAAAAATGAAAAAGAATTTTAAAACAAGTATAGGTGGACAAGCTTTAATTGAAGGTATACTTATGAAGGGACCTGAAAAAACTTCTGTTGCAGTCAGAAAACCTGATGGCAAGATAGAGGTAAGTGTTAAAGATGATAGCAAGAAAAACAATAAGCTCATCTTTAAAATACCATTCAT
>ERZ1673750.1165-NODE-1165-length-14623-cov-5.141749_pt1 | contig 14623 bp, 12 predicted proteins | sample MGYA00580203_ERZ1673750 | MGnify/ENA primary metagenome ERZ1673750 (study PRJEB41218, sample SAMN15661763) | gut metagenome | host: Homo sapiens | place: Canada: London | collected 2015-08-20/2019-03-30 | study: EMG produced TPA metagenomics assembly of... | reverse complement strand
CATGAGCGCGGTGTCGCCCGCCTCAGTTACGAAATGGTATCTCCCCTCTACAGGTCTCTGTCTTGGATTGGGAGGAACAGGCACACCATTACTATCCACTGTCTGCGTAAATGCAGTGACATGGAACGACATGATTATAATGATGGCATAGAGTAGTCTCATGTCACTATAACAATGAATATAGCTGAAATATTGTGAAATAAAAGTTAATGGTCAGTGTGAGGGTAATCCACGGTGTAGTGTAGTCCGCGCGATTCCTTACGCTCCATAGCCTGCCGCATTATGAGGTATCCTACATTGATAATGTTGCGCAATTCACATATTTCGCGGCTTGCTTTCGAGCATTTGAACAGGCGTTCGGTCTCCTCATACAGTATGTCAAGACGGTTCCATGCACGTTTTAACCGCAAATCGCTTCTTACAATGCCTACATACGCCGACATGATTTGCCCTACCTCTTTTATGCTTTGAGTGATCAGCACCATTTCTTCAGGGTGGCGTGTGCCTTCGTCGTTCCAGTCGGGCACATCGGTGCGGAATGCATAGTGTTCTTTTGCCTCGACAGCGTGTTTAGCGGCGGCATCGGCGTAGACCACTGCCTCTATGAGAGAGTTGGAGGCGAGACGGTTTCCTCCGTGTAGTCCTGTGCAAGAACATTCACCTACGGCGTATAATCTTTTGATCGAAGACTCGGCGTTCATGTCCACTTTTATACCACCACACAGATAGTGGGCTGCCGGAGCCACCGGAATGTAATCTTTTGTTATGTCGATGCCTAATGAAAGACACTTCTTGTAGATGTTTGGAAAGTGATGTTTAGTCTCCTCGGCATCTTTGTGGGTGACATCAAGGTATACATGGTCGTCGCCCGATAGTTTCATCTCGGAGTCTATGGCACGTGCGACTATGTCTCGTGGAGCGAGTGACAATCTCGGATCATATTTGTGCATGAATTCCTCACCTTTCAGGTTGCGCAACACTGCACCATATCCACGCATGGCTTCGGTGATGAGGAATGACGGACGATCGCCCGGATGATACAGGGCTGTGGGATGGAATTGGATGAACTCCATATCTTTCACGGTGCCTTTGGCTCGATATACCATGGCAATTCCATCGCCGGTAGCTACCAAGGGATTTGTTGTTGTGGTGTATACCGCACCTACTCCACCTGTTGCCATCAGTGTTATCTTGGCAAGAAATTTGTCCACATTTCCATTCTTGTTGAGGACGTAAGCTCCGTAGCAGGTGATATCGGGAGTGCGGCGGGTTACGATTTTGCCTAAATGATGCTGGGTGATTATTTCAATAGCGAAATGATTTTCAAATATGTCTATGTTGGGGTTGTTTTTTACCGCATTTATCAAGCTGTCCTGGATCTCAGCACCGGTATTGTCTTTATGATGTAGAATTCGGAATTCAGAGTGTCCACCCTCACGATGAAGGTCGAAATTTCCATCATCGTTTTTGTCGAAATCGACGCCCCAATTTATAAGCTCATTAATTTGCTGCGGCGCGCCTTTCACTACTTTTTCGACCGCTTCCCTATCACTGAGCCAGTCTCCGGCAATCATAGTATCCTCTATATGCTTGTCAAAATTGTCCACTTCAAGATTAGTGACTGAGGCAACACCACCTTGTGCTAAATAAGTGTTGGCTTCCTCAAGAGTAGTTTTACATATTAATGCCACTTTTCCTGTTCCGGCAACTTTAAGAGCAAAGCTCATGCCTGCAATTCCGGATCCTATTACCAGATAGTCATATTCGTAAGTCATAGCACGTGAATTATTGTCACGCAAAGTTAATGTAAACCTTATAAGTAAACAAAAAATTCTTGCTAACTTTGTGACTTGAATAAAAAAAATGCAGCAGGTGTTTTCCGGTGTAGATATAGTGACAGCATGGTGTTTTACAGGCATTGCGGCAGTGATGGCTGTTGCTGTCACCGTATTTTATACTTTGCGAGTGGCTAAAGTGTGTAAAACCGTCAAGGTTCAATCATCGTCATCATTTCCTGAGGAATTGCCGTCGGTGTCAGTCATTGTATATAGCAATGGAGATGCTTCCGGTCTTGCCACATTGCTGCGTCAGTTGCGAGAGCAATCTTATCAGGCTCCATGGGAAGTGATCGTCGTGAATGACGGCAAGGATTATGAGACTGATATGCTGCTCATGTCGGTGGCATCGCAATGGAGCCTACTGCGGCACACGTTCACTCCTAAGGTGATGAGAAATGTGTCGCGCAAGAAACTTGCTCTTACACTTGGCATGAAGGCTGCCCGGCATGATGTGGTGGTTCATGTGACATCGTCGTCACGAATTAAATCGCCTGATTGGCTCAAGTATATGGCGATGCCGTTCAACAATCCATCGATAGATCTGGTCATAGGCTATGCGTGTCCCGATCCGGCTGATGACACTCGCCGTGGCAGCCGCCGCAGGGCACATGATATGCTTGTCACTTCGGTGCATTATCTCGCTTCGGCTCTTACGGCTCACACTTATCGCGGTGATGGTGATAACCTCGCCTACCGCCGTGACAAATTCTTTGAGATGAAAGGGTTCAGCAATTCGTTGAACCTTCATTATGGTGATGATGATATATTTGTGAGCGATGTTGCCACACCATCCAATACTGCGGTGATGATCGCACGTGATGCTCAGATGATGAGTTCTACTCCGCATCCGGTAGAGGTGTATAAGGCTAAGAAATACAGGTATGACTACACGGCACGTTATTGTGACTGCTCGCAGAACTGGCTTTATGACACAGTAAGCTTGTTGATGTGGTTGTGGCTGCTGTCTACTGTTGGTGCTGTGTTGATAGCGTTCGACAATTGGCTTGTGATGTCGGTGCTGGGTGTCGTTGCGCTGCTGCTGTGGCTTCCTCAGATGCTTGTTTGGAGGAAAGCGTCGTTATTGCTATCTTCACGCAGATTTATGCTTAGCGTGCCCGGAAGCATGTTGTGGCGTCCATTCTACAATTTCATTTACCACCTACGTTCACGCCGCATCCACACCGCCCATTTCACCTGGCAGGCAATCGGTAACCAACAATAAATAATAAAATATAGCGTTAAAAATAGTATATAGCTCAATATCATGAAGAAAAAGATAATGGTTGTTTTCGGAACACGTCCCGAAGCCATCAAAATGGCTCCAGTTATTAAAGCTTTGCAGGAGCGTTGTGAAGAGTTTGAAACTATTGTCACCGTCACCGGTCAACATCGCCAGATGCTTGATCAGGTGTTGGATATATTTGGGATATTGCCTGATTATGATTTAAATATAATGCGTTCAGGTCAGGATTTGACAGATGTCAGTTGTAGAGTCTTGTCAGGAATGAGAGATATATTTGAGAATAAATGTCGTCCTGATATAGTTCTCGTTCATGGCGATACGTCTACATCAACTTTTGCCGCAATAGCTGCATTCTATGCTCACATAAAAGTGGGACACGTGGAGGCTGGTTTGCGCACCCATGACAGGCTTTCTCCATGGCCGGAAGAAATGAACCGGCAGATAACCGGCAGAATAGCTGATTACCATTTTTCTCCTACTGTTTTAAGCCGGGAAAATTTGATAAAAGAAAATGTCGATGAAAAATCAATTTTCATAACCGGCAATACTGTCATTGATGCACTGCATATAGTAGTTGACAGAATGAAAAAAGATGAGGGTCTTGTCGCTGAAATTGATAATGAGTTAAGACTTTCAGGATATGATGTGGATCGTCTTTCTACCGGCAGAAAGATGGTGCTCATCACAGGACACCGTAGAGAGAATTTTGGTGACGGATTCCTTTCAATGTGCTCAGCTATAAAGGATTTGGCGTTAAAATATAAGGATATAGATTTTGTATATCCGATGCATTTAAATCCCAATGTAAGAAAGCCTATACAGTCGATATTTGGAGATTTGAATGACCGAAAAGATAATCTTTATTTTATAGAACCACTTGAATATTTGGCTTTTATCCGCATGATGTCAAAAGCGTATATTGTACTGACTGATAGCGGAGGTATTCAAGAAGAAGCTCCGGGATTAGGTAAGCCTGTGGTTGTGATGCGTGACACCACAGAACGTCCTGAGGCAGTTGAAGCCGGTACAGTTAAACTTGTGGGAACTGATTATGATAAAATAGTATCAACTGTTTCTACACTTATTGATGATAATGCTGTTTATCAAGCTATGTCGCGGGCAGTCAATCCGTATGGTGACGGTCAAGCAGCCGAAAGAATAGTAACAATTTTATCTGAGTGACTATGTATTACTTTTACTTTTCGGAAGGATTATCGGCAGCTACTGAATTTTATGTCAATATGATAAGGGATGCTCTTCTAAAAAGGGGAGAAAAAGTCTCATATACTCAAAATTTGAAAGGCATTCCAATGCATTCAAAAATATTGACGATAAATGATAAGGATTTTTATATTGCATACAAGTTTAAGAAACCGTCGTTAACTATAAATTGGTTTCAAGGCATAACTCCGGAAGAAATTTCGTTGATGTTTGATCGTAACTTGTACACAAGATTAAAAGTCATAGGAAGAACTTATACAGAACGATTCGCTGTAAGGCATTCTGATTTTAATCTGTTTGTATCTGAGCAAATGCTTGAGCATTATAAGAATAAATATGGTTATTCCGGGAAAGAACATGTGATAATGCCATGTTTTAATTCTTCATTGCAAGATGATGTTTTTTACTCTTCACGATATGAAAATCCGTCATTTGTATATGCCGGAAATCTTGCCGCATGGCAGTGTTTTGAGAAAACTATTACGATTTTCAAAAATTTGAAAAAATTTTTGCCTGATGCCACTTTATCAATTTTTACATTTGAAGTAGACAAGGCTAAAAGAATTTTAGCTCAAAATGGAGTTGAAGCTGAGGTTAGTAATAAATCGGTCATAGAATTAAATATAGAATTGAGAAAACATAAGTATGGATTTATTGTGCGAGATGATATTGCTGTAAATCATGTTGCAACTCCCACCAAAATGGCTAATTATGTAGGAGCCGGTCTTATACCTGTTTTTTCTAATTCATTAAAAGCATTTAATCAAAATTTGAAGAGTGAATATCTGATATCATTTTCCAATGAACAAGAATGTGTGGAAAAAATATTGGAAATGGAGAAAAAAAATATTAATATCGAGCAGATTAAAGGTGACTATGAATTGATGTTTTCTAAATATTGGAATGAGAAGTCATATATAGAAAAATTATTGTCTACTCTGCCTTAGAATTAGATACTTATCACAATAGAATTGAAAAATTACCGTTACTAATGTATTGATATAGTAAAGTTAAAATGATGAATAATAAGTTGTTTCTAATCATATTGATAGCATTAATAAGTGCTTCATGCAATACAAAAAGAGATTTAGCATATTTCTCAGATACTAAATCTTCTAAAGCAGGTGTATTACTTTCTTCAGATTATCAAATAAAGATAGAGCCTGCCGATGAATTGACGATATGGGTTTCATCTCTTGTGCCTGAAGCAACGTCACCATTTAATAATATTGCTCCAGGAGCACAAGACAATAGTAATACTGAAGTTATGTCAAATCTTCGTTCTTTAAATTATATAGTTGACAAGAATGGGTGCATAGACTTCCCCGGTATAGGAAAGATCGATGTTAAAGGCATGACTACAATGCAATTGAAGGATTATTTAGTAACACAAATAAGTAAGACGGTTAAAGATCCGCAAGTAAGTGTCATTCTTCAGAATTTTAAAGTGAATGTTCTTGGAGAGGTAAAGGAACCGCAGATGATAAAAGTACAGAGCGAAAAATTTTCGGTATTTGACGCTCTTGCATCATGTGGGGATTTAACTGAGTACGGTAAACGTGAAGGTGTGATGGTAATCAGGCAGATGCCTGATGGTGAAACCGTCTACCAAAGATTGGATCTTCATGACAGTAATATTACCGGTTCTCCATTTTTTTATCTAAAGCAGAATGATGTGGTTTATGTAGAACCAAATAATGTTAAACAAGATAATTCAAAGTATAATCAAAATAACGGATTCAAACTTTCAGTGATATCGACAATTGTAAGTGCAGTTTCTGTTGTATCATCTCTGATCATTGCCTTATCCATAAAGTAAGAAAAGGTTATGATAAGACTTGACAGATTATGTTGTTGGATATTTATAATAAGTTTCATATTGCTTATCCCAAGCAATCAACTTCTTAAATATGCCGATGAACTTATGTCAGTGTTATTTTTAGGAATAACACTGATTGATTGTGTCTTAAACCGAAATTGGAAAAGATACAATCTTTTATGGTTATTAATTGCTGTTTTTTCAATATATGCCATCTATTCCATAATCTGTTTTAACTTCAATACTCCTAAATACATATTAAAGGATCTTATAATAGAAATAAAGCCATTTCTTCCGTTTATTGTAATATTTGCAATTACACCATCATTTACTGAAAAAGATAAACACATTCTGAAGATAATAGCTGTGTTTAATGTAGTTATAGCTGCACTTATCCTATTATCGATGTATTTTATTGGCGATGTGATTTTATCGCCGGTTCTACATCATGTAATGAATGCCGGAACTACGATTTTTGTATCTATAATGGTATATTTGTATTGTTCAATAGACAACTTCGGATACGTCAATAAAAAAAATCTTGGGGCTATAGTATTGTTCTTGATATCCGGGCTTATGTGTACGAGATCTAAGTATTATGGAGAATTTGTTTTGGCTGTATTCTTTATATTCATTTATCGTCCGGGTATATTAAAAAATTTCAATATCAAGCATGCTGCTTTGATAGTATCAGTGATTGCTGTTTTTATCGGAGTGGGCTGGAGTAAATTTGAATTTTATTTTATAAAAGGATCTTCTGATATATTTGATCCTAATATGGTTGCATCATTTGCTCGTCCGATATTATATGTTACGTCAGGGATTATTTTATACGATTATTTCCCGTTAGGCACCGGACTTGCTTCTTTTGCCTCATTTCCATCTGCTGAAAATTATTCAAAATTGTATTATGAATATGGCTTGGATAAAATATGGGGCTTGTCTCCGACAATGCCTGATTTTATTTGTGATGCTTACTATCCATTGCTCGCTCAATTTGGAATAGTAGGGGTTATATTATTCATATATTTTTGGATTTATGTTTATGGATATATTAAAATTCTACTGCGTTCTGACTCTGTATTATATAAATATACATTCTGTACGGGAGTATTGTTAATTTGTTTTGTGCTTATTGAAAGCATAGCATCAACCGTGATTACACAGAATTGCGGGATGATGGCAATGATGCTCTTAGGAGTGATTTGTGCAAAGGGAAAAGAAATAAAGGAACAACTTGAAGAAGAAAATATAACTGACAATGGAAAAATATAATAACGAGCTTGATTTCAGACGTCTTATACGTGAAATCAAAAGATTGAAGTGGGTATATGTAGCGGCATTCGTTTTACTCATGAGTGCCGGTATAGTATATTATCAGAGATGTATGCCGGAATATACGGTGATGGGAAAAGTGCTTATTGAAGATTCATCGGAAAATACTCCCTCTGCCGGAGCCGGTGGTGTATCGGCTATCATGCGTTCTTTTTCCATTGGCGGATTTGGATCATCTTCTGCCGACAATGAGATTGAGATTATGCAATCCAATAAGCTCCGTATGCGTGTGATAAAACTGCTTAAATTGAATCGCATGTATGTGGAAAGAGACGGCTTGAAAAAAAAGATGCTTTACTTCTCCACTCCTGTTTTGGTAGAACCTACTCCCGGAATGCTTGATACACTGACATCGCCATTGACTATCAGATTAAAAATCGAAAATAATAAAGTATCGGCTAAGGCTATTCAAGGACGCATATTCAAAAAAAATCTCGGTGAAATTAAGAATATGCCCATCCCATGTATTTTGTCGACAACCTACGGCAATTTTGAAATTCTTAAAGCCACTGACTATGTTGATGACATGAAGGCTGAGATAGATGTGGTAATGCTGGGTAATGAGGTTGCGTCAAAGTTGCTGTCCGAACAGCTTTATATGGAGATCAGTGATGCTAAGACTGATGTAATTTCATTGTCATACAGTTGCCCTGACCGGGATAAAGGTATGATGGTTGTCAATACGGTGATGAATGAATATAATAAAACTCGTGTTGAACGCCGTCATTTTAATGCCCGACAGGAAATAGAATATTTTAAAAACCGGTTGATAGTTGTAGGGAAAAACCTCAAGGATTCTGAAACTAATCTGGAAAATTTTGTAAAGGAAAAAGATTTTGTAGGTGGTGAGCAGATAGCCGGAATGCTTATAGGAGGAACTGTAGGCAAAAAGGAGGAATTGGTAAAATTGCAGGCTCAGATTGACTATTATAACGATGTGTTGAAAACCCTGAAAAGTGGCAACATGGGTGATTTATTGCCCGTGATGGAAACATCTAAAAATTCAGCTGTCGAGGCTTATAACGAGGCAATCATGAAGCGCAAGAGTCTTGAGCTTTCGGCTACTCCTGAGAATAAAACATTGCAGTTGCTCAATAGCCAGATTGATTATCTTCGTGACTTCGTGAAAGGCAATATGGAGCTCATGCTAAATCAGGCTGAAATGAACATGGGTACTTTGAATCAGCTTACAACTGCCGCAACTGATAAAATCAATAAATTGCCCGAACTTGAACGTGAGTATGCCACTTTGCTGCGTGATCAAAAATTCAATCAGGAACTTTATCTGTTCCTGCTGCAGCGCAAAGAGAGCGCAGAATTGAAATTCTATTCCAATTCAACTCTTGGATTCGTGATTGAAGAAGCATACAGCGACATGAAGCCCAATAATAATAAGGGTATGATGATGCTCATTGTTGCGTTGGCGCTATCAGTGATATTGCCTACTTTATTGGCTATATTCTTACTCTTGCTAAAGAATAAGATATACCAGCCGATGGACTTAAAATCTATTGGTATTGAAGAAAATGCCGAAATGTACATTGACGATAAAAAGAAAGTAGCATCATTGCGTCAGTTGATGTTGGGCAGTGGACGACGTGTTTTTGCTGTCATTGACTACGGGGTTGATAGCGAAATAAGAGAAGTGATATCATCCAGTTTTAAAAATATAGATAAAACAGTTTATTGGGATGATTCACTTAATAGCAATGATCAATTTTTGACTAATAATTTTAATGCTCGTCTTGAGGAATTAGAAAAAAAATATGATATAATATTCACAATCATCCCCGAAAAGGATTCTTTAGATATAATTTCGATGAAACTAAAGGAGGATAAATGTGGAATGCTTGTTCTGATTCCGGCGGGAAAGGTTAAAATAAAATCGTTAAAAAATGATTTGACCGGTATAGATTTAGATTCAGTCTACACTCTGATAACTAAATAATTTTATGGTGTCGCAGAGTGTACAGGATGAATTGAGGATGCGGTTTAATCCCGACGGATCGGATCTTCGCAAGGTGCAGTTGCGGTTGCTTGACATGCTTCTGTACATTGACCGCATCTGCAAGGAAAACTGTATTGATTATTGGTTGAGTTCCGGAACCCTCATCGGTGCTGTGCGTCATGGCGGATTCATTCCATGGGATGATGACGTGGACGTGGAAATGATGCCCGATGGATTGAGACGGTTCATAAAAGCTGTGGAACTTGACAAGACAGGGCAGTATGCCGTCCATAATCATTCAAATGACCCCAACTATCTATTCGCATTCACAAAACTCCGTGATCTCCACACTCGCATCGAGGAGGAAAAGGTAGTGCCGCAGAAATTGCGTTATGAAGGCTGCTCGATCGACATCTTTACTATGGTGCCGAGCAATTCACGCAAGCTTCATGTATTTGCCCGTAAATGTATAGGCAAAGAGATGACTCTGTGGCGTGCCATTGCCGGAAAAACAGAAAGGCAGCAATCCTTGCTGAAAGGCATAATTGACTTTCCTATAAGACGGATTGCTTTGCCTCTTCTCACCATGCTTTCACGCATAAATGCCGGCAGCCGATTGCGTCACACTCTTTCCGCACCTTTCCACGCTCCGCGACGCAGAGAAGATATATTTCCGTTAAGCAAAGTGATGTTTGAGGGGCATGAATTTCCCGCTCCCGGCAATACCGACGCTTATCTGCGGCTCATATATGGCGATTACACCAAGATTCCTCCCGTAGATAAGATTCATGTACACGCAAAAAAAATAGAGATTTATGATACGGATGTTTAAATTCATATATAGAAAGTTTAAAACATTACATGATGGAGCTTTAGTTTATATAAGAACTAAACGCTTGAAAATGATTGCTAAAACTTATGGAAATGATTTATATGTTGGAGGTCCGTGTGTATTTAGCCATAATCTTTATTTGGGCAATAATTGTAATTTCAATGGAATGATTATCCAAGGTAGAGGAAAAGTTACCATAGGAAATAACTTCCATTCAGGAATACAATGTATGATGATAACTGAAAATCATGATTATGATGATGGTGATGCAATTCCTTATGGAACAGGTGCTACATTAAAGGATATTATAATAGAAGATAATGTTTGGTTAGGAAATAGAGTTATAATAAATGGAGGAATAGTTATTGGAGAAGGTGCAATAATTGGAGCTGGATCGGTAGTTGTAAAAGACGTTCCTCCAATGGCTATAGTAGGAGGAAATCCTGCAAAGATTATTAAATATAGGGATATAGAGCATTATGAAAAATTGAAAATTATGGGACGATTTCATTAAGATAGAATATTATTTATAGCGTTAAACATACTATATCCTACTCCTTTATTATCAGGAGGCAGTAGGGAGTTTTCATAAAAATTGATTCTATCAGATTTCATCGTGTCTTCTCCTTTTAGAATGATTTCATCAAGAAAAGCTCTCACATCATTTATATTTCTACCGATATAATGATGGTTGTAACATTCTCTCCCGAAATCATTAAGATATTCTTCATGATTTGGGCGACTGATGAACATTACTGGCTTTTTAGTATATAAATAATCATTGCTGAATGACGAACAATCATGAATCATTCCGTCAGACGTGAGGAAAAGATCTATGTAATCACCTAACCATATATTAGTGTTAGGCATAGTCTCCCATTTTCGATAATATTGGTCAGCGTATTCTTTGCCACATTCTTCATAAAGAGTGTGGAGCAGGTAGGGATGTGGCTTAAATATGAATTGTATTTTGGAAGAGTACTCTTCGGCTATTTTTAGCATTTCATCTGCCATGGAGAGAAAGTTTGAATATTGGAGCAGACATCCTGATTTTATTGTCCAATGAGGAGCCCAGATGATACGCTTGAATTTTTTATCTGTTGATTTCCACATTTTATTATCTGGATTTTCTCTTTTGACGTTTTTAAACTGATCATAAAGGGAATTTCCGGATATGCACACGCGTTCCCCCATCGTTTTATTTATCTCAGTAAATATTTTTTTGAACAGAGGATGTGAGTAGAATAATATAATACTTATACGTTGCAATAGGGAGTCAAAGAACTCCTTATCTTTTTCAATGGTTACACCATAAGGAGTATAGATAAAAACCGATTTATTAAAGAAATAATTTATTCCCCAATTTTTACACATGTGATAATAAGGCTGTGCATATACAATTATATCTCCATTTATGTTAGGAAATTTATCGTTTTTTGTTGCTCCGATATTATATGAATCATTGAATGGGAAATTCTTATCTAAACAATATTTGATAATCTCGGACTTAAATTTTTGTTGCTCTTCAGTTGTGTGATGGGAAAAAAAACATGGTATTATGCAAGGATTGAATTTTTCACTTGAAAGCATCAAGCTGAATAATTCTTCATATTTCCACATAGATAGAGATGGCAAAAAGAACAATACGGTCAATTTCTTTTTTGCTTTCAAGTTTTTTAATATTTTGGGTAATATGTATTTGTTATAATGCCATGCTCTAAACACAACAACTTCATGTTTTACATAATCTCTGGTTTTGTGCCAGTATGGTCTTAATCCGGTTTTACGGAGAAGTATCTTGAATGGAGTCAATAATTTATTCATTATAGTTACACTTATTTTTTTCTATTAAAAAATTTGCTCATAAATTCTTTCATCTCTATCAAAGATGAATCATTTGTAAAAATAAGTAATGCCATGTATGTGGTACAACACAAAATTATGGAGATTAAAGTAAATGGTATATATGTCATATTTAGATGTCTAAGGGCGATTATAATTGGTATGAATAGTAATGAGAAGATTAAATAATTAAGTGTTTTTTTTGAGAATAATTCTAATTGTAGATTCAATTTTAATTTTATGTATATGAAGCACAATGATTCAAAAATTATTTCACTTACAAGTGTGCAGCAAATTGATATTTCGGGTGTGAGTTTATGTATGAATATGAAATTCAATAAAATATTGATACCACCACATATCAGGCTAAAAAGAATCAATATTTTTTCTTTTCCATGAAGAAATATTATTTGATTATAAAAAATCGCCTCGATGCTCATAAGAATAACTCTTATGGAAAATATTTGCATTACAGGCACTGCGCCAAGAAATTCTTCTCCGCCAAAAATTAGAATAACTTCTTTAGATAATAGGCATAAGCCTATTCCCATAGGAATGGCAAGCACAAGCATGAATTGGATGAGTTTGATTATCCCTGATTGGTAGAGGCTACGATTTTCTTTGAGATACAGCGAGAGACGAGGAAGTGTGGCAAAAATTACTGACAGGAGCAAGGTTCTGATCATCTCAGTGATGCGTTGTGCTAATCCGAAGTAGGCTACATTTTCATTATCAGTGGCAAAACCAAGTATTGTTTTATCTGCAAGAGTGAATAATACTGATGTGTTATTGAGTAAAAATATGATTAGCAGCGGTAGAACAAATGATTTTAGATTAAGTCCCGAAAATAACTGTCGGAGCGATAATTTTATTTTATTGGCAGAATAAATGAAGCTGGCAAGATAATTTATGATTGCAGTAATAGTCAGGATTATAACATAATTGAGAGAATCCTGCGATTCTTTGATAAATATAAGCATAAATAATATGCTTATTAATCTTATAATTATTGTTTTTATGGTTATAAATGAAAACTCTTCAAGGGCTTCATTCATCCATTCTACGTATAAGTACTGTGAAATTATATTTCCGCATAATATAAATGAAATTGCTTTTACTGCCGGATCTGAAACAAAATATATTATGAAGATGACAAATGCCACTAATGCAATAGTATTACTTATTAATCCAATGGTAAAAAGATTTTTATAAATATATTGCATCTTTGAAAGATTGTTGCGGTTGGCGCTTATTTCTCTCAATCCATAATTATAGATGCCAAGCATTCCAAGCATAGTAAAGTAGGCAAGAAGCGTGTTGGCAAATTCAATGTTACCAATTTGCGAGGGGCCTAAAATCCTATAAACATAAGGAATAATAATCATAGGAAGCAAAATATTGAAAATATTTAGCAGTCCTTTAAATAAAATATTATGAATTAGAGATTTTTGTGGCATTTAGCAATATTTTTGATTACAATGTGGTCAGATTATCTTAATCTGAGATAATCTCCGTTATAAAATTTTTCGATGATGGAAATCATTGAGCGGCTTACCGACTCATTGATCTGTTCCAATCCTTCCTCTCCGTTTATAAGACGCTGGAAAGTGCGTATCTCGTTTCTTATGCCTTCCCCTTCAAGTTGATAGAAATGACGCTTGTTTTCCGACTGGTTTTCATATCTTATTTCAAAATAATCGGTTTTCCACCAAGGTGCCGGAACATATATATAGCCTTTTGTGCCGGAAATCACCATTTCCCCTTCCGATTTAACACCTTGTCCCACCTTGAATGTCGCGACACCATTGTTGAATATAAGAAATCCCTGAGTGAATAGATCAAATGATGAATCTGATGAAAGAACTTTTGACGATAAAATGGCTGAACGATATTCCGATCCAAAAATATCGAGTATGGGCAATATCGCATTCGGTCCCCACCAGCACAGGCTGTTCCACGTGTATGGCGAAGAGATGCTTCCCTCTTTATCAATGTCGATCAGGCTTGTGCAGGTAGTGTCGACTGACAGGACTTCCCCTATTATTCCACTTTTCACCAACAGAATGAGCCGTGAAAATGCAAGGGAGTAAGCTGTCTTCACTCCATCCATAAGAATAAGTTTTTTATCGTGGGCTAATTTTGCCAGTTCATCAAAATGTGTCACGTTTAAAGCTACAGGAGATTCACACAGCACATGAAGTCCTTTTTCCAACGCGAGTTTTGCTTGCTCATAATGGTGTTGAGGCAACGATGCTATATATGCAGCATCTGAATTATCGAGCAGACGGTCGATTGAATCGCACGATATATTTATGAGTTCATCAGTGATTTCAGAATAATCCTCGGCGCATATTCCTGAAATAGTGACTCCATTCACATATTTGCTCTCATTGAAAAATTTGTTTGCCACTCTCGATTCTCCGATTATTCCTATGCGTAGCGGCTTTTTGTCCGATCTTATCTGTGTGCTCGACACTCCTTTTGTTCGGTCAAGGTAAATTACCTTGCAAAATTCGTTCAAATAATCAAATTTTCATTTCAAGTC
>ERZ1673750.1150-NODE-1150-length-14803-cov-5.321332_pt1 | contig 14803 bp, 20 predicted proteins | sample MGYA00580203_ERZ1673750 | MGnify/ENA primary metagenome ERZ1673750 (study PRJEB41218, sample SAMN15661763) | gut metagenome | host: Homo sapiens | place: Canada: London | collected 2015-08-20/2019-03-30 | study: EMG produced TPA metagenomics assembly of... | reverse complement strand
AAAAACACAAGCCGTCCGAAAATGCGGACGGCTTGGTACATAGATTTTAATAACGCGCACCTTGACAAACGGAGGATATCCGAATAAAATATAGGTGTTATATTATACGGATATGCGTATGTTATGGAGGGCGAAATGGATTACATATCAGTTAAAGAAGCAGCCGAAAAGTGGGAAATCTCGGAACGACGAATTCAAAAGCTGTGTGAGGACGGAAGAATTGACGGTGTTGAGCGATTCGGCAGATCGTGGATGATACCCAGGAATTCTAAAAAACCAAATGATTTACGAAGGCGTAGCACCCAACAAGAAAGGCGGTGATATTCATGTATAACCCACAACTTGAAACATTTATCAAAGTGGCTGACGCCGGCAGTTTCAATAAAGCGGCAGAACAATCCTTTATCACGCCTACGGCTGTGATTAAGCAAATAAATCTTTTAGAGGCAGGCTTAGGGGTAGCACTATTTGACCGCACACATCGTGGACTTACTTTAACCAAAGCAGGAAAATCTCTGTATCGGGATTCAAAATATATTATTCAATATTGCCGTGATTCCGTTGTTCGGGCAAAGAACGCCATGCAGCAGGACGAGCAGATTATTCGTATCGGCACCTCCCCTATGACACCGGCACAGGTACTATTGGCACTATGGCCGAAAATTCACGAGCATTATCCTAATATGAAATTTCAGCTTGTACCCTTTGAAAACACACCGGAAAATGCAAAAGAAATCCTTGCTAACCTCGGACAGAATATTGATATTGTTGCAGGAATTTTTGATGAAACATTGCTGGATTTGAGAAAATGCAAAGGTTTTGAATTGATGCGCAATCCGATTTGCTGTGCAGTTTCCATTAATCACCCGTTGGCAGAAAAAGATAAGCTCAAAGTTACTGACTTATATGGTGAAAACTTAATGCTCATTCATCGTGGCTGGAGCCACTATGTTGACAAGCTGCGGGATGATTTGTGGATGAACCATCCGCAGATTAAGATTATAGATTTTGACTTTTACAATGTCAGCGTTTTCAATCAGTGCGAAAACAGTAACGACATTTTAATGGCGATTGATTCGTGGCAGAGTGTGCATCCGCTGCTTAAAATTATTCCTGTAGAATGGGATTACTCCATTCCGTATGGGCTGCTCCATTCGCCGGAGCCAACAAAAACTGTTCAGGATTTCCTTTCCATTATTCAGACAATTAAATAAATGAAGTTATAACCTTTAGGTATAAACTGATGAACGAATCGAGACTTCTGTTGAGGTCTCGATTTTTTTATAATGCAGGTGTAAGGAAAAAGCGGAGGTGATCGAAATGAAGAAAGCAACCATTCTTTTTATGGTATTTCTTGTGATTTTCTGTTTCGCCGGTTGTTCGTCGGAAGATACTTCCTCCGTCAACTCCGAAACAGAAAACACAGCGGAATCACAAATGGAGCAAATGAATTTGAGCAGCTTTGATAAAAACACCCGTATAACAGATGTGATCAACGATTCTTCTTTTGGTGATTATGGCAGATTGATTTTTCCGGCTGATACCGGATATTACAGCGGAGACACGCTGGAAGAATTAAGACTCACATGGTACAACAACATTTCACCGGATAAGACAGTAGAAATTGCAAACTATCTGAAAAGCCATGCCGACGCCGGAGAAACCGTATTCTATGATATTTATACGGAGGAAGAAAAGGCGGCTGACCCGGATAAAGAAGATACGGGGCTGTTCTTTTTCAAAGGCAATCCCGGTGAGAAGTTTGCTGTGTGCAACGCAGGCGGCGGATTTGCTTATGTGGGAGCGATGCAGGACAGTTTCCCTCATGCGTTGGAATTATCAAAAAAAGGCTATAACGCATTTGCTTTGATTTATCGTCCCGGCGCACAAACTGCCTGCGAAGATTTGGCACGAGCCATCAGTTTTATTTTTGAACACGCCGAGGAATTGGAGGTAGATACCGATTGTTACTCTCTTTGGGGCGGTTCTGCTGGTGCAAGAATGGCAGCATGGCTCGGTTCCTATGGCCCCGCTGCTTTCGGTGGCGATGATTTACCCCAGCCGGGAGCCGTTATCATGCAGTACACAGGTCATAGCGACTACACCGAGAACGACCCGCCAACTTATGCCTGCGTAGGAGAAAATGATGGTATCGCAAGCTGGCGCATCATGCAGCAGCGGTTGGAAGCCTTGGACTCTCTTGGTATTGATACAGAATTTCATAAATACCCCGGACTGGCACACGGATTTGGTATCGGAATCGGAACAGCGGCCGAGGGCTGGGTTGATGACGCCGTTGCCTTTTGGGAAAAACAAATGGAGGAATAACAGATGAACAATTTTATTTTTGAAAACGACACTAAAGTTTATTTTGGTAAAGGCTGTGTGAAAGAATATCTCTCCAGCGTTTTAAGCCATTATGGAAAAACCGTTATGCTTGCCTATGGGGGCGGGGCTATCAAGAAAAACGGTATCTATGATGAAATCATTGAGGCCTTGACCGCCGCAAAGAAAACAATCGTTGAGTTTTCCGGAATTATGGCTAACCCCACCTACGCAAAAGTTTTGGAAGGCGCAGCCCTTGCAAGAGAAAAAGGCGTTGATTTCATTCTCGGCGTGGGCGGCGGTTCTGTGATGGACTGCTGCAAAGCGGTTTCACTGGCTGCCCGGTATGAGGGTGATATATGGAACGACTTTTGGGAGCGAGCCGGTATTGTGGCTTTTGAGCCACTTCCGCTTGGATTCGTGGTTACGGTTACAGGCACCGGCAGCGAGTGCAACGGCGGAGCTGTTATCACCAATGAGGAGCGAAAAATCAAGACGGGGCGGGACTATCCTGCCTGCAATGCAAAGTTCGCTATGCTTGATCCGGTCTACACTATGACCGTTCCCCTGCGTCAGACCATTTCCGGCGGTTTCGATATTCTTTCTCATATTATGGAGACCTATTTCAGCGAGCCGAATGAAGATAATGTTTCTGACAACATTTCAGAGGCGTTGATGAAAAGTGTAATCCACAATCTGCGGGAGGTGATAAAAAATCCAAAGGACTATACTGCCCGGAGCAACCTTATGTGGGCGGCGACTATGGCAGAAAACCGTATCATCAAGCTGGGCAAACGGTGTGACTTTCAGTGCCACCAAATGGAACATCAGCTTGGCGCTTACACGGACTGCAACCACGGCGAAGGACTGGCAGTGCTACACCCGGTCTACTATCGGCATATTTATAAAGATGGTTTGCCGAAGTTCATTCGCTTTGCAGAAAATGTCTGGAATATTCCCCGTGAAGGCATGAGCGATGAAGAACTTGCAAAATCCGGTGTGGAATCACTGGCTATGTTTATCGCAGAAATTGGCTTGCCTACCACTCTGACCGAATTGGGAATTACAGACGAAGCACTTCTGGGAGAGGTGGCAGATTCCTGTAATATCGCTCCCGGAAGTTACAAAAAAATGACTGCCGAAGAAATCCGGCAGATATTAAAAGAATCCATATAATTTAGGAGGTAAACACCATGAAAAAAGTAATTTCTTTATTCCTTGCACTGACTTTCGTTTTCACACTGGCAGCTTGCAGCAACAATCAGCCGCAGACAAATGATTCATCTGAATCTTTATCCGAGCCAACAACAGAAAGTGCAGAAACACCTGCGGATATTTCTACTTCCGAATCTTCTGAATCAGAAAACGGAAAGACATTGGTGGTCTATTTTTCCGCCACAGGCAACACGGAAGCAGCAGCCAATTACATCGCACAGGAAACCGGCGGCGACCTGTTCGAGCTGGAACCGGCAGAACCCTACACAGATGAAGATTTGAATTATAGCAATGAAGACAGCCGTGTATCTAGAGAGCACGAGGACGAATCCTTGCGGGATGTGGAGCTTGCGGCGGATACCGTGGAAAACTGGGGTGAATACGACACTGTGTTTATCGGATATCCAATTTGGTGGGATATTGCTGCGTGGCCGGTAAATGACTTTGTTAAATCCAATGATTTTACAGGCAAAACGGTAATACCCTTTGCTACCTCTGCTAATGACGATATAGGTGAAAGCGGTAAATTGTTAGAGGAAATGGCCGGAACGGGAAACTGGCTGGAAGGCGAACGCTTTTCTTCCAGTGTTTCAAAAGATGCGGTAACAGAATGGATTGAAGGTCTGAATCTGTAAAAGTGAGATACAGATTTGCCCAATAGTAACTCATAAATAACAATATTCAATTTTAGGAGGAAACCATTATGAAAAAACTGATGTCCCTATTCCTTGTACTGACTATGATTTTTGCACTGGCAGCTTGCAGTAGCAATCAATCTACAGGCGATAATTCATCGGAATCTTCTTCATCTGTACCTGCTACAGAAAGTACAGAACAGCCATCTTCTTCTGATGAAGAAGAACCTTCTGAAACACCTTCTGAACAGCCGGAAACGGATGCGAAAACCCTTGTTGTCTATTTCTCTATGCCGGAAACAACTGATCCAAACAACATGACACAAGAGGAAGATAACAGTGTTGTTGTCATTAACGGAGAAGTTCTCGGAAACACACAGTATGTAGCTTATGTGATTCAAGAGCAGACCGGGGCAGATATTTTCCGTATCGAACCGGAAACTCCCTATCCGACTGACCATGACACTCTTGTCGATCTGGCGGCTGACGAGCAGGATGACAATGCCCGGCCCGCTATTAAGGATACGATTGAGAACCTTGACCAATACGATACCATCTTTGTGGGTTATCCCAACTGGTGGGGCGATATGCCGATGATTCTCTATACTTTCTTTGATACTTATGATTTTTCCGGTAAAACCATCATTCCCTTTAACACCCACGGCGGCAGTGGATTTTCCGGCACCATCGGCACCATTGCAGAACTGGAGCCAAATGCCGAAGTCAATGAGGATGGATTTACAGTGTCCCGCAACAATGTGCAGGATGCAGAGCCGGATATTATAAGCTGGCTGGATGAACTTGGCTATTAAGGAGGAGGCTGTTATGAGCAAAAAAGTATTGATTTTATCCGGTAGTCCCCGTAAGGGAGGCAATTCCGATGTGTTATGTGATGCGTTTATGAAAGGGGCACAGGAAGCCGGTAACGAGGTAGAAAAGATTTTTCTGCGAAGTAAAAAGATTGGCTATTGCAACGCCTGTTACTACTGCAAAAAAAGCGGCGGTGTCTGTGCCATTAAGGACGATATGGCGGAAATCCTTGAGAAAATGCACTGGGCGGATGTTATCGTTATGGCAAGCCCTGTCTATTTCTACTCTATCGACGCACAGATGAAAACCGTGATTGACCGTACCGTGGCACAGTGGACGCAGATTAGGAACAAAGAGTTTTATTACATTATGACTGCTGCGGAGGAAAGCAGCGCCGTTATGGATTGCACCTTAGAGTGTTTCCGAGGTCTTGCCGCCTGTCTTTCCGGCTCAAAGGAAATGGGCGTTATTTACGGAAAAGGCGTTTATGAACCCGGTGCGATTAAGAACACCGCTACGATGCAGCAAGCCTATGAGATGGGCAAAGAAATTTAAGGAGAACATACCATGCAAAAAAGAAAACTTGGCAACAGTGATTTGATGGTCAATCCGGTGGGGCTTGGCTGTATGGGATTCAGTCATGCTTCCGGTGAGCCGACCGAAAAAAATACTGCTGTAAAATCATTACGGCAGGCTTATGAGATGGGCTATGACTTTTTTGACACCGCCGAAGCCTATACGGGCTTCTTCGCGGACGGATCTGTGTCCTATAATGAAGAATTAGTAGGTCAGGCACTGCATGATGTAAGGGATAAAGTGGTCATCGCCACCAAAATGGGCGTTTTCCATAACGAAGATTTATCCCTCTCTTTGGACAGTCGTCCGCAGACCATCCGAAAAAGCGTGGAGGGCAGCTTGAAAAAGCTGGGTACGGATTATATCGATTTGTATTATCAGCACCGCATAGACCCAAAGGTTGAGCCGGAGGTTGTTGCGGAAACCATGTCCGAACTTATTAAAGAGGGGAAAATCCGATATTGGGGAATTTCCGAAACAACGGAAGAATACCTGCGGCGGGCACATGCGGTATGCCCGGTGACTGCTATAGAGAACCGATATTCCATGATGGCAAGGTGGCATGAATCTATTTTTCCTGTGTGCGAAGAATTGAATGTGTCTTATGTGGCTTTTTCTCCTATGGCAAACGGCTTTCTGACCGGACAATATACACCAGGTACTGTCTTTGAGGGAAAGCATGACTACCGGGCAGGTATGCCGCAGTACACAGAAGAAGGATATAACAAAGCCAAAGAACTTTTGGAATTGCTGGAACGGATGGCACAGGAAAAGAATTGCACGATGAGTCAACTGTCATTGGCTTGGATGATTTGCAAAAAGCCTTATATTATTCCGATTCCCGGTTCCAGAAAACCTGACCGGATTCGTGAAAATTTTGCCGCAGGCGATATTCTCTTAACTTCCAGTGAAATTTCTGAAATTGATAACAAATTAAACTCTATGACATTTGATGTCTTTGGCGGTCATCGTGCAAAATAACGGAGGTAAAAACGATGAAAGTATTGCTTGTAAACGGGAGTCCTCATAAAGAGGGTTGTACCTACACAGCTCTCTGCGAGGTGTCCGAAGCATTGAATAAAAACGGAATTGATACTGATGTTTTCTGGATTGGCAATAAGGCGATTTCCGGCTGTATTGCCTGTAAAGCCTGTGTGAAGAAAGGTGTATGTGCTCTGGGCGGAACGGTAAATGAGTTTTTGGATATAGCCGCAGATTATGACGGTTTTGTATTTGGCACTCCGGTTCATTGGGGAGCAGCCAGCGGCGCTCTGACCTCTTTTCTTGACCGTGCTTTTTATGCTGATCTCTGCGGCGGTGGAAATCGTTTCCTCTTAAAGCCTGCGGCTGCTGTTGTATCTGCCCGTCGCGCCGGAACCACGGCAACATGGGATCAGATCAATAAATATTTTGCCTTGATGCAGATGCCGATTATTTCTTCCCGTTACTGGACGATTGTTCACGGTGCAACGCCCGAACAAGTCAAGAAAGATGAGGAAGGTATGCAGACTATGCGGATTTTAGGGAAAAACATGGCATATTTTCTTCGCTGCATTGAGGCTGGCCGACAGTTCTGTATTGACCGACCGGAAACAGAAGCCGTTACCTTTACAAATTTTATTCGGGAATAAGGATTAGCACAAAGGAGGTGAATCGTATGAACCCAAAAGCACTTAAAAAGTTAACATTGGATTTCATTATGACAATCCTCCTGCTTCTTCTGATGGCCTATGAACTAATCGGCAGAGTCACACATGAATGGCTGGGAACTGGAATGCTTTTTCTATTGCTTATTCATCATATTTTCAATCATAAGTGGAGCAACGCTGTTTTCAAAGGAAAATACACGCCATATCGTATGATGCAAACCGTACTCGTAGCACTGTTGGTGTTATGTATGCTCGGCTCTATGATTAGCGGAATTATGCTGTCCCGCTATGTGTTCGATTTTCTGCCTATTCAAGGCGGACGCTCTTTTGCCAGAAATCTGCATATGGTTTCAGCCTATTGGGGTTTTGTTTTCATGGCGGTTCATCTTGGTCTCCATTGGGGTATGGTGATAAACATAGCAAACAAGCACATCAAAAAACCGTCTGCAATCCGCAAATGGATTCTTCGAGGCTTTGCGTTGCTGATTGCCGGATATGGTGTTTATGCTTTTATATATCGTGATCTCTTTAGTTATATGGTGCTGAAGGAACAGTTTGTGTATTTCAATTATGAAGAACCGATTATCCGATTTTTAGCAGATTATTTGTCGATTATGTGTCTGTTTGGATGCATTGGTCATTATATCATAGGAAAACTCAAGAGAATATCGAATTCTCAAAAACCCGGAAAGTAAATTGAGAGATGCTCTGTCTACCGCCCTGTTTAGGTTGTCCGGGATGGACAAATGCTGTACCAATTCGATCTGGCGAAGGAGGCCGACCGAGTGCTGGAAATTGAGTATGAAGGCCGAGTCAACACAATAGAAATCAAAGACCATCAAATCCATATGCAGGCGGCGGAATGCCCGGACAATACCTGTGTTCATATGGGATGGCTGATTCAGCTGCACCCATCGTCTGCCTGCCCAATCACTTGGTGATACAGTTTGCAGAAAATCATGAGGCTTTAGATATGATGGCAGAATAACAGGGGGAATGAACTTGACAGAAGCGGATACACAGAAAAAATTTGCAATTAACGCAAATCAGTTAAAGTTACTTGCCATATTCGCTATGGTGGTAGACCATTGCGCAATCGTTTTGGTTCCGCATGATTTTGCGGGAATGTGGCTGCTGCGTATGATTGGTAGGATGACAGCGCCTATTATGTGCTTTTTCATTGCAGAAGGCTATTATCATACCTCTGATATAAGAAAATACATGGGGCGGCTGCTGTTAATGGCCCTGATTTCTCACATTCCTCATAATCTTTGTTTAGGACATAATCTCTGGCAGTTTTGGAATGCAACGGATGTGATGTTTTCGCTATTATTCGGTTTGATTGCACTAACCATATGGAAACAAGAACGTTTTCCCGTTCAGTTGAAACTAATTACCGTTGCAATATGCTGCCTGCTTGCTTATTCTGCTGATTGGAATTACATAGCTGTTCTCTGGATTTTAGGATTCGGAATATTTCACGGCGATATAAAGAGACAAATAGTGGCGTTTGTGACGGTGGCAGGGATATATTTCATTCAGCCTTTTATTTACGGCACATCCTATCCATATATCAGTCACCTTGGGGTGTTCCTGGTAATTCCACTGCTTATATTTTATAGAGGTAGCCGTGGACGAAAGAGCAATCTCATTAAGTGGGGATTCTACTGGTTTTATCCCATACATTTTGTCATCATTTATCTTATCGCTCGATTTGTATAAAGAGGAGGAATGAGTGTGGATAAAAGAGATTGGTTATATTGTCCAACTTGCAAAAACAAAACAAGAATTCAAATTAGAGAGGATACAGAGTTAAAAAATTTTCCTCTTTTTTGTCCCAAATGTAAGCATGAAACGTTGGTGGATATAAAAACCGGAGGAATAGTGTGTGTCAAAGAGCCAGACGCATAGACGCAGAGCCGATGAACCTGTGAGCATAGTCTTACAGCCATCGGCTCCTTTTCACTCTTTTGGTTGGCTTTCCAATGCAGCTTTTATCGTTGCTTTGATAATCTGCATGGAACGTTCATCACAGTTGTACAGCATACGGACGAGATTTTCCATCTCATAACCTTCGATTTGCTTTTCGGGAAAGAAGATTTGATCGGGCAAAATAGATAACTCCCGGATTAGTTTATAGAGTATCTCATAACTGGGCTTTTTGCCTTCGTTTTCGATTCGATATATAAATCGTTCGGAAACCCCGACTTTAGCAGCCAGAGCTTCTACCGTAATATCCGCTTTTGTACGGGCGTTCTTGATGATCTCACCAAGCATTTCATATTGTTTCTGCACTTTTAGTTCACCCCTTCTTCTATTTTACGCATTTATGTCAGTTTTATAATGGCATAGTGGTTCAAATTTCAAAGAACTGACAGTGCAAAGAAAACTGAACTGAGACAAATATATGTTCAGCCCTGCCAATAAAAAAAACGAGGTTTTGGCCGGGAGTCTTGTCATGTCCTTCCCTCCATTCCGAAGTTTTTGGTTTGGAGGGATTTTTATGCGCTGGGCTTCCTGCGCTTCGCTGCTGATACGAAGCAGCGAGTATGATTGTATGCTGTAGGCCGCAAATTCTCTGATGATGCACGGTCAAAAAAATCTCCTGCTTTTCAGCGGGCCTTTCTACCCTTCATGGTGAACTATCATGCCATAATTTATACAAACTAAAAAGAAACACACCTGCCGTATGGGGAACCATCCCTATACACAGGTGTGTTTTTGTATATGCCGGAACCCCGTTTCCCCGGTGCCGTGGGCCTCCGTCCGTCTGGATTTCTTCCCGAAATTCAGACGAAACGGAGGTACACAGCGTGGACGCTGGCAAAAAACGAATATGGATTCGTGGCCAATTTATCGAGGTCACAGATGAGGTGTATGCCGCTTATATGCAGGGAGACCGGAAAATGCGCTACTTTGAAAATGATCTGAAAAGTGAGCGCACGGTACTGGATAAGAACGGCCAGGTGGTACAAGTCATTCCCAGCCGGGAAGATTCCCTGGATCGGCTGATGGATGAAAATGCCCGGCAGTTTTCCCATAGCGATGAAAGCGTAGAAAATGCGGTGTTCCGTAAAATGGAGCAGGACAAGCTACATACTGCGCTTTCCCGGTTATCCCCAGAGGAACAGTCGCTTATATGGGCGTTATTTTTTGAAGAACGCTCAGAAATTGAATTGGCGGCTGAACTGGGGATTTCACAGCCTGCTGTTTACAAGCGGAAAATCAAGATTCTCAAGAAACTAAAACTTTTTCTGGAAAATTAGGTTTTAGTGGTTATAGAACCTCTCACCCAACGGCAAATAGGGTGAGAGGTTCTTTTATGGCCTCTCCCGGAACCTTGAAAACCGCATACCCATTCATCAAGCACATTCCCGCTGTTTTGGCAAACGCCAAAGCCCAGGCAGCGACTGCGCGGAGATTTGCCGGGAGAAAACAACGAGACACCACCAAATCAAAAGATAAGGTCTTTGGTTTGTTCTTCCCGGCAAGGAGCGAGAAACAGTCGGCTGCCAATATCGGATGGCTTCCGATATGGCCATGACCAGCAGCGGGGATAATGATACTCCCGTCCAGCCTAATGTCCGAGCGTTGAAGCGGCTCTTGCCGTGATCCGTCGCAGGCAATGGGGGCGGTTGCGTGAGACCCACGCAAGGGGTGAGATTCCCCGTGGAGCTGGTAAGCTGCCAGCCGTTTGATGACTTCCCACAGCGAACCGGGGTGTCGAGGACAAATTGGTTTGCTTTGAAATAGGGCCGTACAGCAGAACAGGACAATGAAAACAGGAGGATTGCACTATCTCTCCCCGGCCTTCATTCTGTTCGCTGTCCGGCCTCTACATAGGCGGCTCCTGCCGCTTAAATTTCAAAGGGAGGTCATTTAATATGAGCAAAACATATTTGCGCGGCGATATGTACTATGCCGATCTGGGCCAGGGAATCGGTTCTGAACAGGAAGGCTATCGCCCTGTTATTATCATTCAGAACAACACAGGGAACAAATACAGCCCCACCGTCATTGTGGCGGCAATCTCCAGCAAGGTGGATGTCAAAGCAAAACTGCCTACTCATTACCTGCTGAAAGCTGAAAATGGGTTGGAACTGCCGTCTCTTGTCCTTTTGGAGCAGCTTCGCACCATTGACAAGTGGCGCTTGGAAACGTACATCGGGAGATTAGATGAGAAACATATCCGCAAAATCAATCGCGCCCTGGCTGTCAGCGTAGGTCTGATTGAGGAGATTCCCGAAAATTTAATCATGTGTCTTTGCCCAGCCTGTGCCAACAATTTTTATGGTACAGGCTCTTATTATTTGAAGCGAGTCAATCCGGTGCAAGGGCAGCGGGATGTATGCACCTACTGCGGCCAGCGCCCTGGTTTGGACTATGAGGTGGTCAAGAGATCAGAAAGAAGGTGAATATTGAATATGGAAAAACTGATTACCCGTAAGGAAGCAGCAAAATTTTTGGGAATTAGCCTTGCTACTCTGGACGAAGCCAGAAACAGCGGTTTGATTTCCTATATTCAATATGTGCCTAACGGCTGTGTTTACTTTACATCCGCTGGTCTCCAGGAATATGTGGCGAAGTGTACGCACAGGGCAAAACCGGTGGAGAAAAGAGAAACTTACCGTAATGTGCGAGGGGGAAAATCGCACCTTTGATGAAATGGAGCGGTTCTGATAAAACAAAGATACAGCGCTGATTTTATTTTAGGAGGTGGAGAAATTGGCTTCAAAAAGAAAGCGAATTCCCAGATACGGTACAGTTCAAGTAAACGGCTATGAGTATTACAGAACGGATGTTGAGGATGCAGACGGAAAGCGTGTGATCCTTTATGCAAAGACCCGTGAGGAGTTATATGATAAGGAAATGGCGGTATTGGAGCAAATCGACAATGCTTCATTTCATCGAAAATCTCCCACTGTTGCAGAGTATTGTGAAAAATGGCTGCTGATGCAGTCTGTCCATGTCCGCGCTACCACCTTGACGGATTATACCTCCAAGGTGCGACGGCATATTATTAAAGAACTGGGACAGATGCAGATTGCGGATGTGACGCTGGATGACATCCAGCTTGCCCTGGTTCCGGTTTCCAAGAAGTCTGCATCGGTTTATAAGTCTGTGGTGATTCTTTATAAATCCATTTTCCGGGCAGCAAAGGAAAGCCATGTCATTGATAAGAATCCAACAATATATCTGGATTCCAAGGGTGGCGGTGTTCCCCAGGAGGAAAAACAGGCATTGACGGATGAACAGGCAGAACGACTGCTGGATACTGTTCGCGGGCTGCCGCCTTATGTTTTTGTTATGATAGGCTTATATGCCGGGTTACGTCGGGCAGAAATTCTTGCATTGCAATGGGATTCTGTATATCTGGATACAGATGCTCCGTATTTGACGGTGCGGCGGGCATGGCATACGGAACACAATAGGCCGGTGATTCTTACAGAGTTAAAGACAAAGGCTGCGGAGAGGAATATTCCCCTTCCGGTTTGTTTGGCAGAGTGTCTGAAGGAGGCAAAAGAAAATTCGAGTTCGGAGTATGTAGTTGCCAATCGGGATGGCGAGCCGCTTTCCTATACGCAGTTCAAGCGGCTATGGCAGTATATTGTCACCAGAACGGCAAAGGAACGAGTATATTATAGGTATGAAAATGGAAAACGTGTGAGACATACGGTCAATCCAGTTCTTGGAGAGAAGGCGGCTCATAATGGCCGTGTCGTTTATAGCCTGGATTTCGAGGTAACGCCTCATCAGCTTCGACATACCTATATTACGAACTTAATCCATTCGTCCGTAGACCCTAAAACGGTTCAATATCTGGCAGGCCATGAGAGCAGCAAAATCACGATGGACATTTATGCGAAGGTAAAATACAATAAGCCGGATGAGCTGGCGGGAGTTTTAAGCGGCGCATTTGCTCAGTGGGATGCAGGCGAATTGGGAGTAGCACAATAAAACAGAAAATGCGTGAAAGGGCGAGGAACAGTTCCTCGCCCTTTGCGTTTACATAAATCGCACCTTTGAAAGAGCCATGAATTTTTGATAAAAAAAGGTATCGGCGCTGAACTACATATTATATATAGAAAGGAAGCAAAATCATGGCTAAGAAAAAAGAGTGCATTCCTCAATATGGAACTGTTAGGCGAAAAGGGATTGAGTATTACAGGACGCGAATCACGGATTCAGACGGTAAGAGGGTAGATTTGTATGCTGAGACCTGCGAGGAATTATATCAAAAAGAGCAGGATGCGCGGCGACAAGTGGAAGATGCTATTTTCCGCAGAGAACATCCAACGGTTGCTGATTACTGCGAGAAGTGGTTGAGAATGCAATCGGCAAAAGTATCTCCGGCTACTTTGAAAGGGTACACCTCTCACATGAACAACTACATAGTCAAGCCATTGGGGACTATGTATCTGTCGGATGTGACAGCAGACGATATTCGATTGGCGCTCATAGCGCCGTCAAAAAAATCGCAAGGGGTGTATAGTACAGTGAATATGCTCATCAAGTGCGTTTTCTATTCGGCAGAGCGCAGCCAATTACTGGACTATAACCCCTGCGCGGGTATTTCAGCAAAAGGGGGTAAACCAACAAAGAAAAAGGATTCGTTGACAGATGAACAAGCAAAGCTGCTGTTGGATACTGTTAAGGGGCGTCCGCCGTATGTGTTTATTATGATCGGTCTATACTCTGGGCTACGCCGGGAAGAAATACTGGCACTGCAATGGGATTGTGTGTTCTTGGATGTGCCTACTCCCTACATCTCTGTGCGGAGAGCATGGCGCGCTGAGCATAACAGGCCCGTTGTCTCTACGGTATTGAAAACAAAAGCAGCAAAACGAGATGTTCCCATTCCTAAGTGTCTGGCAGACTGCTTGCGGGAAGTGAAAGCAACTTCTATATCTGAATATGTGATTGCCGACCGAGAGGGAAATCCTCTATCCGCTTCGCAATTTCAGAGAGTATGGCAGCATGTGGTTGTCCGTTCCACAAAGGCGCGTAACTATTATAAGTATGTAAATGGCCAAAGCATTAAGTACACAGTTACGCCAAGCCTGAACGGCCATCAGAAAAACCATCCCGAAATTGTGTATACCATTGACTTCAAGGTAACACCACATCAGCTTCGCCATACCTACATCACCAATCTTTTGTATGCTGGTGTTGACCCAAAGACCGTCCAATACCTTGCCGGACATGAAAACAGCAAGACAACTATGGACATTTATGCACAGGTGAAGTATAATAAACCCGAAGAACTGGTGGGAGTAGTGAATACCGCATTTCGGCAACCAGCCGGAATCGCTTGTGCCCCCATTTCATGATTAAATAGTGGGGCAACTTTTGTGGGAAAGTCCAAAAAACCTTGAAAACACGGGAAAATCGCCAGTCAGAGAATTTGAGTACGGCCTCAAAGGCGCACGCCGTGCACCGCAGTTCTCCAAGAGATAACAGGGCTGCTTTTCGTTTTTTTCATTTTAAATGTGGCAGATCGCAAGCCCGCCTTTCGGACGATTGTCCGAAAGGCGGGCTTCAGCCTGTCGAAAAAGTCCGGCTTAAGTTGGGCTTTTTTTCGTAAAAGTGGTA
>ERZ1673750.1148-NODE-1148-length-14833-cov-4.732778_pt1 | contig 14833 bp, 19 predicted proteins | sample MGYA00580203_ERZ1673750 | MGnify/ENA primary metagenome ERZ1673750 (study PRJEB41218, sample SAMN15661763) | gut metagenome | host: Homo sapiens | place: Canada: London | collected 2015-08-20/2019-03-30 | study: EMG produced TPA metagenomics assembly of... | reverse complement strand
GAGTCCTATCATCGCTTCCTCCGTTTCTTTCGGTCTTGAATCCCAATCCCAATAAAAAAGCCCCGTTGTGGGGCTTTTCGATGGGGCTAGGCGTCCTCACTGCAAAAAATGGCTATAAAGTCTTCTCGTTGTGCGGCCCTTCCTGCGGCCCTTCCTGCGGACCATGCAGCGTCCCATGCAGCGTCCCATGCTGCGGACCATACTGCGGCCCATGCTGCGGACCCTGCTGCGTACCGTGCGTCCCAAAGTTCATCTTCGGTGGCTTCCCCGACCGCGTATGCCTCAGCTACGTCAAGCGCTCGCAGAGAACGCTCATCGGTGAGCAGGTGCTGAACCTGACGCACACATCTGACTGCGAAAAGGCGTACTTCTGGGGCATCTATGCTTCTGAGCGCCCAAATCGCGTCATCCAAACCGTTCGATTCAAGGATGGTCTTGAAAGAAAGGGGTTCGTCGTCAGCCCTAGTCTTCCCGAGGGAAGCGAGTAGTGTTCCCCACCCATCACGGCACGGCGAATGCTCGCGGATTTTATTCAACGTCGTGTAAAACATATCGTTCTCCTTTCATTGATCCCGGCGGAGCCAATCCCCGCCGGGCCCATGATACCCATGCGCCAACGTCTGCGCATGGTTCGGGGCAACGCTTGGTCTGTCGCTGCCCCTCTCATGCGTGGGCCGCCGAACTGTCAGAAAGTCAGCTTGCCGCCCATGTTCTTGTCTTTCCCTTTTCCGTTCTCTTCCCCGGCTTGCTTCATCCACCGGGGGCTCCACCCATGCTTTCGCTACCAGAGGCCAACGCCATGCCGCTTGATGCGGGTACAACGTCGCGCTTGGGGGCATCGTCGCGCTGATTGTCAAAGAACTGTGCGGGGCGTTCCCGCGAAATTCGCTATCCCGCGTAGCGGGCTTCTGATTCGGAGATCCATCCGCTGAACCAGCCGTCGAGCAATCCCTTGCGCTGGTAGTCGCTGGCGTTAACCACTTCCCCGCCGAACTCTTCCGCGAACTCGCAAGCCTCTGTGAAGCTGTCGAACTCATCAACACAATCCAGTTCCGAGTTGTTCGGGTTCTGGCTGATTACGATGTAGGCGGCGTTCGTGGTGGTCATGGCTGTTCTCCTTTTGGCGGGGTTCGTTCCCCGTCTCGTTGAAAACGAGAATAAAAAATGTTCATTTGTCTGTCAACAAAAAAATAGAACAAAAAGTATTCTTTTTTACCCAACAAAAAAGCCCGCTTACCGGGCTATACTGGGAAAAGTTTGCTCAGGGCATGAAAAAAGCCCGCTGGTGAGCGGGCTAGAATGGTGCGTTAGCGTTTTACCTTGGGAACATACAAGGTTAATTGCATGGGCTCATGTTTATTCCTTCCATATCTACTTCCCTCCCGCCTTGACCGCCTTCAACGCCTCGCGCCCTACGTCTACCCATGAGAGGCCAAGGGCTTCACACAAGTTCACCATTTCTGCCCACCGGAGTTGTTGAGGCTGACGCTGCCCCGCTTTCCCCTGCCCCCGTTTGATTCTTTGCAGTTTCATTCGAGGAAAAGGCAAAAACGAAAAAGCTATTTTGCCTACCGATTCATCAGATAGCCCGATTGCCTCTTGTCGGGACTCAATGGCCTCACGGACAGCCTGTTCAAATACATCCATTTCTTCCTTGGTCAGCATTGGTTCCACTCCTAATTTTACCTCCTTGTAGCATAATTTCTATTCTTTTGTGGACAGATCAAAAATTATCCGTTGACATAAGAATAAAAAATATCCATACTAAGATCAACAGGGCACGCCCAACCGCCCCGCGAAGAAGCGAACAGGAGGGAGTAGGCCACCGCTCAAGGGGCGGCATCACTGGACGGTATTCAGACGGTGGCGGTGATGTCTCATGAAATCCCCCTGAACCACGTAGCGAGTGCCGGGGTGTCCAGAGACGAAAGTGGAGAAGGGACAATCTCGCAAGACGGCGCATCAGCCGGAAAGCTCCAAGGTCACAGCGTGATGTCCGCGTGTGGCTGCCGAAGCGATAGGGACGGCTCCATACCGGAACCTGTCGAGGCAATGTCCTGCCCACGTGTGATAGCGGGTAAGGGCGAGACTTTGCCTTTGCTCCTGAGACTCACCACCCGGAACTCAGGGAAAGCTCAAATGCCTTTCTGCCTTCTGGCTCTAGGCACTTCCTGAACTCTTCGCCTACCGAGAACTAGGGTCAGGGCGGTTCCCGCCCTCTTGCCGGAATGGGGAGGGTGGGAAAGATGAAAAAAGGGCACGGAATCTCAAAATCCGTTTTCAATTCTTTTTGAGATTCCGGGAAGTTTGAAAAACAAAGCTGAAACAGGACATTCTACCCAACTGTTAAGTTTTTCTAAACAGTTCGTTCTTTGACAATCAGCCCCGACGATCCGCCCAGTCCGTTCCGGCCCACGTATCCCTCCACAGGGGCGCGTCCCGCAGCGGTGGCATGGCGGGTAGGGAAAACTTCATGGGCGGGAGGCATCGAACCACCCGCCCACATGCGGTTACTGCCCAGAGGAGAGGTCTGGGACTTCACAGGTTACATTAACGGCTCGGCTATGACCGATGCACAGGGAACACCGGGAGTCGCCAAGTCCTAGACCTGCGGCTAGACGCAAACAACCTTATCCACGCTCTAGCATGGTTCGGGAGTACGATTTCTCGCGCTCCCTTTCATGCGGGGCGGTGAATTGTCAGAAAGTCAACTGACCGCCCGGATGTAGAAATTCGTATTTCATCACGTTTCACGGCCCGATCCTTGTGTCGTAACCGTGGGCCCTGTTGGTCGGCTCGGCCCCCGTTGCTTCGGTGCGCTTTGCGCTTCGGCCTTCTTTTCAGCCGTTTTTCCGTCCTGCCGTCCCCTTGCGGCCTGTCTTCACGTCACCCCATTCCCTGCCGTCGCTTGCTTTCCCGCTCCCGTGGGCTTGCGGCTTGCCGTGCTCGGTACTTGTTGGGGATTCCTCGGAACGGGGCGTTATGGCTACTTTTCGGCTGGTGTGCCGGGTGTGTTCGCCTTCCCCGTTCGTTGTGAAGTCATAATACCAACTGGTAAAAAATAGGTCAAGAATAAAATTCCCAAATTGTGTTGACTATAATTTTACCTACTGGTACTTATCCCCCATGAAGAACAAACTTTCCCACCCTAGTTTTTACGGATTCACAATCACTGACGCGGCCGCACGCTCAGGGCTTCCTTATGTGACGGTGTGGAGGCATTTCAAGAAACATCGCGTTATAAGCCCTGAAACTGCCATTCGTTACAATCGTTTTTTGGGCATCCCTCTCTCATCTCTCAGGCCCGATCTGTGGCCTCCATCCACCCCCAGCACTCCCACCGAACCCGAAGAGGTGAGCCGTGCTGAATAACTTTTTCCTCGCCGTTGCCGTGGGGCTCGTCATGCTTGTCGTTTTCATGCCCAGAGACTAGCCCCTCCGCGCAACGTCGGACCACGGCTTCGGGCGTAGGGTAGTCAGCCGTGCGGTAGCTTTTCCAGCGGATGGTGCCGCCGGACAGGATGCGGACGCGCCAGACGGCACGGCGGCGGGTGAGGAGCAGGTGAACAAGTTCCATGCCCCTCAGAATAGGGCGGCACACAAACAGGATGAACGGTGAAAGGTTTCAAGGCATAGGCAAAAGAAAAGGCCCGATGCGGGAACACCGGGCCAAATCAAAAATAACCAAATGACGAAGACAGGATACACATGGAACAGGGATATGTCAAGCTTTGGCGGAAATGCCTAGACAGCGGGTTGCTTCACAATGGCCCCGCATGGCAGCATTTTGGGTACTTGCTGCTCAAGACTACGCACAGGCCGCATCGCCAGATTATCGGTGGCATGGTTTTTGAGCTTGAGCCGGGGGAAGTCATCTTTGGGCGAGCTAAAGCAGCCTCTGATCTGGGGCTGAGCGAAAAGCAGGTAAGAACAGCTTTTGAGCTGCTTAAAAAACTCGAAATTGTGGCCAGCAGATCGACCAACCGCTGCACGGTGGTTTCTTTTGTTAATTGGCATAGATACCAAGATGAAGGGCCAGCAGGAGGCCAACAAGAGGGCCAGCCGCAGGGCCAGCAGAGGGCCAGCAGAGGGCCAGCAGAGGGCCAGCAGAGGGCCACAAACAAGAATGAAAGAAAGAAAGAATATATAAATACACTCCCCCTTACCCCCTCAAGCGAGGGGGAAGCTGATTTGTGCGATGAGCATACTCCTCCCACGGAGTCCCAGAGTTCGTCACGGGGGGCACGCAATGACGGCACAAAACCACGAGCTGCGGGAACGAATCCCAGAACCAACGGCACAAGCCCTCGGAGCACTGGGGACAACCCCCGCACAAGGGAGCCTGCCGGTTCCCGTGCCGGGGGGAATTCCGCCGCAGACCTGAAAGCCTTTGCCGACGAGTACACGCAATGCCCGGAACTCAGGCAGGCATTGGAGGATTTTCGCGTCATGCGGGAACGTTTGCGAAAGCCCCTGACGGCAAGGGCATTCCAGCTCACCTGCACGGAGCTGGATAAACTGGCCGGAAATGACGACGTGCTGAAAACAAAGATTCTTGACCAGAGCATCCAGCGGGGGTGGCAGGGGATTTTCCCGCTCCGTGAAGACTCGAAACCCAAAGTAGACCAGTGGGCAGGCGCAATATGAGCAGCATGAAGCAATACGACATCCGGCAAATTTCTGAAATGCTGGCGGCGAGGGCTGAGTCCGTTTGCGAGTGGCTGTTGCCCGGTGGAAAGCGTGAAGGCCGGGAATGGCGGGCCGGAAGTATAACCGGGGAGACGGGGAAGTCGCTTGGAGTCAATCTTTCCGGGAAACCGGGAGTGTGGCGGGATTTTGCGGACGATGCCAAAGGCGGCGATCTTATCGACCTCATTCAAGCCGTGCATGGGATCACGAAGGCGGATGCCGTCAGGGAGGCGAAAGAATTCCTTGGCATAGCCTCAGAACGCCCACAATTCGCTCCTGAGCGCAAAAAGTACGTTAAGCCGACTCGTCCATCGGGATTGACGAAACCGAGCCCTGAAATGCTTCTCTGGTTCGAAAAACGGGGCATCAGCAGAGAGGTCGTTGAAGCGTTCAAAATTGGGCAGCTAAACCATGCCCAGAAAGGGCCTGTCATCGTGTTTCCGTATCTGCGCGGCGGGGAACTTGTTTTTATCAAGTATCGCCCGCTGCATGACAAAAAAGACATGTGGACGAGCAAGGATTCTGAACCCTGTCTGTTCGGCTGGGATTTGATGCCGGAGAATGCGAGGACGCTGGTTATTTGCGAAGGGGAACCGGATGCAATGGCTTTTCGGCAAGCTGGAATCTGCGCCGTATCCGTGCCGCGCGGGGGTGGTGAGGGGGATAAGCAGGACGGGTGGATCGATGCGGAGTGGGAGCGCCTCCAGCTTTTTGACACGATTTACCTTGCGCTTGATCAGGACGAACAGGGCTGTAAAGCAATGGAGCATATTTCCCGCCGTTTAGGGCAGCATCGTTGTTTCATCGTCAGTTTTGGCGGGCACAAGGATGCAAATGAAGCTTTGGTTTCCGGGGTTGACCTGAAATCCGTTTTTGAATCTGCAAAGACTATCGATCCTGTGGAACTGCATTCCGCTTCTGACTATCTCGATGAAGTATTTGCATATTTTAGTGACGCTCAAGAAGCCGGGGGGATCAAGCTGCCGTGGGCAAAGACACATACCACGGTAGGGCTCAGGAATGGGGAAACGACTATCTGGGCCGGAATTAACGGGCATGGGAAAAGCCAGATTCTGGGGCATGTCGTCGTTGACTCAATGGAGAAAGGAAACCGCTGGTGCGTCGCTTCGATGGAGTTCAAGCCCTACAAGTTTCTGGCACGCATGGCACGTCAGGCTTGCGCGGCAAACCAGCCTTCTTCTCAAGATAAATCGTCCCTTGAATATTTTTGGACAGACAGGCTTTGGGTTTTTGATGTCCAAGGAACGGCGAAAGCTCAAAGAATCCTTGAAGTGTTTGAATATGCCTATCGCCGTTATGGTGTCCGCAACTTTTTGATTGATTCCCTTGCCAAGTGCGGCTTTGGCGAAGATGCATACAATGAGCAAAAAGAGTTTGTAGATAAGCTGTCTGACTTTGCCCGGAATAATGAAGTACAGGTTCATCTGGTATGTCATTCCCGAAAGCGTAATGATGAATACGATATTCCAGACAAATTTGATATTAAGGGGACAGGCGCAATAACTGATATGGTCGATAATGTTTTTATTGTTTGGAGGAATAAGCAAACAGCGATTTGGGAAAACAGCAGGCGCAGTCAGAGGGGCCAGATGCCATTTTGAGTTGTTGCAAGCAGCGCAACGGGGAATGGGAAGGCAAAATAAAACTGTGGTTTGATAAAGCTTCACTGCAATATCTTGAATCCTCAACCTCTTCTCCGACGAGGTATTGCTGATGCTCAGACTTCGCTGGTTTTTGAAGGGCTGCATCGTATCCGCCGCATGTCATGGGGCTATCGGGCCAAAAACCGCGCATTGGCTTTTGTCTGTTCTTGGGTTGGTTCATGTTTGAGTGCCCAAGGTATTGTGAAATCTTCGGCCCCGGTGCGTGTGTTGGGGTATTTGATGAAAAGGAGTGTGTGATGAGCACGTACAGGGAAGAATCGTTGCCGGAAACACTGCAAGACATGTCCGACCGTTTCGGAAAGCCCTTTGTCCGGCACATGATTGAACGCTTCGCGGGTATAACTCTTATTATTCCCGCCAAAAGCCGGAAGACGCGGCTAGCTCGGGAATTGTGCGCCTTCTTAGGGCAGGATGCCCTTTCCGACTTTCTGCACACCTATGGCGGTACGAGAATCTATATCCCCACTTTGCGCCGGGCGAAGATCCGCGCACGGAACATGGACATCAACACCGGGCGCGACGAGTTGGCTCGCAAGGGGCTGAGTGAAAGAGCGCTTGTCGCCAGGCTCGCCACGCTGCACGGGCTTTCCGAACGGCAGGTGTGGCGCATTTTAAAACAGCCGAGAACCTCGGACAACAGGGAGGCGGCGTCATGACGGTCTTACGCTTCACCTTGTCCTGCACGCCCACGGCACAGGCCCGAGTCCGGCACGCCGTCCGTTGCGGGCACAGCGTGGCTTACAAGTCTGCCGGGCAGAAGAGCGCGGAAGCCGTGCTTGACGATCTGCTTTCTGCGCGCGCCCCGAAAAAGCCGTTGGAAGGCCCCCTCGTGCTCGAATTCATCGCGGGGATGCCGATACCTGCATCGACCCCGAAAAAACAACGAGAGGCCATGTTGCGCGGCGAAATCGCCCACACGAAGAAACCGGACTTAGACAACATGGCAAAGCAGCTCAAGGACGCCATGTCGCGCACCGGGTTCTGGGGCGACGACAGGCAGGTGGTGTCCCTGCGTTGCTCGAAATGCTACGCAGCAGTCCCGCATTGGGAGGTAGCCGTGTACACACAGGAGAAGCGCAATGAATGAACGGAAATTGCTGCTCGGCTGGAAGGCCATCACAGCCTACACCGGAGTTAGCCGCCTCCTCATGATCCGCTACGCCTACCCCGTCCACGACTGCGACAGGGCAACTCATCACGGGTACGGCGTCTGTGCCTATACCGACGAGCTTGACGCCCACAAGGAGGCTACCAGTGCATAACATCGACATCACGATACTTGGTGAACAGGCTCTTGCGGCACTCATGCAGCGGCTGTCGGAAGCACGCGGGAAGCACCCTGTTTTCGCGGAGGGCAAATACCATGCGCTCGGCGTTATCGGGGAGGAGTACCGTGAGCTTGTATACGCCGTTGAGCACGAAACTCCGGAGCGTATCCGCGACGAAGCCCTCGATGTAGCTGTGACCGCACTGCGGCTATGGCTTGGGGAACACAAGATTGGTGCTCATGAGTGACGTGTGGGTGAGTCAGTTCGAACTGTCAGAGGCCATCGGCGACGTGGGGGCGGTCATCCTCTGCGCACAGTGCGGTGGACGTTCATACTTTATCCCCCGGAAGCCTACAGGGTTTCTTCTGGAGTTGCTTGGTCGGCAGCGTATGGCGGCCCTCTGCACCGAATTTGGGGGGATGCAGATCGTCGTGCCCAACCTGCGCCGTGGTGAACCGTTCAAAGGACGTATCCTGTCCCGTCTGGAAGCAGGGGAGAAGCCGGACGCCATCGCCGAAGCCCTTGGCGTGACCACCAGGTACGTCCGTCGGCTCAAAAAGCAGCTTTGCGGGAACCCGGAACCACAGCAGCAATATCGGCTGTTGTAGAATCTTGTTCACGGTGTCCTCCCCCTATTCTCTTGTGCGAGAGTGGACGCAGGAGGATATTTTTTATGGCTGTTCTTCCCTTGCGCCACTTCTCCCCGGTCGAATTCCGCTGCAAGTGCGGGTGCGGCTCGGGCATGGAGAAGATGGACGCCGATCTGCTCCAGATGCTTGATGAGGCCCGCGATTTGGCGGGCATCCCGTTCCCCCTTTCTTCCGCCTACCGCTGCGCTAGGCACAACAAGGCGGTCGGCGGCGTGCCCACCTCCGCCCATACGCGAGGTTACGCCGTGGACATCCGCTGTGTTGATTCCCATTCCCGTTTCGCCATCCTTCAAGCGTTGCTTGAAGCCGGGTTCCGGCGCATCGAGCTGGCCCCGACGTGGATTCATGTGGACAACGATCCGGACAAGCCGCGCGACGTGGCGTTCTACCAGCAGGGAGGCAAATACTGATGGAACAGACGGTGATTGATTTTCTTTTTTCGACACTGGCAAGCCTTGCCGCGCAGTATCCCGAAGCCTCGTGGATCGTCACCGCCGTCGCCGTGCTCATGTCCCTGTGCGGTGTGGCTGCCGTCGCGACCATCTGGCTTCCCGTGCCCAAAGGGACGACCGGGGCCTATGCCGTCTTCTACCGCTGGACGCACGCCCTTGCCGCGCATTTCGGGCAGAACAAGGGCGCCGTGGCGGACGGCAAGGCCCCGGAAGTTCAGCAGGCCGTGAAGCAGGTCATGGGGAAGTGATGTGGACGCGTGGGCGGCTTTTCTCTCGGCTCTCTTGCAGCTGGGCCTGCGCCTGCTGGAAAAGGCGGACGCGGCCCGCGCTGCTGAGTTCCGCCGTAGTGTTGCTTCTGATGGTGCCGGGGTGCTCATATCTCAGCTCAACCCAGGAAGTGCCGGCGCTTCCAGTCCTGACAAGCCTGCAACGTCTGGAACTGAACGGGACGCCGGGCGTGTGGATGGACAGCAGTGACGCCGGACGCCTTGCGCAGTGGATATACGATGTGACGGGGGAGGCAGGCCGATGAATCAGGTAGGGAAGGAAGGCACTGACCATGCCGCCGAATACATCGAAGCCGTGCGCGGGACGTGGCCGCTTATATCCCTCGCCGGGGCTATCGCACTGGCTTCTGCGCTGCATCAGCTCAAGCGTAGGTACAAACAGCGCACGCGGGCGCAGAAGGTCGTGACGGTATTTCTGAACGCCGTTTTGACCACGTCCCTTGCCGTGGGGTGTGTGCTTCTTCTGCCGCTTGTGGTTCCCGACGTGACGCCGGAAATGCAGATTGCCGGGGCCGTGGTGCTGGCAGGACTCGGAGGGGAGACGGTTAAGCAGTGGATTTTGAAGCGCATCGGCCTGTCCGTGGTTGATCTCATGAACCCGGACGACATCAACGACATACGCAAGACCATGGACCCGGAGACGCGCAGAAAGCACGCGAAGCTGTGCCCGTTCCGTGGGGAAGAGTGTGAACCGCATGAGAAGCAATAATATTTTTCTTTATATTTTGGGATTTGTATAGTATATTGTGCTTATAAGGAGTATTTTTACCATGAACACTTCTCAGATACAGCGCGTTATACTTGAGTCTGAACTTGATTCTACGTCAAAGTTTATAGGCGTCATACTGGCTCTTCATTTCAATGTAGAAAAGAAAATGATTCGAGTTAGGTATGACACTATTTCTCGCATGAGCGGCTATGCAAAGAGATCAATTCAAAGAGCAAGCACGAATCTCTGTGCTTGTGGAATTTTTGTAAAAAAGACGACGGGGCGTTCAAATATTTACTATTTGGGACCTGTGTTCGATTCTCTTGTGAAGAGTCAAAAAGTTAAAGAAGAAAGGGAAGCCGCTGACAAATTTTATGACTCTTGGGAATGGAAGCGTGTTCGTTACATGGCCATAAAAAGAAGCAAAGGGTGCTGTGAAGCGTGCGGAGCTTCTGGCAAAAATGTTTCGCTTGTCGTCGACCATATCAAGCCGCGAGCAAAATTCCCAGAACTGGCTCTTTCTCTCGATAATCTTCAAGTACTTTGCAAAGACTGCAACATGGGGAAGGGCCGCTGGGATGAAACCGATTGGCGGCAGTGATTTGTCAAATCTGTCTCCGTGTGCTTTTTCTTGAGTGAATCGTCATGGCGGCATTTCACCCCGGCCGCCGATTGTCCCGACTCACGGGAGTAACGGATAAACAGCCGCCTTTCTTTTGAAGAGGTCCGCGTCTAGGCGAGAGTAGCGGGCCGCCCTTAGCGGGGAAGACTCTCGGTAGAGCATGGCAGGGCTGATATTTCATGGCGAAAGGTGAGTTTCTTTTCGGGGTGCCTGTATTGGGTGTAGTGTATGGCACGATTTGATTGGGAATCCATCCGGGCCGAGTACGAAGTGGGGGCGAGCCAGTCCAATCTGTCCAAGCGGTACGGTGTGAGCCGGACGGCCATCCAGAAGCGCATCCGGGCCGAAGGCTGGGTGCAGGACATTTCCGGCACCGTGAACCGTATGGCGGAGGCCAAGGTTGCGGGCGTGGTTACAGGCTGCAACCCTCAAAAAAAGGCCGAAGCCTTGGATCGCGCCGCCGAAGCCAAGGCCGCCGTCATCACCCGCCACCAGCGGGAGTGGGATCGGCATCAGGCCATTATGGATGAGGCGTTGTCCGAAGGCAGCTTCGACAAGGCCAAGCTCGCCAAGATTACCGCCGAGACGATCAAGATCCGGCAGGAGGGCGAGCGCAAGGCGTGGGGCATCGTGGACAAAACCGCCCTGGATCACACTTCATCCGACGGTTCCCTGTCTCAGCGTCCGGTGGATCTCTCACGCCTCTCCCCGGACGAGCTGCTTCGCCTGACGAAGGAAGCCTTCAAAACGCCGGATCATGAGTAGCCCAGCCATCCTTGCCGACATCAGGAAGGCGCTGGCCCGGAGTTGCCTCGCGGCCTTCGTGTGCTACACCATGCCCGGCTACAAGATGGGATGGGTGCATGAGGAAATCTGTTCCGAGCTGGACGCCTTCCTTGCCGATGTCGTGGCCGGGCGTTCCCCGCGTCTCATGCTGACCATGCCGCCCCGCCACGGGAAACTGTGCGCTGATGATACTCCTGTTTTGACGGTTGATGGGTGGAAAACTCATGGTGCGCTTAAGGTTGGTGATTATGTATTTCACCCAAGTGGCAAACCTGTGAGGGTTGTTGCTGTGGGCGAGAAAAATTTTGCCACTCATTCTGTTGTTTTTACCAATGGCGACATAATAGATGTGCACCTTGATCATGAGTGGCGGGTGTATGACAGGACTAAACCCGGATATAGAACAGTTGAGACACGATACTTTGTGGAGCCAAGCAAAAAAACTAAGGCGCTTAGGAAGCTGGATAGCGGTATCCCAGACACCAGAGGGCACAGGTATTTGTATCAGGTGGACACAGCTGATGCTCCCCAATGGCCTGCCGTAGAACACGTTATCCCGCCATACGTTTTGGGCGTGTGGTTAGGTGATGGAACGTCAATCGCGCCCAGAATAAACATGGCTCCTGATGACGCTTGTGTCGTCAAAATGGAGTTTGAACGACTAGGTGTGCCAATAACTGGAACATGGGTGCATAGAGATACTGGAGTTGAAACTTTTTCATTTGCCAGCGGCGTGAAAAATAGAAGAAATATATTTTCGCAGGCTCTAAAAGATGCTGATCTGCTAAAAAATAAACATATTCCTAATGAGTACAAGCATGATAGCCTAGAAAACAGGCTTGACTTGCTTGCTGGACTTATTGATACGGATGGTCATTTTGATAGAAAGACAAACAGATATCGTTTTACAACATCCAATGAGCTGTTAGCGCATGATGTAGAAGAATTGGCCATGCTATGCGGGTTTGTAGCGCATACAAATATCCCAGCACTAGATAATCGGGAAAGAACGATTAAAAATAAGTCACAGGTTTATGTGGTGTCATTTTTCTTTTCCGGTGTAGTTGTCCCGTGCAGACTTGAACGGAAAAAAGTTAATAAAACGTTTTCTTCTCTGCGTCGGCGCGTATCCATCAAATGTGTACGAGCGCTAGAGTCGCCTAAAATGGGGAATTGTATTCAGGTGGATAGTCCAGATGGCTTATATTTAGTTGGCAAACACCTTACGATAACCCACAATAGCGAATTGGCTTCCCGCCGCTTCCCGGCCTACGCCTTGGGCCGCTACCCCGATCTCTCCATTATCTCCACAAGCTACGCCGCCGACCTGTCCTCGCGCATGAACCGCGACGTGCAGCGCGTCATCGACAGCCCGGAATACCGGGAGATTTTTCCCGGTACGGCGCTGTACGGCAAGAACATCCGCACCGTCGGGAACGGCTCCTACCTCCGCAATTCGGACATATTCGAGGTGGTGGGGCATGCGGGATGCTACCGTTCCGCTGGCGTGGGCGGCGGCATCACGGGCATGGGTGGGCATATCGTCATCGTCGACGACCCGTTCAAGGACCGGGCGTCCGCCGATTCCCCGACCATCCGCCAGAACGTCTGGGACTGGTACACGTCCACGCTGTACACGCGCCTCGCGCCCGGCGGGGGGGTGCTCATCATCAATACCCGCTGGCACATGGCCGACCTTTCCGGGCGGCTGCTTGAGGCCGCCGCACGGGGGGAGGGCGACCACTGGCGCGTAGTGAACTTCCCGGCCATCGCCACGGCGGACGAGCCCCACCGCAAGGCCGGGGAAGCCCTGCACCCGGAACGCTACCCGCTGAGCCAGCTCCTTGCCATCAAGAAAGCCCTCGGCACACGCGACTGGGAAGCCCTGTACCAACAGCGGCCTACGCCAGACGGCGGCGCCATCTTCAAATCCGAGTGGCTGCGGTTCTGGCTCCCCAAAGACCTTCCGGAGCAGTTCGACCAGCTCCTTATCTCGTGGGATATGACGTTCAAGGACGGCGACGATACCGACTTTGTTGTGGGGCAGGTGTGGGGCCGCAAGGGGGCCGACCGTTACCTCCTCGATCAGGTACGGCGGCGTATGGGGTTTACGGACACGGTGGCCGCGTTCCGGGCGCTCGCCGCTAAATGGCCCGGCGCAACCCGTAAGCTGGTGGAGGATAAGGCCAACGGTCCGGCGGTCATCGACGCGCTGAAACATGCCGTGCCCGGTATCATCCCCGTGGAGCCGGACGGCAGCAAAACGGCCCGCGCCCATGCTGTGACTACGTTCTTCGAGGCCGGGAACGTCCTTATCCCGCACCCTGAGCATTGCCCGTGGGCGCGGGAGTACGTCGCGGAACTGACGCAGTTCCCCGGAGCGCCCCACGACGATCAATGTTTTGCTGCAGGCACTTTAGTTGCGACTTTGCGAGGGGGTATCCCAATTGAAAAAGTAAAGGAAGGTGATTTTGTTGTGACTCCTCAAGGGTTTAGGCGTGTGTTGTTCGCTGGAAAAACCGGAGAGTCTGTGTTATTGTATCGACATGGAATTTTTGCAACTGCGAATCATCCGTTCATGAAAACCAGTGGAGAAGTTTGCAAATTTGCAGAAATAGAAAAGTCTGAACTTGTTCACATGACTATAAGGGAGTTGCTAGTATGGATATTCCGAAAAGAGTTGAATTTAATGGCGTCACCTATGCCCTCATGGCAGGGGGGGAATACTATCTTAGTCAGTCAAAAACAAACGCAGGTAGGAAAAATCCGAAGGGGCTTCATGTCGCTATTTGGGAATACTACAGTGGCAAGAAAGTCCCTAAAGGGTATGAGATTCATCACAAAGATGGTAATACACATAACAACAATTTTGACAACCTTGAGTGTTTATCACGTTGTGAACACCGCAAAACGGTTAAGCAAAACAAAGAAAAATGCCGTAAGCACCTTGAAGAAGTACGCCCTCTTGCTACTGAGTGGCACAGGAGCGAAGAAGGCCGTGCATGGCATCGAGAGCAAAGCAGGAAGGCATACGCAAAAAGAGAGTATACTGAGCATGTTTGTGAGTACTGCGGCAAGACGTATAAAACGCGCCATACGGGAAAAAACCGCTTCTGTTCCCATAATTGTGAAATCAAATGGCGATATCACAATGAATACGAGCTTGCCGAGGGTGTGTGCCAATGGTGCGGCAAACCGTTCACATACAAGACCGGAACCTGCAGAAAAAACAAAGTACGTAAATTCTGCAGCAAGTCTTGCAGCACAAGCCACTTCAACGCCCAACGCCGTGCCAGTGTATAACCTCACAGTAGAGGGCGAGCACCTTTATTTTGCTAATGGGGTGCTCGTCCACAACTGTGACGCCACAACACAGGCCCTGCGCGACTTCGATACCAAGCGGCCCATGTGCATCGACACCCGGATACTGCGCCAGCCGCGCATGGAGTTGAGGCGCATCGGGGGAATTTGAGGCTGCGTGGGACCCACGCGTGGCCCCTGCGTGGGCCACGCACCATATAGCTCGCTGTAATGGTTGATTGTTTTTTTGGGGGTCGTGGGTCCCCCGTGGGTCTTTACTTTTTCTCGTTTTTGTGGTGTGGTAGCTTCACGGCCTTAAACAGCCGTTCGTAAGCGGATACCGCGCCCGCAGATGCGGATTTTTTATGCCCTGTCAAGAATGTTT
>ERZ1673750.1144-NODE-1144-length-14879-cov-4.736239_pt1 | contig 14879 bp, 10 predicted proteins | sample MGYA00580203_ERZ1673750 | MGnify/ENA primary metagenome ERZ1673750 (study PRJEB41218, sample SAMN15661763) | gut metagenome | host: Homo sapiens | place: Canada: London | collected 2015-08-20/2019-03-30 | study: EMG produced TPA metagenomics assembly of... | reverse complement strand
CCATCCTGCGCATCGTAGGGGAGCGGTCGTTTTTTTGGTTCATCCATATAAAATCCTCTTTTCTCGTTGGAAGATTGAAATGGTGCACGCGCCGTGGCACGGCCCGTTTTCTGTTTTAGTGTGTCGTAAAACGGGCCGGCTATGCAGGTGGCACTGGCCGAATTGTTTGATTTTGCGGTGGGCTGTGCTATAATAATACGGTATGAAAACGGCTTAAAACCGTTTGCTGAATTTACAAAAGTTGAACCATGTCGTTCTGGAACTATCCTGAAGAGAAAGGATCATTATTAGTATGGAAAAAACAGTGGATCTAATTGTGCCGTGCTTCAATGAGGGCGAGGTGCTCGAGCTCTTTCACAGCGAGGTGAGCGCTGTGCTGGACGGGTGTGAAGGATATGCGTTTCATTTCATTTTTGTAAACGACGGCAGCAAGGATCAAACGCTTAATCTCCTGCGTCGTTTTGCAGCGGAGGATAAGCGGGTGCGCTACCTTTCGCTTTCACGCAATTTTGGCAAGGAATCCGCCATGCTCGCGGGCATGAAGTATTCTACGGGCGACTATGTTGGAATTCTGGATGCGGATTTGCAGCATTCGCCGGAGCTGATACCGGAGATGCTCAGCGCGCTGGAGGAGGGCTATGAGATCGCCGCGGCGCGCAGGGTAGACCGCTCCGGGGAGGGCAAGGTAAAAAGCGTGTTTTCTCGTGCGTTCTATAAGGTCATTAATCGCATGTCCGATGTGGATATTCAAGATGGCGCGCAGGATTTTCGCATCATGAAGCGGCAGGTCGTGGAGGCAATTCTCTCCATGCCGGAATACAATCGTTTTTCCAAGGGGATTTTTAGCTGGGTTGGCTTCCGCACTAAGTGGTTTGAGCATGAAAACCGCGAGCGGGCAGCGGGCTCAAGCAAGTGGTCGTTTGCAAAGCTTTTTCGCTATGCGCTGGATGGGATTATCGGCTTTTCCACTGCGCCTTTGAAGGTTTCCCTCTATATCGGCGTTGCATCGAGCGGGATTGGCGTGATCTATGCGCTGTATATTCTCATTCGCACGCTTATTCGTGGCTCCGATGTGCCGGGCTACCCCTCCATTATCTGCGCGATCTTCTTTTTTGGGGGGCTGATACTGTGCTCGCTTGGCGTGATTGGGGAGTATTTGGCGCGGATTTATCTAGAGGTCAAAAGGCGCCCCATTTTCCTGGTGGCGGAAACCAATATTATCCCGGGGCCCGCTGAAACAAGCGGCCCGTTGGAAGGGTGACCCGATTTGAATGAACAACTCAGACCACTGCGTGAAAAGGCAATGCGCCTGCCTCTTACGCCGGGCGTCTATATCATGAAGGATAAAAAGGGAAAAATTATTTATATCGGCAAGGCAAAGGCGTTGAAAAACCGTGTCAGCCAGTATTTCGGCTCACAGGAGCGCCACGCGGTTAAGGTGCGCCGGATGGTAGAGCACGTGGCGGATTTTGACTATATTCTGACGGATAGTGAATTTGAAGCGCTGGTGCTTGAATGCAGCCTCATTAAGCAGCACCAGCCAAAATATAATATTTTATTGAAGGATGACAAGGGGTATCATTACATCCGGGTCACCGCTGGGAACTGGCCCGTGATCAGCGCGGCGATGCAAAAGCTGGATGACGGTGCGCAGTATATCGGCCCGTTTACAAGCTCCTTTACCGTGAAGCAGTCGGTGGACGAGGCGTTGCGGATTTTTCGTCTGCCTCAGTGCGGCAAAGTGTTTCCACGTGATATCGGCCGGGGGAGGCCATGCCTAAATTATTTTATCAAGCAGTGTTCTGCGCCCTGTGCGGGCAAGCTCACGCAGCAAGAATATCAGGAGACGGTGGATGAGGCGCTCTCCTTTCTACGCGGCGGCAGCACAGAGGCGCTCAAAGAGATTCAGCGCCGGATGGAGGAGGCGGCCGAAAACCTAGAGTTTGAAAAAGCGGCCCGCCTGCGCGACCGGATGAACGCTATCCGCCGCATGCAGGATAAGCAGAAGGTGGTGTCGCTCTCTGTGAAAGAGCAGGATGTGTTTGCCGTTTCCAACAGCGCGCAGGCTGCCTGCCTAATGGTGCTACGGTTTGCACAGGGAAGGCTGTACGACAGCGAGTATTTTTTTATTGACAGCGTGGAGGATTTTCCCGCGGCGCGCGGGGAGCTGATCCAGGGCTATTATTCGATGCGCGATCATGTGCCGCCGCGCGTTACGGTTGATGGAGAGGTGGCGGACGAATCACTTTTATCCAGCTGGCTGAGCGAAAAGGCGGGCAGGCGTGTCCAGATCGCCGTGCCGCAGCGCGGGGAGCAGGCACAGCTGATGGAGATGTGTCGCTCCAATGCGGCGGAAAAGCTTGCGGAGCACCTCGGCCGAGCGGGAAAGCAGACGGCCGCGCTCGACGAGCTGGCCCGGCTGCTGGGCTTGGAGGCTCCGCCGGAATATATTGAAGCATATGATATTTCCCACACGGCCGGCAGCGATAATGTAGCGGGCATGGTCGTGTTTCGCGGCGGCGTACCCTATAAGCAAGCATATAAGCGGTTTTCGATTAAATCCTTTGAGGGGCAGGATGATTACGGCTCTATGAACGAGGTGCTCACGCGCCGCTTTACGCATTATGTGGAGGAAAAAGAGACTGGCGAGGGCTTTGGAAAGCTGCCGGATCTGATCCTGCTCGACGGCGGTCAGGGGCAGGTGAACGCGGTGCGCCCGGTGCTTCAGCAGTTCGGCCTGAAGGTGCCCTTATTTGGCATGGTGAAGGATGACCGCCACCGCACCCGCGCAATCGCGGCGGATGGCGGGGAGATTGCTATCAACTCTAAACGGCAGGCGTTTACGCTTGTCTCCTCCATTCAGGAAGAGGTGCACCGCTTTGCCATCGGCTATCATAAGCAAAAGCACAAAAAAAACACGCTGGTCAGCTCGCTGACCCAAATTGAAGGCATCGGCGAAACGCGCGCACGGGCGCTGCTGCGCTCCTTCCAGACGATCCGCGCCATTCGGGAGGCGACGGTTGAACAGCTGCTTACCGTGAAGGGAATGACGGAGCCCGCCGCCAAAGCAGTGTTTTTCCATTTTCATCCAGAGGAAAGTTAAAAGATTTTTTTCAACTTGTTTGTGCGGACAAGGCGGCCCATGCGCATGAAATTTGTGCCAATTCATAAAAATTGGAATTATTTCTCTGCGAATGTTGACAAACACCGGCGCAAAATAGATAATAATTTAGATAAGATTTTAGGAAGAGAGTCCGTTTTCATTGATTGAGAGCGGCACGGGAGTTGTGCGTATGAGAGTCATCACCGGCTTTGCGAAAGGCCGTAAGCTGAGAACCCTATCCGGAGAGGATGTGCGGCCCACCACTGACCGCGTTAAGGAAGCGTTATTCAGCATTATTCAATTTGAAATTGAGGGCAGGCGTGTGCTTGATCTGTTTGCCGGTTCCGGCCAGTTGGGGATCGAGGCGCTCAGCCGCGGCGCGGCAAGCGCTGTTTTTGTGGATTCCTCCCGTGATTCCATTGAAGTGGTGCGGGAAAATTTGAATACAACGCAGCTCGCTCAGAGCGCGCAGGTGATGCAGATGGATAGCCTCGCCTTTCTAGCCGGCCAGTGCGGGCCGTTTGACATTGCTTTGCTTGACCCGCCCTATGGCGCGGGGCTCGTGCAAAGGGCTCTACCCATGGCGGCGCGCCGCATGGCGCCTGGCGGCGTAATGATCTGCGAAGCCCCGGCAAAGGAGGATTTGCCCGAGCAGGCGGAGGATTTTTGCCTGCTGCGGCGGTATTCCTATGGGCGGATTTCGCTTGCGCTTTATCGCAGAGAGGGGGAGGGAGCATGAGAATCGCAGTCTGCCCGGGCAGCTTTGACCCGGTTACGCTGGGCCATCTCGATATCATCCGCCGCTCCTCTAAGCTGTTTGATAAGGTAATTGTTGTTGTTATGGTGAATTATCATAAGAAAGACAGCAGCTTTACGGCAGAGGAACGGGTGCAGCTGCTACACCGCTGCACCGGCGATATTGAGAATATTGAAATTGATACATATAATGGCCTGCTTGCCGATTATATGCGCGAAAAGGGCGCTGTTGCAATTGTAAAAGGCCTGCGTGCGGTATCAGATTATGAATATGAATTCCAGCAGGCGCTGACGAACAAGCGCCTCAATCCAGAAGTAGAAACGATTTTTATCACCACCAGCGCTGAAAATATGTTTTTAAGCTCCAGCGTCGTTAAGCAGGTCTGTATGTTCGGCGGAGATATTTCAACGTTTGTCCCCTCGGAAATTCGGGAAGATATCATTGACCGTTTAAAACAGGGTTGAACCTGTCTATGATTTGGAAGGGAAGGATGTGTCAGTATGAGCAGTGTCAACATTGCCGAATTGTTGGATCAGATGGATGAAGTAATTGAAAACGCAACTGCCTCCATGTTATCAAGCAAGCGGTATATCGACATTCCCGCGATGCAGGAGCTGATCGCACAGGCGCGGGAAAATTTGCCCACGGAGATTGAACAGGCCACGCAGATTGTGCGTGACCGGAGCGCGATTCTCAAGGATGCAAAGCAGGAGGCGCATGAAACGCAGGAGGCTGCCATCCGCAATGCGGATAATCTGCGCGAAAACGCTCGCCGCGAGGCGGAAGCGCTCACGAGCAAGGCCCGTTTGGAAGCGGATACGATGATGGAAAAAGCCCGCCGCGATTCCAAGGCGATGATGCAAAAGGCGCAGGATGCGTCGGATGACATGGTTGCCAAGGCGGAGGAGAAGGCCAAAGCACTTGTTTCTGAGGATCAGATTACCAAAACTGCAACCGCGAAGGCTAACGAAATGCTCACCAGCGCCCGCCATCAGTCACAGGAGATGCTGGAGAACGCACAGGCCAAGGCACGCGAGGCGACGGAGACCGCTCAGGCTCGAGCGACCGCCTTGCTGGAGGATGCGCAAACCAAATCAAAGGATATGGTGGAAACTGCACAGGCCAAGGCTGCTCTCTTAACTAAGACGGCAAACGAACAGGCGGAGGAGGCGATCTCTCAGGCACAAAAGTGGTCGCACGATATGCGCACGGGTGCGAGTGAATTCGTCGAGCGGATTATGCGCACGTCAGATGAGCAGCTCACCCAGTATGTCAATGAAATCCGCAGGGCGCGCCAAAGCCTACGCGCTTCTGGCAAAGTGGAGGAGGAGCCTCAACCCGAGCCAAAGCAGGACGCTCAAAAATAATCTGCTCTTTCAAACATATAATAAGACGGGCCGCAGCCGGGGGGAAGAAGCAATCACGGCTTGCGGCCCATTTTTTAAATGGGAGGAGTTCGTATCCGTCGTGTTACATTGCACATTTGGGGAAAAGCAAGCGGGCGCTTCCTATAGGACCAGGCCAGGCGCCTATTTGATTGCAGTGAGCGGCGCTCAAATCGCTTCAATCCGCACACCCAAAGGTTTCTTTCTGCCCGGCGGCGGTGTGGAGCCAGGTGAAACGCATGAGGCCTGTATTCTGCGTGAATGTTTGGAGGAAACAGGCTTTCTGGTTCAGGTAGGGGAATTGTTAGGCTCTGCGGAAAGCTATCTCATGCATGAAAAAATTGGAGCTTTTCATCCAGTGCAGCATTATTATGCGGGCGCCTTTTTGGAATTCGTTTGCGCTCCGGTGAGACCATACGCTGGTATGGCTGCCCTGCGAAAAAGCCGCCGAGCAGATGAACGTAGAGCAGCAGGCCTGGGCTGTCCGTAAAGCGTTGGAGAAGCTAGCATGGATGAAGGAGCATATTGAATGAAAATATTGGTTTTATTCACCGGCGGCACGATCGGCAGCACAGTTGACGGCGCAACCGTCCATACGGATCCGGCTGCGGCCAGCCGTTTGCTATCGCTGTATCGGGCGCGGTTTGGGGAGGATGTTTTGTTTGAAGTGCGCAGGCCGTGCAACTTGCTCAGCGAAAATGCCACGCCCGAGCTGTGGTCTCTTTTGGAGCGATCGGTGCGGGAGGAGGAGCTGGCCGTTTACGATGGAGTCATCATCACACATGGCTCGGATACGCTGCCCTATACCTGTGCCGCACTCGCTTTCCTGCTGCGGGATGTGCCGATTCCATTGGTGCTGGTCGCAAGCAATTATTCCCTTGGGGATAGCCGCAGCAACGGCCTTGCAAATTTCCGCAGCGCAGTCGAGCTGATCGCTTCCCGTCAAGTTCGGGGTGTGTTCACCGTGTTCCAGGATGAAAAAGGCGCCAATCGTGTGTATCTTGCCGCCCGCATTCAGGAGGCGGACACGGCCCGCGATCAGTTTACAAGCTATGGCGGCGTAGATTTTGGGGAAATCCGGGGCGGAAAATTTGTGTGGAACGAACATCCTGACAATCCTTCGCCAAGTGAGATCAATCAAATCCCTGCACGCCTGCTGCCCGCAAATTGGGTGTTTCAGGAGCCGGTGCCCGCGTTGCGGCCCTATCCGGGGCTTTCTTACCAATGGATTCGCTATGATCCTCAGCCGCGCGCTCTGCTGCACTATCTCTATCACGCTGCTACTGCCTGCACACAGGGGAAAGCTTATGATTTAACGCATTTTCTACAGGAATGCCAAAGCAAGGGGACGGATTGTTACCTCGCGCCTTTTAAAACAGAAGGAGATGCGTTGTATGAAACGAGCCGGGCATTGCTGGCCACGGGGGCAATCCCGCTCTACCGGATTTCCTTTGAGGCGGCGTATGCCAAACTAACGATTGCGTATAATCAGGGGGAACACTCCTCAAAAAGGTTGATGGAGCAGTGCGTTGCGTTTGAGCAGCTGCCGGAGGGATCGGTTTGAGACGCGAACTGCATAAACCAACGGATAGATTTTTGTGCAAATATACAAAATAATGATTCGGTTTATTTTTTTAAGGATGAAGTGCAACATTTTCCTGTTTTTTTCGTTATATAGAGTGAGAGGGTTTCTCTGAAAATTAAAAACAGGAGTGAAAGTTTGAAAGATTCCTCTTTCAAACTGCGTTTTGTGCTTTTCGAGCAAAGAGGCCGCTCGAAATTTTGGCTCTGCCAAAACCGCACAATTCCGCGGTTGGCGGCAAGAAAGGAACGGCCACGAAAATGAAAAAGACAATGCGGTTTCTCTCAATGGCGCTGGCGATCCTGCTGATCATTCAGCTTTTCCCGGCGACAAGCCTTGCGGCAAAGGCGGACGAGCTTCGCGCACTGGCGCAGGCAGACGCGGCGCAGGCGGCGTTCGCACCGGTCGCGTATGAAGAAGTGGAAAAGCGCGATGCCAACACAAAGGTTTTTAAACGCAAAGATGGCTCCTATACGGCCATTCTTTCTCCGCAGCCACTTCATTATAAGGAAAACGGCGCGTGGAAAGAGATCGACAATACGCTGGAGCGCAAAACGGTAGATGGCAGGCAGGTTTTGCAGAACCGGCAGAATGCTTTCCGCGTATCCCTGCCGAAGGCCGTTACCGGGAAGGATCCGGTCTCCGTCACAAAAGCCGGTTACACGCTGTCCTTTACCATGCAGGAGGTGTCCGGCGGCGCGTCCGCGTCTGTAAAGCAGCCGAGCCGTGCGGAGAAAAAAGCTGCACAGGAAGCGCCGGAAGCTGTGCAGGAGGCAAAGCTTGAGCGGCAGAGCGCGTCGCTCGTTTATAAGGATGTGCAGCCGGATACCGACGTGGAATATACCGTCCTTCCGCAGTCTGTTAAGGAGAATATCATCCTGCAGAAGGCGCCCGACGGTGATGTTTTATACCGTTTTCAGATCAGGGCGGAGGGCCTTACCGCCGTGCAGAAGGAGGACAACAGCATCTCGTTTGAGGATAAGGCGGGCGAAGCGATTTTCCTGCTGCCAGCGCCTTTCCTTTACGATGCCAGTCATGCGGTTTCCACAGATGTTGCCGTATCCCTCAGCGGCAAAAACGGTACCTATACGCTGACCTATACGCCCTCAAAGGAATGGCTTGCAGCGGATGAACGCGTTTATCCCGTCATACTCGATCCAATCGTGGAGACGAATGTAGCCTCCGGCATTGAGGATAGCTACGCAGTTTCCTCCGGGCTCGGCGCGGTGATTCCACATCATCTGTTGACCACCGCGCTAGTCGAAAAGAACGCGGCGAATACTTATATCAAATTTTTGAATTCCAACATCTGGAGCTCCAAAACCAGCATCCTTGGCGCGACCCTGACAATGTATGGGGCCAATCAATCCTCTGGCGATACGGTTATTACCGCGCATAAAATAACGGAATCCTGGATGGACAAGCATCTGATTCATACAACCGAGCCGGCGGCAGAGGTCGCCGCGCTGGATTATGCGGTTGCTTCTTCCTCCCAGCCCACGGCACTCTCTTGGGATATTACCAAGGCGGTCGCCGAGTGGCAGGCGAGCAGCAGCTTGAATTTTGGCATCAAGCTGCAAGTGAGCAGTGAAAGCACGAGCGGGAAAGCGGAGCTCTATACCTCAGAATATACCAATGCCCAATACCGCCCGGTTTTCCAGATTGATTACCGGGAAACTTCCGGCAAACCGGCGCAATACGATTACCATACGCAGCCTGTGGGGCGGGCAGGCGAGGTGTCGGTTAACGACTATACGCGGGGCATCTACATCGCACGCGACGAAATCGGTATTGACGGCAACATCATGCCGGTTTCCATCCGCCGGTATTTCAGCGATGCAAATGCAAATTCCCTGGAATTGATGGTTGGCAGCGCCTTCAGCCCGTATGGCAACCGGTGGCTCACCAATTATAACCAACTGATCGCCTACTGCGGGAGTGGCGCCGATGGGATTGCACGCTACCGTTATCTGGATGAAAACGGCACCGTGCTCTATTATATCGCATCAGGCGAACCGGCTGAAAATGGCCGGGTGAAATGGGTTGAGGAATGCCCGATGGGCGTGGGCGATACAGGCAGCGCTTTGTGGCTGCCGGAGAACTTGGCGGAAAAGTCGGACTACACAAAGCTTGAGCTGGAAAACGCACAGGGGCACAAGCTCTCCTTCGATGCACGCGGGCGGCTTGTGAAGATTACAGACGATACGCCGAATGCGAATCATATCGCCATATCCTATGAGGGCGATTCCCTGATCAAAATCAGCAAAATTGTGGATGGCGTGGGGCGTGAATACCGCTTTGTATACGATACGCAGCAAGCGTCCCAAGGGCTGCTCAGCGCCATTGAATGCTATGCGGCAGATGGCACGGCGATTACCGTTACGGATGAAACCGGCGCGGAAATTCCGCTGAAGATGACCTATACCTATTCCAAGAACCTGCTCATTTACCGCCTGGCGAGCGCCGTGTATCCGGATGGTGAAACGGTAACCTATGAATATAACGCCTTCATGCTGCCGTCGGCAGTGAACAATATCGACGGCTACCGCATGGAATATGAATACGATGGCGCGGGCCGCGTCAGCAAGATGACGGAGAAGGCGAAGGATCAGGAAACCGGCGCCTACGTTACGGGCAACGTGGTTACAATCACGTCGCAGGGGATTTACCAGACGACATTTGTGGATAATTGGGGCAATACGGAAGTCAAGCATTTTGACCGGTATGGGCGCACGGAGTCGACACGCGATGCGGATGGTGCGCTCACTCGTCAGGAGTATGAAACGGAAGAGGTTGACGGAAAAACGCTGAGCGTAGCCGGAGTATCCTCCGACCTTTTCCATGCCTTCAATCAGGTCGATAATCAACTCGCAAACGGAAGCTTTGTCGAACAGAACGGCAACCTGCCTGCTGAGTGGACGGCGGCTGGCTTTAGTCGTACGGATGGGCTTCATTCCGTGCCTATCAATGGGCAAACAGTAAATGCCTTGGAGCTTTCCGGAGGAATTTCTACCGATAAGCAGCTCAGGCAGACAGTAACGATTGACGCGCAAGCAGGAGATATTTTTACGCTGGGCGGCTGGGCAAAGGCGGATGCTGCAGTCACGCAGGAAGGTACGTGTTTTTCCATCCGCGCGGCCTATACGGAAACCTTTACCAAAGAGGATGGAACGGCTGGCACAAGGGCAAAGGTTGTGGACGTCCCGTTTGATCCCTATGTTGCGGAGTGGCAGTTCAATGCCCGTGTCATTGAATTTGAAGGTGCCTGTACGGAAGTCGAGATCAGCATAGAATTTGCAGGACAGTTAAACGAGGTGCAGTTTGCAGTAATACAGTTTATTACAGGAAAATATGATCTTTCGACTGCTGCCGGTGATCTTTCTGGTTGCATCTGTGGTGAGAACTGTAATTATGGGGCGGGATGTTTGTGTACCTGTGAGAATGCAAGCGATTGTACCTGTGAACAGTGTCATAGTTGCAATTGTAGCAATTGTCAGGAAATCAATTGTTCATGCCGTTGTACAGATGAAATATCCTGTATATGCCCACAGTGTAAGCGTGGAAAATTTCAAGTTGAAGATGACAACGGCAATTTGGTGCAAACCGTGATTTCTGATGGGAATAAGAATCTGGTGCAAGAATATCAATATACACCTGATGGGAATTATAAAGCACAGTTTACCAGTGCGGATGGTGTTACTGTGACCAATTTATACGATCAGAATACTGGAACCGTTCAGTCATCTACAGATGGAAAATCACAATCTGTACAGTATTCCTATAATGCAATGAATCAGTTGTATTGTGTCTCCCAGAGCGTTTCGAAATTATCCAACAGCGCAGAAATATATAGTAAATATTATCAACAGAAAGATCGAGTTACTGAAATCTCGCATAATGATTTTAGTTATCACCTTTCTTACAATCCATGGGGCAATATAAAGCAAGTGAAAATAGGCGCTCAGCCGTTTATTAATTATTCATATGAAAACGGTAAGAATCGTGATAAAATTAAAACAGTAACTTATGGAAATGGGCAAACAGTGTACTATTCCTATGATACCAATGGAAACATAACAGGAATTAGCTATGACAATGGTAGTACATGGTGTTATTCTTACGTATATGATAACAGAGGAGCCCTTACGTCAATTATTGACCGAATGTCGGGAATCATCATTATTTATGGTGAACAATCTTATGAAGTGCGCAAGTTATCTAATAATAACATAATTGCTTCAGTACAGTACAGTGACGATAACAACTATTCTGAATCGGTCAACGGAATAATATATATTTATAGACAGCTTGAAGAAGAGTATAGTGATACAACAGGAAATAGGAAAAGAAGCGTATCTATTGAAGGAGAAAATATCAACGCAGAATTATCAAAAACTGTTGACTCATTTGGACGAATAATACAAAAGGAAACAGCGGTTCATCAGGGATCTGATTCAGGCGCATTAAAGCTCGCCACAAACTATACTTACAAAAATTACAATAATAATAAAACGGGAAATCGAGTAGATACTTATCAGGAGAGTATCGTTGGAAACCAGAAAGATAAGGTTGTTAGCAAATATCGTTATGAATACGATGAAAATGGAAATATAACGGCAATTTATGATCAAAACACAAATCACCTGATCAATCGCTATCAGTATGATGAGGCCAATCAGTTAATTCGTGCCGACAGTCAAAGTCGGGCGGAGACGTGTATTTATACGTATGATCAAGGCGGAAACCTTGTTTCAGAAGCTCGGTATCCTTTTTCTACTGGAGATGTGAGCGGAGAACCATTTAGCCTAGAAACCTTTCGTTATGGAGATTCAAACTGGAAGGATAAATTGACGGGAATTAATGGATCTGTAATTCATTATGACAGCATTGGAAATCCGCTTTCCTTCAATGGTTGGGAATATACTTGGACGGCAGGCCGCCAGCTTGCATCTGCATGGCATCCTAATATTGGAGCGAAATTCGTTTATCAGTACGATGTCAGCGGTTTGCGCACACAGAAGAGGGTTTACAATACGGACGATAACGGTAATATCATAGATTCGTCCCAATATAGTACTTGGGACTATGTTTGGGCAGATGGTAAAATGATCAGTCAAACTGTCTCTTATATCGGCATTGAAGACGCGCCTGCTCCTCAGACCATTCGATTTTTGTATGATAACGATGACGAACTCCGCGGCTTTACACAGGACGGAAAAACTTATCTTTATGCGAAGAACCTTCAGGGCGATATCGTTGCCATCGTCAACGAGGCGGGAGAGGTCGAGGTTCGGTATCAGTACGGCCCGTGGGGCGAGGTGGACGGGAACGACGCGGTTACAGGCAATCACGAACTGGCGGAGTTGAACCCGTTTACTTACCGGGGCTATCAGTATGATCAGGAAACGGGCTTGTATTATCTCCAATCTCGCTATTATAATCCGGAATGGAAGCGGTTTCTCAATGCAGATACAATCGATTATGCGAATCTATCTGCAAACAAGTATATGGAAAATTTAAGGAACAATTGGTTCTTATATTGCCTGAATAATCCGATTGTATACGCAGATTTCGATGGCCATAAAAAGGAACCGATTGAGTCAATGAATCCGGTCGCTGTGATCATTTTAACGATGGCAGTGGCATCCTTGATGGATACATACTATAACAGTTTCGTCATAAAAGCCGATATGACAGTACGAAAAGGTGTGATTCAAATCAATTTGACTACTAAGAAAACGTTGGAAGGAAAACAGGTTGTTTTTGCAGATATTTTATATGATTTTTATAATGTAACAGGCGGGAAATTTCTGTTTGAATGTATGGCGGTCGTAGCAACAGACAAATTCAAAAATGAGTTTCCCAAAAAGTATAAGTATCCTACCAGAACACGAGAGTTTTTATTTTCAGATGATTGTGTAGCCGGAGAAATAGGTGATCATGTATTAGGCTATTGGTGGTCAAAGAAGAAAAATGGAATATCTTTACCTGCTTTTTTCCGAGCTTGGGCAACTGCAAAGCACCCCTTTTCTGACTCGTTGCGACGACAGGCAGTATCAAGCAGATGTGCTACTGTTGATATTGCAGAACAGGATGCAGTATCTGTAAGAGATCGCACTGCTTTTGGTTATTTTACAGGAATCAGAGATTGCTACAAATATACGTTTGCCGATCCGTATTGGCAGGGAGGGAAGATCCGTACCTATCAAAATGTTCGAGAGAACTGGAAAACTAGTGCCCTTTGACAGTTTACTGATTATTTATTCATTTTATAAATTTAATGTTGAGGAGAACAGCGTGAAAAAGAAAATCGTCCTTATTGTATGTGCCCTGCTCGTTTTAGCTGCCGGAGCCGGCATTGGATACAAATTCACAAGAATGACGGTCAAAATGAATCTGGATTCGGATACCATCGTCTATCAAAATCGGACGTACCGTTTATCTGAGACGGCCCGCGCCGTTTTCAGCCGCGACTCCGCCAATGTGTCATCCCTTTGCGATAACGTTTCGCTGGAGCCGATCGATTTCCGTACCAGGCAATTCGGGCGGTATGGCGAATCGCTTCTGGACGACTTGACGGCGACGGAGCAGTTTTATAGGGTTCAAAACGACCCGAACCGCTGGTTTTTGATCAATCCCGGATTCCCGAGGGACCTTCTGTATATCCGAACCGATTTTCAGAAGCCGTCGTGGCGGGAAGCGCCCGTGAGCGCCGTTGATTTGAAGCTGGATCTTTTCGGGCAGCCAGGGGAGGAGGCGGAGCAATATTCTGCTGGCGGCCAGGCTGCGGTTGATGCGCTGCTCCGCCGGTTGCTATCGGGCGGGGACTGCACGGATCTCCTGCAAAGCATCCAGGGCCTTGACCCTGCAAAACGGTATGAGATATGGGTGACCTACCTGGATTACCCGCTCCATGAGCTCGTTGGATACCTACAGGACGGGCAATTTGCGGAGTGGAATGCTGCTCCCGAGGCGGGAGCGGATTCCGGAAACGCCTGATCCCACGGGCGTCATGTCTGTTCCGCCAAATAAACGACAGTCCCACAGATTTTTCAACAAATGGTTCTTTTGGAGAATCTATCTGATCCGTTCCTTATCTCTGAACGGAGTCGGAGAAAGGGGATCGATCATGGCTTTTTCCCTATGCCGCAGGCGTACCGTTTCGGACATCCTCCTTACTTTGTTTGCCGGTTTGATTGTGTTCGGCCTTTCCTGGTACAATTTGACGCATTACCCCACAACGGTTTCGCTTTGGCTTTTTCTGATCTTATGGATTGTGTGCTTCTGCCTTATCGCGGCGGAACTCGTTGCCGCCGTCCGCCGCAGCGTCGTACTTGACAGCGAAAAAATTATCATCCGCTCCGGCCTGCGCCCCGCCCGTATGCTGCCTCTGTGTGAGATTGATTCCATTGCTCTTACCAGAGAAGCGCCGCAGAAAAAGGTTCCGTTTTTCCGATGTTACGGGAAAGCGCACCGCAGCGGTGCGGACAGTCTGATCCTCACCTGTAAAGACGGCAGGCGATACCGGCTGGCGGTGGAATCCCATCAGAGATTTTTAGAGGCGGTTAGTCGTACCTGATGGGAACGAGGGAAATACTGCAATCAGGCGCATGACAACAACAGCGCATCCGGCCCAAATAGCCGGATGCGCTGTTTGTTTTTTAACGGTTCCTTTATTTTTTCTGCCGCTGAAGCTCATCGTTCCAATCCAGCTCATAGCTCGGATTGCCGTATTGGAACTTAATCAGGCTATTGAGCCTGCGGATCAGATTTTTGGCAAGGGCAACGCGGTTTTCTGCATAGTTTACACCAAAAGCATCCAAGATGGGCTTGAACTGTTCCCACCGCGCCAGGAAGCTCTTGAAATCCCGTTTTTCCTTCGGTGACCAGGCTACCTCGCTGAGCGCTTGCATGCGCGGGAAGAGGAAAAGCTCGAGACGACGGACCGAAGGAATGAATTCCGTCCACATCTCCGCCTCCACACCCAGCACATTTTTTACGCTTTCCGGGTGGATGCCATCGTGCACAGGCTCAAATTTATAGGTGTTCTGC
>ERZ1673750.1140-NODE-1140-length-14945-cov-7.153056_pt1 | contig 14945 bp, 19 predicted proteins | sample MGYA00580203_ERZ1673750 | MGnify/ENA primary metagenome ERZ1673750 (study PRJEB41218, sample SAMN15661763) | gut metagenome | host: Homo sapiens | place: Canada: London | collected 2015-08-20/2019-03-30 | study: EMG produced TPA metagenomics assembly of... | reverse complement strand
GTATCAGTTCATTATAAAAATCTTAGATTTTTGTCTTGACAACTGAGCCACTATAAACCGTAGATGAAGGAACGAAGGCTCTGATGCACCTTGCTTTCGCTGCCGAAGCCGCAGAACTTAGTGCAGCGTATGGTGACCATGGGAAAAAATTTTACAACAGCCTTGAATCCTCAGCTGAAAAATTTCTGAATTATGCAAAACTGCATCCGGATTTCTTCAGCCTCCACGAAATAGAATTCGAAAACCTCATATCTACTGCCGGTCCTCTGGGGTATGGCGTATCAGATGATCTTGGATATATGATGGAAAATGTTCGTATAGAACTCGGGTATTATGATGATCCAGATGAGGACAAGTGATGACTGCAATTAGCGTTGAGGGTTAAAAAACTCAGGAAGTTAAGGGATTGTGCAGAATGGTTCTTTTTGCTTTATTCAGCAAGTTTTGCATTTAAGAATATGAAGGAAACTTCATATTTGCATTGACAGCATAAGAGCAGCGTGATAATATGAAGTTACCTTCACAAGAAGTAAACTTCACATTGACAGGAGGTGTGCATGAAAACAAAAGTAAAGGAATTGCGAACAGAGGCAAAGATGACGCAGCAGCAGCTTGCCGATCTAGTTCACGTTTCTTCGAGAACAATTATATCCATTGAGAAAGAGCAGTACAGTCCGTCTTTAATGCTTGCGTACCGAATGGCGGAAGTATTTGGCGTGACGGTGGAAGATTTATGCTGTTTAAAGGAAAATAAAGAACTGGAGGATAAGCAGTATGAAGATTTATAACAAGAAAGGGCTTGTGTTCGGAATTTTGTGGGCGGCAATGGGAGTCTTACTTCTGAGTCATGTGTTGATCATGCCGGAGCCGGAGCGGATCAGGCAGATAAAAGATCTTATCGTTTCTGTCCTTCTGCTGGCAATCGGAATTACATCGGTGGTGCGGGCATACTCGAAAAAGGCGTCGCGTGAAGATTTTATTGAGAAAAGTGATGAACGGAATCAATTGATCCAACTGAAAACAAAAGCCAAAATGCTGGATTTGATGATCTGGGCGGTTTGCTTTTTGCTGGCAGTCAGCCTGATCGGCTATATGGTGACGGAAAACACAGCCTGGGGATTTTTGTTCTTTGGTCCTTGTCTCTTGCTGATATTTGCCTGGATATCGTTTATTGCTATAAATCTTTACTACGAACATCATGAATAAAGGGATAGGAGGAATGAACGATGAAGCGGGAGCCAAGACAAAGACCGATCAAGGACGAACGCGATCAGCAAATTGAAACAGGCGCAAGAAGTTATGCTCTGGAATGGGTGATTGCTGTCACGCAGGTATTAACTGTGATGTGTCTCGTTAAGGGTAATTCGGCGTGGAAAGGCTGTCTGTCGATTCTCTTTTTCGGAATTGCGTTTGCCTTGTTCTATCAATATGGAGAATATCAGGAAAAGCCGTTTCGCCAGGTGGGGATCGTGTTTCTGATTGCTGGTATTGTGCTGCTGGTATGGTTCGGAATTACAGGATGAGCCGGCGAAGAGAATGATATTTCCATATGTTTTGGAGAATACATATGAAAATATTCTGCAGTTTTCTATGATGTATATGTAGAATATGTATAAATAAAACCCTCTTAAGCAGACAAAGAAAACAATGAACTGTCCTGCCCAAGAGGGAATTTTATAATGGAATCATCATGGAATGACTATCCGGCGACGAATTCCAGTGCAAGCGCAGCGGCGGTCAAAACAGCCAGAAAAACGAGATTCCATATGGTAAATTCTTTCAGAAACGCTCCCTTTTTATCCGGATATTCCCGGGAGAAAAATTTAAATGAGATCAGGCTTGCCAGGGAAGCAATGAGTGTTCCCAGACCGCCCAGATTCACGCCGGTCAGCAGTGAGGAAAAATCACTGCTGAATCCTGACAGCAGGATTGCGGCGGGCACATTGCTGATGATCTGACTGGCAAGAATTCCGACCAGAAGCTCTCTGCTCTGCACTGCAGAGACAAGAAGGGCATTGATTTCCGGAATCCGCTTCATGTTTCCGATGAAGACAAAGAAACACAAAAAAGTCAGAAGCAGAAAATAATCCACAGACAGATAGAGCTTACGTTTCAGCAGCAGGACTGCAGCCATGACACAGATCAGAACCGGCTGGTAAGGGAGAAGCCGGAACACCACCAAAAGGCACAGGATCAACAGGCCGAAAAAAGGGATTGCAGATCGGAGAAGTCCCGCCTTTGGCGATTCCGCAGGTTCCGTTACAACAATTTCCAGAAGTGGTTCGTCCTTTGCTGCGATGATCACTGCGGTCAGCAGCAGGAGCGACAATCCGGCATAAGGCAGTGTCGCCCAGGCGAATTCAGCAGTTGTAAGGTCGGATACGGAATACAGATACAGGTTCTGGGGATTTCCGATAGGCGTAGCCATGCTGCCCAGGTTTGCGGCGATCGTTTCCAGAACGATCAGTTTCAGTACACGCCGAACCTGACCGCCCATACGGAAGATCAGGATAGTAAACGGGACAAAGGTGATCAGTGTTACATCGTTGGTGATCACCATACTGCTGAAAAAGCAGAGCAGCACCATGACCAGTGACAGGCTGCGAATGCCATGGACTTTTTTGAGAAGAAATTGGCTCAACATCGAAAAGATTCCAAGAGATTGTAATCCTGCGACAATGATCATCAGGCAGAAAAGAAGCGCCAGCGTCCGGTAGTCGGGATACGTCAGGTATACCGCGTCAGGATGGACGAAAAACGCGGACAGGATCGCAAGCAGGAACGATACACAGAAAACAGTTTCATTTTTAATGAGATTTTTCAGGATTTTCATGAGAGACTCCAATCGGCATGTAAAATACAGAACGGCATTCCGGTATAAGGTTTTAAAAAAGTTATTTGAAAGAAAACCGGAAATTTCGTTTCCAATGTATCAGTTTATCACGAGTTTTAGCATACAACAACTGAAAAATTTCCAATACACTCAGAACGTCTAAAGTACGAGTGAAAACGGAGCCAGAAAGCGAACTTACATGAACTGCTGGAAGATCAAAGGATTGTATGATTGATTAATGCCAAGGAGTGCGGTATAATGCGTTTATATGGAAAGGACGCATAAAAGGTCAGAATAATTTTCCTGCTTGCAGGTGGTTTCTGACATGAAGCAATGCAAACGACAAATGAGAAAATGGAAAGGAATGAGCATATGAAAGTATATGGAGCACAGATCTGTGCGGACTGCAGAAACTATAAGGCAATCCAGAAAAGCCGCGGGTTTGAAGCGGAGTATGTGGATATCACGGAGGATACGGGAAAACTGAAAGAATTTCTTCAGATCAGAGATCATGATCCTGTTCTGGCACCGGTAAAAGAACGCGGAGGAATCGGGATTCCGCTGTTTGTCAATGAGGACGGACAAAAGACTCTGGATATCGATGAGGCGTTTTCCTGGATCGGACAGCCGCCGGTGCAGCCGGAAGAAATTGTGGAGAAACATTCTTCCTGCGGAATTAATGGATGTAATTGACGGAAATCCAGTCAGCGGTTTCTGAACATGGAATATGCAGAAGAGACCTGTTGGGATAAGAGTACAGACAAAACCTCGGAAGTGTGAAAGCAGCACTTCCGGGGTTTTGTAATACTGTTTTTGTCTGCGAAAGATGCGAAAATGTTTGTCTTTGAAAGATGTGAAAACAGATGGTGATTTACCAAGGAGCATGGTAGAATAAAAGAACAGAAGGCAATGACGTCTTGAGAATACGGTAAGAGTTCAATGTTTGATGCCAGATGTGTGCGTACTCTGTAAGCAGAAATTTTCAGCTGATCCTTTGGCGAGAGGGGGATGGCGCAGTGAAAAGAAAATATTTTACGAAAGCTGCCGGATTTTTACTGAAGATCTTCATTGGAATGCTGATTTGTGCCGTACTATATTTATGTGTCTACGGTATGGCATTGATTGGGATTCCGGAGGCTGAAGAAGTGGAGAGAATAACAATTTCGTATTCAGAATTTCCAGACGAAGTGAGGGAACTTACGGAAAAAGAGGATTTGGAAATGGTCATTCAGCTGTGTGATTTCCTTAACTATTCTTTGTTGGGAGAGGATGCTTCAGACAGTCCGCCGATTGTTATCGTAACGTATTTTCTGAAAAATGGAGATACAGTTATCGTGTCGGCAAATCGAACTTCTGTCTGGTGGAAAGGAAAGGTACACGCTCTGAAACAGGAGGAGTTGTTTGTCAATCTGACAGAAGGAATATTTTTCTGAAAATATGGAAAAGTATTGTGAATATGCTGCTGTTTGACGACGTGATCAGCAGTGAAAAATGATTTTGTGAAGCGGAGCAAAACTTTGGAAGGAAAACAAACTTTCCAATATGCCCGGATGACGCAGCAAATATGTCAGGAGGAAGAAAAATGGTACAGAAGAGATGGTTTATGGAAGATTTTTATTTCCTGGAAGATGAGCGTGTAAGACAGTTTCTCATCGTGGGAAAAGAGGAAGCGCTTCTGATCGACACCGGATTTGAAGACAGCCATGTGTATGATGTTGTGAGAAGTATTACAGAGCTGCCAGTCCGGGTTCTTATGACGCACGGGGACAGAGACCACGCGGGCGGGCTGAAAGATTTTGGAGCCTGTCAGATTCATAAAGGCGACTGGAATCTGATCCCGGAGGGTATTCATACGGAGCCACTGAGGGAAGGCGATATCTTTCACTGCGGATCATATACATTAGAAGTGGTTGAAATACCAGGTCATACCTATGGAAGCGTTGCCTTTGTGGAATGGGAAAAGAAACTCCTGCTGCCGGGAGATTCCGTGCAAAAGGATGGTCCGATTTATATGTTTGGGGAACACAGAAATCTTGACCGGTACATAGAAAGTCTGAAAAAGCTCCAGGGTCTGGCGGACAGGGTGGAGACGGTGCTGCCCTGCCATCATGACTGCCCGATTACTCCGGATTATATTGGCAAAAATCTTCAGGATGCAGAGGCGATGAAGAATGGCATGTTATCCGGAAAGAAGCATCCACATCTGCCATGTGCTACTTACCACGGCAGATGGACAGAGTTTTATTATACGGATTATGTTTCAGAGTGAAAAAGACAACAAGAAAAGAAAAACAGATTGAGAGGAATTTGAAATGAATGCGGAAATCGATGTTTCACAGGTAGTATTGAAAACAGAGCGGCTGACACTGAGACCTTGGAAAGAATCCGATCTGGAAGATTTCTATGAGTATGCCAGAGTGGACGGCGTCGGCCAGATGGCGGGCTGGCTGCCGCACAAGGACAGAGAGGAGTCCAGGAAGATCCTCAGAATGTTCATCGATGATAAAAAGACGTTTGCTATTGAGTATGAAGGGAAAGTCATTGGTTCCGTGGGAATTGAGCGGTACGATGAGGAAAAGCTGCCGGAATTTCAGGAAAAGGCGGGTCGTGAACTGGGATTTGTGCTTTCAAAGGATTACTGGGGCAGGGGAATCATGCCGGAAGCGGTCCGGAGGATCATCCGGTATCTGTTTGATGAGGTTGGACTGGATTTTCTTGCCTGCGGCCATTATGTGGAAAATGAACGGTCAAAAAGGGTACAGGAAAAATGTGGTTTCCGCCATTACAGGCTGGTCAAAACGGAAACCAGCTACGGAGAAGAAAGGGACTGCTGGCTGTCGGTATTAGACAGGGCTTCCGGGAATTGAAATTGGAGAGGCTTCCTGAGACGCTTCAAATGAAAGACCGAGCAAAAGAAGAAAAGAAAGTATGAGGACAGAATGTGAAAAGAGTGCTTGTCATCGGAAGTCCCGGTGCGGGAAAAAGTACGTTTGCAAGAAAGCTGAGAGACGGTACGGGACTTCCGCTATATTATCTGGATATGGTCTGGCACAGATCTGACCGGACCAATATCTCCCGGGAGGAATTTGACCAGCGGCTTTGCGAGATCATGGAAAAAGACCGCTGGATCGTGGATGGAAATTACCTGCGCACGCTGGAGATGCGGCTGAATGCATGTGATACGGTATTTTTTCTGGATTACCCGCTGGAAGTCTGTCTGCAGGGAGTGGAATCCCGGATTGGAAGACAGAGAGAGGATATGCCGTGGGTGGAAACAGAGTTTGATCAGGAGTTTCGCCAGTGGATTCTGGATTTTCCCCGGGAGCAGCGGCCGGAGATCTGCAGGCTGCTGGAAAAATACCGGGAGGGAAGAAGCATCCATATCTTTCATGAGCGGGCGGATGCGGACCGTTTCCTGTATCAATCGTAAAAGACAAATGGAACGGGAAGAAATGATTATGACATCGCAGCAGAGAAGGAGGCGGGACAGGTATGGCATTGTATGCGCTGGGAGATTTGCATCTCAGCTTTCAGGCAAATAAGCCAATGGACGCGTTCGGGAAAGTATGGAAACACCATGAACGTAAAATCGAGAAATACGTGAATCAGATCGTCGGCCCGGAGGATACGCTTGTGCTCACCGGCGATCATTCCTGGGGCAGAAAACTGTCAGAATGCCGGGAGGATCTTGCGTTTATCGAACGGCTCCCGGGACGAAAGATTTTGCTTCGGGGAAACCATGATATGTTCTGGGATGTTGGAAAGACAAAGCGTCTCAATGAAGAGTTTGCGGGAAAGCTGTTTTTTCTGCAGAATAACTTTGCAGTATATCAGGATTATGCTCTTGTCGGGACGAAAGGATATACGTTTGAAGGACCGTTTTATCTGGATCGAAGAGGAAGGGTGATCGGCTGGGAGGAAGAACGGGAGGAGCAGGCGAAGAAGCTTGTTTCCCGGGAAATCGCCCGGCTTCGGGAATCGTTTCGCATGGCGCAGGAGGCGGGGTATCGAAAGTATCTGATGTTTCTGCATTATCCGCCCACGAATATTCTGGAAGAAACCTCGCCGTTTACGGAGATTGCGGAGGAGTACGGCGTGGAGGCTGTGGTGTATTCCCATTGCCACGGGGAGCAGCGGTTTGGGGACAGTATCCGCGGAACCTTTCATGGGATTCGGTATCTGTTGGTTTCGGGAGATTATCTTGGATTTCGGCCGGAGCTGGTGGTGGAGTGAGCGGTTGAGTGCAAGGTACCCGAAGCGTATGGATTACGTCCAGAGTTATATTAAAAACAAATGTTATAAAAATAGAACATTGAAAATAAAATATGTTATAAGAACAGAACATTCTTCTTGACAATGTATAGAATAATGGTAAACTATAGTATATCAGGAGGGAAGACCATGAACGAATTATTGGGAAACCGTATTAAGGAACTGCGAAGCGCTAAGAAGTTTACACAGGAGCAGATGGCCGATCAGATTGGAGTGAGCCGGCAGAAGTATGCCAGAATTGAAAAAGGAACCAATCAGATTACACTGGAAATGCTTTCTCGAATTGCCAGGGTTCTGGATGTAACAGTAGCAGATATTACCAGAGTACTGGATGAAACGCCGATGGTTGCATATAGGGCGGGAACGGAGACGGCATCTTCAAAAAAAATCTTTGATATGATTGATCTTTTCTATGCAAATAAACGTATGTATGATAAATTGCAGCGGGACGATTCATAAGGGAGGATGTCATGCAGGAAAGCAGAAAAAAAGAGATAAGGATAAAGACTGATTCTTTTCGGGAAAAATGTAAAGTAAGTCGTTATGGAATTATCGATCTGTTTAAGGAGTGCGAACGACGGGGATATAAATTGTTCAGGTATCCACTTGGAGAAGAGGCAGACCTTGGCTTTACACTGAGGAAGGATAATGATACCATCATTTTTACTAATACATGCAGCAGATTGGCAAGAGAAATTTTTACATTAGCCCATGAAATCGGACATATAGTTTTGCACATGGAGCATGAGGAATCTTTTATTGATGATATGGTGACAATATACGGAAATTGCACGAATGAAAAAGAAAAAGAAGCGAATTATTTTGCCGCATGCCTTCTGATGCCTGCCGATGAAGTGGGAAAGTTTCTTGATCTGGAAATTGACGATTTTGTACGAAATGGATTGTCTGCTATGGATATTGCGAGAATTATGTCAGAATTTAATGTTAGCTTTGAAATGGCGCTAAATCGTCTGGAGGATCTGGAAAAAATTAATAATTCAGAGCGAATATTCCTGGATAATGAAAAAAATCAAATTCGTGTCGGAAATTTATTGAAAAGTGTCGGCGGTAACAGCAGACTGAATGAAGCCAGCAAGGAAATCAGTATACCATACGAATTTATTGATTATGCGGTTTATAATTACAATCACCAGGCAATACCGCTGGAAACGCTTGAACGTGCATTGGCATGTTATCATCTCACCATTGAAGATATTAGTGATAAACTTATTGAACCAACGGAAAACGAAGAGAACCTCGAAGAACTGATAGGAGGCCTGGGGGATTGAGAGCTTCTTTAGACACGAACGTGATCATACATTTCTATCGTGCCGGTCTTCAGGAGATTTTATTTGATTTTTTTGAAGAAGGTGTTTTTATTTATGAACAGATACGGAAGATTGAGCTTGTAAACCATGCGGCAGATTTACTGGATATCATTGACGCTGATATTATGTCAGGACGCCTGGAAGTTTATACAGATGAAAAGTTGAAAGAGAAAGCAGTGTATCGGATATTCCTGGAAAATGTCAATGATAACAGAATGTTGTATGGAAGCGGTGATTTGGGAGAAGTGTATGCAATATCTCTTGCGCAGACGCTAGGCGCTTATTCTTTAGTTACGGACGATATAAAACAGGGTGGGCCGTATATGTCCTTACTGCAGTTTGACGATGACGTTATGCCATTTACATTTGCGGATGTCTTGATTTTAAGATATTTGATTGGGACAGTTGACGAATTTCAGACAGTACAGGATTTTAATACGATTAATTTGGTTTCGGATATGAACTGGACGTTCCGAAGTCAGGTGACAAAGTTTATTAAGAGGTTTTGGAGTGATCCTTATCGAAATGAGGATCAAACATGGATTCAAACATTAGTCGGGCAGCATCACATTAAAGTGAAAAGCAGATTAACAGCGTTAAGCAGATTAATATAAGATAAAATAAAAATGAGATTTTAGGGAAAAATTTTTTCATAAGTATGACGGGGAATTTGGAGGAGGCCGCTTTTTGAGAAAGGATAAATATAACCTTTATGGGGTAGATAATGAAAAGAAAGTTTACAGAAAAATTGGTAAGGACTATTCTGAAGCTTTATCGAAAAAACAAAGTAGAAAGTTAAAAAGAAGAAAATATACAATCTGTAATACTTATTCTGAATGGGAAAAACATATTAAAAGGAATTTACCGATTGAAATTATAAATTATGATGATTTTTTGCATTGGACAGAACGAAACTTAAGAAGAAGTGAAAATTATGTCGAAGCGGTTAAATGTATTTTAATTCCAATTTATATTACATTGGCATCTTTGGCAGAAATATTTCTCCAAAGTATAGATAGTTCAATCAGGTTGTATTTTATAGTTATATTTTTGGCTATTATTGCAGGAAGTTCTGGCTATGGTTTGAATCGGAAAATAGAAGAAATTAATTTCTGGAAAGATTATATCAAAATTGCTCAGACTTATAAGACGAATGGACAGTAAAGAAATCCTGATAATACATATGGTTTCTGTTTTTTATGTGAGAAAACTGGAAGAAAATGTAACACATGTAAATATATCTATGTCTGAAATGATACAGTGTTAAAAGAAAAATACAGAGAGGAAACATGCCATTATGAAAAAAATCATTGATTTTACATCAGCTGCTGCCAAAGAGGACAAACTGGAGCAGATTTCCAGTTACCTGGAACAGCTGAAAACAAGCCTTGCGGAACTGACAGAGGAATATGAATTACAGAATGCGGACGAAGAAAAAGTCACCGCGCTGACGGAAGCGCTGGACGCGCTGGAAGACGCGTACGATACCATAGAAGAAGTTCTCCTGGACGAAGTTCGATGATGGATCAGATGGAACTGCAGTGGGATAAGCTGCTGAAGATCAAAACAACCGGGCGGGATGATTCCCATTCGGATCAGTATCGTTATCCATACGAACCAACGCCGTACTGCGTCCTGGAGAGACTGGCGAACAGTGGACTGATCGGCAAGAAAAATGTCGTGCTGGATTATGGAACGGGAAAGGGCCGTGTATGCTTTTTCCTGTCTTATCAGACGAGATGCCGGTCCATTGGAATTGAATACGAGGAAAGAATCTTTTCCGGGGCGGAGGAGAATCGGAATCATGCAGTCTCTGCCGGAAGAACTTCTTTTGTGATGAGCAGTGCGGAGAACTACTCTGTTCCTGTGGAAGTGGATTGCTGCTACTTTTTTAACCCGTTTTCCGTGGAGATTCTGCGGAAAGTGCTGGCGAAGATTTATGATTCTTTTTATGAACATTCAAGGGAGATCCGTCTGTTTTTCTACTACCCGTCGGATGAGTATGTGAGCGAGCTGATGACCCAGGAGCAGCTGCTGTTTTTCGACGAGATAGACTGCAGGGATTTTTTTGGAGGAAAAGATCCCAGAGAGAAGATCCTGATATTTAAAGTGGTATAAGCGCGTATTTGAAAATTTTATAATTCTATTGTAAACTTGGGGCGGGACGTGTATGATAAAATATGATTTCAACAGTCGATATACACGAGTGTGTTTGCGGATTACAGAAGGCAACATTCAGACGCACTCGGGGTGATCGGCTGCCCGCAGAATATTTTAGGAGGATTTCAAAGATGAAAATAGCGGTAACTTATGATAACGGAAATATTTTTCAGCATTTTGGAAAAACAGAGTTTTTCAAGGTATATGATGTGGAGGACAACAAGGTAATTTCCAGCGAAGTGATCGGTTCCAATGGCGTTGGACATGGCGCACTGGCAGGGCTTCTTGCCGGACAGTCCGTGGATGTACTGATTTGCGGCGGTATTGGCGGCGGAGCGCAGGCTGCCCTTGAGGAGGCAGGCGTGGAGCTTTGCGCCGGTGCTCAGGGTGATGCGGATCAGGCGGTGGAAGCTTATCTGAAAGGTGAATTGGTATCTACCGGAGCGAACTGTGACCACCATCATCATGAGGAGGGACACAGCTGCGGCGATCACGAGGAAGGTCACTCCTGCGGAGGTCACGGGGAAGACCATTCCTGCGGAGGCGGATGCGGCGGCCATGATGATGGACATTCCTGTGGAGGAAGCTGCGGCGGATGTGGATCTCAGCCTGTACTCACGGGACGCAATGTGGGAAAAACCTGCCGCGCCCATTACAGAGGTACGTTCAACGATGGAACCCAGTTTGATTCTTCTTACGATCGCGGGGAGCCGCTGGAGTTTATCTGCGGCGTCGGTCAGATGATCAGAGGATTTGACGCTGCTGTGGCTGACATGGAAGTTGGCCAGGTGGTGGATGTCCATCTGATGCCGGAAGAAGCCTATGGAATGCCGGATCCCAATGCCATCTTTACCCTTGAGATCGCACAGCTTCCCGGTTCGGAAGAACTGGAGGCAGGCCAGCAGGTGTATCTGACCAATCAGTATGGACAGCCTTTCCCTGTAAAAGTAGTGGCTAAGGGAGAAACAACGATCACCTTTGACGCCAACCATGAGATGGCAGGCAAAGAACTGAACTTCCGTATCGAGCTGGTGGAAGTGAACGAGTAACCGTTCTGCGAAGTTTATCAATTGAATGCAAAGACACTGCCCCGGAGCGGCTGGATCCTTATGGATCCGCCGTCCGGGGCAGTGCCCTTTGGTAGAAAAGTGAGGGGTATGAGTTAGAAGTCAGTCAGCTCATGGTTCTTTTTTCTGACCCGCATGATGCAGATCAGCATCAGCAGGATTGCCAGGGAAACGATCGTCAGGACTGCCCAGAATTCGGTCAGGTTTTCATCAGAAGTCTGTGCGCTCTTTTTCTGCTGGGCTGCCCAATATTCTTCAATCTCCTTGTCTGTTGCGGTGTAGGTTCTCACCACGGTTCCCTTATAGTTGCCTTTGAAGGTGATGGTCACGGACATGGTCTTGTCTTTCAGTGTCTTTTTGATTTCGTAATCCGTTCCCTGTTTCAGTGTTGTATCCCCGTCCTTGATCTCGAGTTTGGAAATGTCTGTGCTGCTGTCGATCTTGGGAATGGTGATGCTTCCGTCTTCCTCATAAGCTTTCGGTTCGATGGTGAACGCAACCGCTTTGCTGACAGTTTCATTGTAGTTTTCTGTTCCGTCCGTGATTCCTTTCAGGTACCAGGTGCCTGCGGTGGAAGGAACGGTTGTGGAATAGGTGCCGTCCTCTTTGCTGCTGTATACGAAATACGGTGTGCCGAAGGTTGTCTTTGCGGTCGGTGTATTTGCCTTGCTGCCGTAGGTCCAGCCTTTTACGGCCGGTTCTTCTGTCCACTGGTTGTCTGCTTTCTGTACCGTTACGGAAAGCTTCAGACCGGACAGGGATTCATAATTTGCAGTGTCTTTTGGTGTGTAGGATGCGGTGAAGCTGCGGGTTCCGACAGCACCGACCGCAAGTGACGGGTCATCCCAGGCGAATCCTTCCGGCAGGGTCAGTGCGCGGAGGGACTGGCCGTAGGAAGCCTGAAGCTTTGGAAGGTCGGGAGCAGGAACCGCTTTGCGGATCACAAATTCATCGGTCTGCGTCAGTTCTGCGTACGCGTCACTTGCGGGAACGGTGGCTTTTACATACCAGATGCCTGCCTGTGTCGGCACCTGATCCGTGAAAGTGCCGTCCACAGATGCCCCGTAGGTAAAGATCACATCGCCGTGAGCTGCTTTTGCGGAAGGTGCGGAAGGCGTCTCGCCATAAGTCCAGTCATCGATAGTAAGTTCCTCGGTCCAGGTGTTCGTTCCCTGCGCAACAGCTACAGGGATGAGACGGTCTACATAATGACCGTCGGCATTGTATCCTTCCACCTCGGAGTAATCGTAATTTTGGTCATCCACCATCAGACGTGCCATATAACCTTCGCTGTCTACAGATACTCTCTGGCTGCTGTTCAGCCAACCCCATCCGCCCGAAAGCGTTATGCTGTAAAGAAGAGCATCCTGACGGGAGGTAAGTCCTTCCGGGATTACCGGCTCCGGAGCTTTGGCTTTTGTGATATGGAATTCCAGGATCGTACTCAGCCCGCTGTAATCTTCGGTGGAAGGAACCTCGGCTTTCAGGTACCAGGTACCCACCGGTGCGTTTTCCGGAAGCTCACCGTAAGTTCCGTCTTTCGTACTGCTGTAAGTGAACTGTACGGTACCGAATGCTGCCTTTGCAGTGGGCGCCGGAGCAGTTCCGTAGGTGACATCGGCAATCGCCGGTGTTTCCGTCCATGTATTTTCAGCGACAGAGATGGTAAAGGTTTTTTCCGCGGATGCGGAGGTGTAGTTGGTGTCGCCGTCCAGGATGGCAATAACTTTATATTCTCCGGCATGAACCGAAGCATCGGTCAGCGGAACCCATTCGGAGCCGTTGTTCTTCTGCCACTGGAACCGGACGTCTTTGGCGCTTCCGGTTTTCTGAACTTCCGGAACAGCCGGAGGTTCGCCGTCGTAAGTTTTGTCCAGAGACTCTGTGAGAATTACAAGTGTGCTTTCTGCCTGGGCAACGGTAAACGGAACGATTGCCGAAAGTCCCGTATAATCAGGTGTTTCTGCTATTTCTGCTTTCAGATACCAGGAGCCTGCATGGGAAGGCGGCGCTGCCTCAAACGGGCCGTCCTCGGAAGAAGCATAGGTAAAAATGATTTCGCCATATTTTGCCTGACCTGCAGGTGCCGAAGCGGTCTGTCCGAACGTCCAGCCTTCGATGGAAGGCGTGGTAACCCATTCATTGACCTGCTGGGTACGGACAGCAAATGCGCTTCCGTTCCAGACAAGATCAAGGGTTTCCGGTGCAGCGGTTCCGCGGGTGAGCGTTATCGCATGGTCTGCCGCCTGCGGAACAAGATAGAGTGCAGTGCCGGAAGGCACAGCGGTGAATGAGAAAGTAAGCTGATCCATAAGCAGAGAAGTGATGCCCTCCGGATTGTCGATCCGGAATACAGGTACCGCTTCGCCCTGGCTGTTGGTCAGCTGTGTGCCGGAAGAGACATCCGCCGGTTTCATGGCGGAAAGGGTCAAAGTTCCGGATGTACCGTCAAACAGGAAAATACGTTCTGATGTATTCGCGTCGTCTGTGGAATTCCGAATGGTGACGGTTCCCTGGAATCCCTCTGCGATGCTGAGTTTTGAGGTTGGGTCTGTTCCCTGGATCACAACCGTATAAGTACCATTGTGGGTAATGGTCAGTGTATCGTCCGTCTTGGTAAATCCACTGGAAGCGGGAGCGCCGGTGCTGTCCAGAATCTGCAGGTCATCTGCAGTTGTTTCCGAACCGGCGCCATCCGTCTCTGAGACTGACACAGCCCCGGAAGGATCTTCAGTTTCGGCGGCCCAAAGCGGAACCGGCTGTACAAGCCAGATACACATCAGCATCGACAACAGAAGAGAAAGAATACGTGATTTCGTTCTGTTCTTCATAATTCCTACCTCCTTTCTGCCTAGGAATTACACACTTACTCTTGTTACTTTCATCATATATTAAATTCAGATAAAAGTAAAGATAAAAGTAAAAATAAAAGAATAAACAAAAAGATAATGCAAAATAATTATAAAATAACAAGGAAACAATCTAAATATTCCGAATAATTTGAGTTGTAGATGGGAAGGGCTCCTGCCGTTCATATTGACAGTGCTGTGATTTCAGAATATGATGGGGAAAGAAGAAAACGCAGGAAAACGTCAGAAAGAGGAACGCATATGAAATATGAAGGATTAAACAGAAAAATATCAGAAATGCAGGAAGAGATCCTGGCATCCGTGCGGGAAAGCATTCAGATCCGGAGCGTAAAGGGAGAGCCCGCACCGGAAGCTCCTTACGGGGAAGGACCGAAGCGTGCGCTGGAACATGCGCTGGAGCTGGGCAGGAAACTGG
>ERZ1673750.1133-NODE-1133-length-15015-cov-5.237634_pt1 | contig 15015 bp, 16 predicted proteins | sample MGYA00580203_ERZ1673750 | MGnify/ENA primary metagenome ERZ1673750 (study PRJEB41218, sample SAMN15661763) | gut metagenome | host: Homo sapiens | place: Canada: London | collected 2015-08-20/2019-03-30 | study: EMG produced TPA metagenomics assembly of... | reverse complement strand
AAGAAAATTTAATAATGACGAATAATGAAGTAATTATAAGGTTTATAAATTTAGACAATATAGTACAATGACGCATCCCGAAGAATCATGAAGAAAACGTGAAATCTTTCCCGACAATGAAGTCACAGGGTGCTGCTAAGAACGAAGCGAACAATGCAGCACAGAAAGCAGCACCAGTTGCAGCGACTCCGGTTGTGGAAGAAAAAATTGATTTTTCCAATGTGAAAATCGAGCCATTGTTTGAAGAAATGGTGGATTTTGAAACATTCAGCAAATCTGATTTCAGAGCTGTGAAGGTTTTGGAATGTGAAGCAGTACCAAAATCCAAGAAGCTTTTGAAATTTGTTTTAGATGACGGTACAGATGAGAAAAGAGTAATTTTAAGCGGTATTCACGAGTATTATGAACCGGAAGAGCTGGTTGGAAAGACTTGTATCGCTATCACAAATCTGCCGCCAAGACCAATGATGGGAATTGACTCCTGTGGTATGCTGATTTCAGCAGTACACGAGGAAGACGGAAAAGAAGGATTAAATCTGCTGATGGTAGATGACAGAATTCCGGCAGGTGCAAAATTGTACTAATAAATAAAATGTAATTAAATGGGCAGTCCCGAGGGGGATTGCCCATTTTTGGAAGAAAGAGAAGAAATAATCTCATTGCGTATTTATGGATAATAAGTTTATAATAAAAGACATCACTATGAATGTTTGTATACAGATTAGAGATATATTGAAACTGTGCAGATGGTCTTCACAATTAGGAAAGATTGAACTATAAAAATATGAAGCGAGGTAGTAGATATGGAAAAAGACCCGTTTAAGGAATATCTGAGGGAGTCTGAACCGGATAAAGCCCATAAGGGTTATGCTTGGAGTACAGCAATCGGACTTCAGGCAGTGGACGGACTCAAACCATCTCAATATTTGATTGATACTGCCATTCAGAATATTGAAGGTAAAATTACGATGAAAGAAGCACAGAGTCTTATCGACAGCTACTATGAAGAAAGACCTGTGCATTTGTCTGATGATGAACGCACTGAAGAAGCTGATAAGGTTTCTTCCCGTATTGCGGAAATTCTTTCTGAAACAGCTTTTTCATTTTCTCCAAATGAGTATATCTCTATCCATCGCAAACTCTTTCAGGGAATTGAAAAACACGCCGGAAAGATTAGAGATTATAATATCACGAAGAAAGAATGGGTACTTGATGGGGCAACGGTTATGTACGGTAGTGCTTCTGAGTTGAGAGCAACTCTTGAATATGATTTTTCTCAGGAAAGAGATTTTAGTTATAAAGGTCTTTCAATGGACGAGATTATTTGTCATCTTGCGGTATTTATTTCAAGGTTATGGCAAATCCATATCTTTAGAGAAGGTAATACGAGAACAACGGCAGTGTTTTTCATTAAATATTTGAGGACGCTTGGTTTTTCTGTGACTAATGATATTTTTGCGGAAAATGCGTGGTATTTCAGAAATGCACTTGTCCGTGCAAACTACACGAACCTGCAAAAAGGCATTCACGAAACAACAGAATATCTTGAAGCCTTTCTCAGAAATCTACTTTTGAACGAGAAAAATGAGCTCCACAATCGAAATCTACACATAAGTGGATGTTTGAATGAGAAAAAAGTGGACATTGGAAATAAGAAAGTGGATATTTCTAATGAAAAAGTAGACATTCAAGACGAAAAAGTGGACATTGAAAGTGCACTTCTTGAAAAAGGAAACGGTTTTTCGATAAAAACAACTGTTCATATCCATAGACTTTTTGAGAAGTTTGGTTTTGGGGAAGTATTTGGAAGAAGTGCAGTTATGGAACTTCTTGAGCTGAAAGGTTCAGGTGCGTCCAAATTTCTTTCCAATTTGGTACAAGCGGATATTATTGAACCGGTATCAGGTCACGGAAAAGGAAAATATAAATTCAAGAAGTAATTCCAATCAAGGTAGATTGAAATAAGAAAGAGTTTATGCGTAGAAATTTCAATGAAGAAGTAATCTCATTGCGCATTTATGGATAATACGTTTATAATAAATATTATAGAAAAAAGACAGAAGTATTTTCATATCAGTTTTGAGGAAGCCGCATTGAAATTCTATAAGGCTGAAACGTATAAGACATTGCAGGAAACAGAAAATGGGGTGTGGGCAGAGTCGGCAGAGATATTATGAAGAAATTTCGTCTATTGTATTGGAGAAGTGATAAATGAGGTGGTATATCTATGACAACAAGAGAGTTAATAAGTCAATATGTTGAATTACTCTGTAAAATATACGGAAGACATTTGAAGACAGTTATTTTGTACGGTTCTTATGCAAGGGGCGATTATACAAAGGACTCGGATATAGATATTATGGTGCTTTTGGATTTAAGTGATATAGACATTAAAAAGTATCGTCATGAGTTATCTGGTATAACCTATGATTTTAATATGGATTATGATGTAGATATTAAGCCGATAGCAAAAAATCAAGAGCATTTTAATAAGTGGGTAGAAGTGTATCCGTTTTATTCAAATGTGGCGAGTGAGGGGGTAAAATTATTTGACGCAGCATAATGAAAAGGGTACAAGGCGAGATTTGGTTTTATATAGGTTGGAAGTTGCTAAAAGTGATATAAAATCAGCAAAAATTCTTTTAGATGCAGTAGAATACAGGGGAGCGAATAACAGAGCCTATTATGGAATTTATCATGCTATTTCAGCCATTCATGCTTTAGATGGAAACGCATATAAGAGGCATAAAGATGCCCTTGCGAATTTTAATAAAAATTATATCAAGACAGAAATTTTTCCAAGAACTTTGGGAAGGAAGATTGCTGAGGCAGAAGAAATAAGACATGCCAGTGATTATGATGATTTCTATATAGCGACTAGAGAAGAAGCAGAGGAACAAATTGACACAGCAGTAGAATTGGTTGAAAAAATAGAAGAATATGTATTGAAAGAGCTAGGATAATAATACATTATTATTCCCGACAATGAAGTTCTTAGATGGTGTAAATAAGAAAAGTGATGGGAATTGACTCCTGTGGTATGCTGATTTCAGCAGTACATGAAGAAGATGGTGGTGAAGGCTTAACTATTTTTATGGTTGATGATAAAATTCCCGCAAGTGCAAAATTGTATTAATAAAATGTAATTAAATGGGCAGTCCCAAGGGGGATTGTCCATTTTTGAAAGAAAGAGAAGTGGACATTTGAACTGGCAGTCAGTTAAGGAAGCTATAAATTATTGTTACCACAAGAAACGTGTGATAGAATAAAATGGATAAAATATTATATAAAATATTAGAAAGCCATAAAAAATAGATAATATATTATCAGGAAAAGAGGTTCTATTTCACAGGAAAAACCGGCTTCTATGAGTGGAGTGAGCTATGGTTCAATTAAGAGATTTGAAATGACAGGAAAGATATCCTTACTTTCACTGACGAAGATTGCAATGGCTTTGGATATTGCCGATGAGCTTAGAGGTATATTCACGAATGTACCATATAAGGATATTCAGGAGGTTATTAATGAAACGAGATAATTCGTTACAAGTATATTATAATGAACGATTGGGCGGGACGCTGGCGATGACAGCCGGTTGTAAAATTGCGTTTCAGTATAGTAAAAGCTGTATTGAAAAAGGATTTTTAATTAGCCCCTTTTCTCTTCCATTCAGGAGAAAAAGAAATTCTTGCAGTAGGCATAGCAGCAGGAATGAATAAAGAAAAATGTCTGGATATCATGAAAGAGATTGAAGCGAGGGTAAAAGAGCGGTTAGGGAAATATTTGTAGAAAAGAACGGAAAGAGGAAAAGAATGAATATTGTATTGATTATCGCATGGGTACTTGCACTTATATCTGCGCTTGCGGTTCCGCCGGATAGTGCATATTTAAGCTATATTGATTTTCATACGCTTGGGCTTTTGTTTTGTCTGATGGCAGTGATGGCAGGCGCAAATCGTCTCGGCATATTTCGGCAGGCGGCCGATAAATTGCTTACAAAAGTAAAAAATAGTCACCAGTTGGAGCTGATACTTGTTTTTTTATGTTTTATATCCAGCATGCTGATTACCAATGATGTAGCGCTTATTACATTTGTGCCATTTGCAATTCAGGTATTGGAGATGTCTGACCGGAGGGAGAGTATTATTCGGGTGGTTGTGTTGCAGACAATCGCGGCAAATCTTGGAAGCATGTTTACTCCAATCGGAAATCCGCAAAATCTCTATCTGTATTCGAAATCCGGAATGGAAATGGGAGAATTTCTTGCATTGATGCTTCCGTACACCATTCTTGCGGCGGTGCTGCTTTTTTTGACTATTGTCATTCGAAAAAAACAGCCGCTTCACACATTACAGATTTCTTCGGAGATATCCTTTAAGAAATATCACAAGCAAGTAATGTACGCGATTTTGTTTGCGCTGTGTCTGCTCTGTGTGGCGCAGATATTGCCGGTATGGTTTGTCACTGTTGTGACAGCTTTTGTTGTTTTTTTGGCAGACAGGGATACGTTAAAGGTGATTGACTATTCTTTGCTGCTTACCTTTGCAGGATTTTTTATTTTTATCGGAAATATGGGGCGTATTCCGGCTTTTTGTGACTTTTTAAAAGAAATTATCAGCGGCAACGAGATACTTACAGCAGTAGCTTCTTCACAGGTAATCAGCAATGTTCCGGCTGCGCTGTTATTATCGGGATTTACGGAGAAATGGGAAGCTTTGATTGTGGGAACAAATATCGGAGGGCTTGGAACACTGATTGCATCAATGGCAAGCTTAATTTCTTATCGGCTTATTGTAGCCTCCGGCCCCAGCCGAAAAGGAAGGTATATTTTGTACTTTACAGCTGCAAATATCTTGTTTTTGACGGTGTTTATTTTGGCTGCATTTATGTTTTCATGATAATGGAGAAATATGAAAAAAGATAATTACCTCTTATAACGGGAAGGAGGAACGATAAAATGAATGAACAAAATATCATCCGTGAACGTCTGACATTTACAGGAAGGGTACATGGCGTGGGATTTCGCTATCGGGCAAAGCATGCAGCAGACAGTGCGGGAGTTACCGGATGGGTAACAAACGAGTGGGATGGCAGTGTTGTGATGGAAGCGCAGGGGACAGCGGACCAGATTAACAGGGTTTTGAAGATGATTAATCAAAGCCCGTATATTCAGATTTCATGGCTGGATAGAAAACCACTTCCCAAGGAGCAGCATGAAAAAGGCTTTCACGTAAGATAAGATTTTTTGATGCCAAAAGGATGCCGTTATGATATATAATAGCCGCAGGATATAGACAGGGGGAAAGCTATGGTAAATATTTTAATTGTTGAGGATGAAAAACCTATTTCTGATTTGATAAAGCTGTCGCTGAAAGGAGCGGGATATTTTTGTTCTTGTGCGTATGATGGTGAGACTGCGGCTGATATGATTGAGGAAAACAGATATGATTTAATCCTTCTGGATATTATGATACCATATATTGACGGATTTGAACTGTTAGAATATATCAAACCTTTCGATATTCCGGTTATTTTTATCACGGCAATGAATTCGACAAAGGATAGGGTAAAAGGCTTAAAAATGGGAGCAGAGGATTACATTGTAAAACCCTTTGAGGTTGTAGAACTTCTGGCAAGGGTTGAGGTAGTGCTCAGAAGATTTCATAAGACCTCGGATATTATTCGGATTGGTGATAAGCTCACAATCAACCTGAAACAGCATGTGGTCAGATATGAGGAACAGGAAATAGCGCTAACACCGAAAGAGTATGATTTGCTCGTGCTTTTTGCACAAAATCCAAACGTGGCATTATATAGAGAAACCATATATGAGCGAGTCTGGGGAGGCAATCTGGAATATACCGGTAAGACTGTGGACTTGCATGTGCAAAGACTACGAAAAAAGGCTCATATAGAAAATATGATAAAAGCAGTCAATAAAGTAGGATATCGATTGGAGATGAAGACATGAAGTTTCGATATAAAGTAACCTTATGTATGATTTCCATGATTGCGTTTATTTTTGGAATAGGCGGTACATTTCTTTTATACAGTTCCTTTCAAAGCTCTATAAACCGTGAAAAGATGGCTGCAATAAAAACATTTGACATGGTTCTTCATACATTTTCTTTACTGAGTCAGGAGACTGCATGGACAACAGCAAGTGAGATTTCCAATGATTTTGGGAAGATAGTGGAACAAAATGATTTGTTCACTGCCATAAGTCTGCATAAAGGAAAAGAACTTATATACAAAAGCAGTAATTTTGTGAATAACATGGAAGAAATGGACGATAAAGCAGATTACGGAAATGTGGCATATAAGATTATTCGCAGCGAAAATAACCAATATATTCAGCTTTGTTCGGTGATTAAAGTAGAAAATGTAGATTTATATATAGATGCTTTATATGACGTAACCAATGTATACGAGCAAAGAAAGGAGCTGCAAAGACTTTACATAGCGGTTTTTCTTTTTGTAGTGACGTGCAGTGCGGTTCTTTCTTATATTTTGTCTTATTTTTTAACAAAACCCATAAGCAGGCTGAAGAAAATCGTTTCCAGTATTACACAAGGAAACTATGATTTAAGAAGCGATATCCGCACAAATGATGAGATAGAAGAACTTTCGGCAGAGTTTAATCGGATGACGGATACGCTTGTTGATAAAATGGAAAAATTAAATGATGCAGTGGACAGGCAGAACCAGTTTATTGCAAATTTTACCCACGAGCTGAAGACACCGATGACCTCCATGATTGGCTATGCAGATTTATTAAGGAGGCAGAACCTGAGTCAAGAGGAGCAGACAGATGCGGCAAATTATATCTATTCGGAAAGCAAGCGCTTGGAGCGGTTGTCTATCAAGCTTCTTGAGTTTATTGCGGCAGACAATAAAAATCAGAAGCTGACTGTTCAAAATCCTACATATTTAATCGATAATGTGGTAAAACATTGCGTATCATATTTTAAGGAAAATGGGATAGAAATAGAGAAAAAATGTGAGGCAGGTAACTGTCTGCTGGAACCGGACCTTTTTGTTTCTCTTGTTGTAAATCTGCTGGAAAATGCCAGACGTGCTATGGAAAACGGCGGTGTTATTAAAATTATGCTTTCCATGACAGAAGATGGCTGCGACCTGCTTATTCAGGATACCGGCTGCGGTATTCCAAAAGATAAGCGTGTGCATCTGACAGAAGCGTTTTATCGTATTGATAAAGCCCGAAGCCGAAGCTTTGGCGGGGCTGGGCTGGTACTGTCACTTTGTGACCGGATAGCAAAAATCCATAACGGAAGCCTTTTGATAGAAAGTGAGGCAGGAGTCGGAACATCTGTGAAGGTGCAGATACGGGGAGGCAGAAAATGAGAAAGTATTCGTGGATATTTGGAATATTTATAATGCTGTTATGTATTGGATTTGGGCTGTTTTTTCCGAATATTGTTTTTTCAAGTGTTTTAAATGAAAATTCGGAACAGGTGGAAGAATATCAGGTGAACCCCATAGAAATTACTCATTCCAATAGTATTATAGAAGCTATGAGAGCTGTGTATTACAAGGATTATGAGTTTGATTATCAGGAAGATATGGCGAACTTATCAAGGGCAGAGCTGGCAGAGGTATGTAATTCTTTTTTACAAGGAATACAATTAGAGGAATGGGGCTACGCACAGCCAGAGGTTGACAAGGAAAGTATAGATGCAAAATGCAGTCTGCTGGTTATAAAAGACTCATCCGTTTCTGCTGTGATATGGACAGTAAAAGTGAAGAACTCAACAGGAAATGAAATGATATTGTATGTGGATGATAAAAACAGAAAAGTTATCCAGATGAACTACAATGTTATGGCTGATAATGAGGTTTCAGTAGCCTATTGCAGTGATGACAGAAATAACGCATACATCAGAGATGCTTTAACTTTATATTTGGAAGATTATTATGGACTTAGAACAAAATTGGAAGATGATGGCAGTGATATCATTAAATTAGTTGATGAGAAGAAAGACGAAATTTTGATGGCCGTTTATTTTTACTATGACGGGTTTGAATTAGTGCCATTTGAATGATGCCAAAAAGATGCCAAACCGAATATATTTTGAAAATGCACCACGCTATTCTTTAGAAAAAGGAAAGTGAGGTGCATTTTGTGAATAAGACAAAAGTAAGAAAAAGAATGATGCGTAAAAGAAGGATGATATGTATTTTTATCGGCGAAATTGCAGCATATGTGATTTTGGGAATAGTTGTGGCAGGAGTTGTCAGGACAAGCGTTTCGGCAGAGGGAAAGGATTTATATGAACGCAGCAGTTCTAAAAAAATCAACCAAAATAACGATAATTCGAAAAGAGCTTCGTCAAAGAAGAAAGGCACAGAATGGAATTTGACTCTGGTAAATAGTTCACATAAGTTAGAACAATCTTATGTAGAAAGTATTCCTCTTACACAGCTTAAAAACGGACAAAGCATTGACTCCAGATGTTATCCGGAATTGCAGCAGATGATGGATGACTGCCGTGCACAGGGCTACTCTCCGATTATTTGTTCATCCTATCGGACGCATGAAAAACAACAGGAGCTTTTTAATCAGCAGGTTCAGGTGTATATGAATGATGGGATGGACAGGCAGAAGGCGGAAGCTAAAACAGCAAAATCAGTTGCAGTTCCCGGAACAAGTGAACATGAGTTAGGTCTTGCCGTGGATATAACAGACATTGCGGAACAAAAAATAGTCAGCGGAATGGAGGAACAGCCTGTACAACAGTGGCTCATGAAGAATTGCTGGAAATACGGATTTATCCTGCGTTATCCTGAGGATAAGGCGGATATAACGGGAATTGTTTATGAGACGTGGCATTACCGATATGTGGGGAAGGAAGCGGCAAAATATATTTATGATAAGCAGATTACATTGGAGGAATATTGTCAGAAATTTTGTTTTTGAAATAAAATTCGTTCTATTATGTAATGTTAAAAGCAAAATCCTGTATTGTATAGCGAGTGTTTTATTTTTGGAAAAAATGCAGTATAATAATACAAAGGAGCGTGAAAAAATGTGTACACGAAATGAATTGAGTTTAATACTGAAATCAATGGCTCAGGCATATCAAGCAGTTTATGGGGAAAATATTGTAAAAATTATTTTGTACGGTTCTTATGCCAGAGGTGATTATCAAAACAATTCAGACATAGATATTGTCGCTATTGTGCAGGGAGAACGAGAAGGCCTTCAGCAAGAGTTGAAAAAAGTATGGGATATTTCATCGGATTTAGAACTGGAGTATGGTATTATTATATCTCCAACGGTTATTCCATTTGCAGAATATGAGAAATATAAAAAAGACTTACCTTATTATAGAAATATTCAAAATGAGGGGGTGGAAGTCGTTGCCTGATAATAGAGAGGAATTGAAAACATATAGGCTAGAAATGGCAAAAGAAAGATTACATTCTTCAAAAATTCTTTTAGAGGATGGAAGCTATAAAGACTCCATAGGACGTTCTTATTATGCAATGTTTACGGCTGTACGTGCATTGTTAGCAGTAGAAGGGCAAGACTTTTCTAAACATGCCGGGGTTATTGCGTATTTTCAGAAAGAGTATGTGAAGACTGGAAAGTTTGACAAGAAATATTCAAAATATATCAGCCAAGCATTTCAAATTCGAAATAATACCGATTATGCAGATTTTTTTCTTGTATCATTGCAAGACGCAAAAGAGCAATACGATAGAGCTGAAGAATTTGTCAAAGTGGTTGAAGAATTCTTGAGAATTAAATAAAGAGTACTATAAGTGCAGAACGAAAAAACGTATAATCAGAGGAGGAGTTATTATGGCATGGTATGAAGAGGCAGTGTTTTACCACATGTATCCTATCGGCATGACAGGTGCGCCTAGAGAAAATAAGGGAGAAGAGGTAGTACACAGGTTTGAAGAACTGGATAAATGGCTTCCTCATATTGCAGATTTAGGTTGCACTGCTATTTATATAGGACCGTTGTTTGAATCCAGTACCCATGGATATGATACAAAGGATTATAAGGTTGTGGATCGTAGATTAGGAGATAATGAGGATTTCAAACGCTTTGTCAGAAAGGCTCACGAGGCAGGCATTCGGGTTGTAGTAGACGGTGTATTTAATCACACGGGAAGAGAATTTTTTGCCTTTCAGGATATACAGAAAAACAGAGAGCAGTCACCATACTGTAGTTGGTACAAGGGTGTTAATTTTGGCTGGAATAGTCCTTATAATGACGGATTTGGTTATGAGGCATGGAGAAATTGCTTTGAACTGGTGAATTTGAATTTATGGGAGCCGGCTGTGCGGGAATATCTTCTTGGAGTTATTGATTTCTGGATTGATACTTTTGATATTGACGGTATTCGTTTAGACTGTGCAGATTGCCTGGAATTTTCTTTCATGGAAGAGATGAGAAAGAGAACCCGTGAGAAAAAGGAAGATTTCTGGCTTATGGGCGAGGCCATTCATGGAGATTACAGCCGTTATATTCAGGATGGGCAAAAAATGCTTCACAGTGTTACAAATTATGAATTGCATAAGGGGCTTTATTCAGGACATAATGATCACAATTATTTTGAGATTGCGCATACAATTCGCCGAGAATTTGATGAAAACGGTGGGATTTATAAAGGTATGAAGTTATATTCCTTTGTGGACAATCACGATGTAGACAGAATTATCAGTAAAATTCAGGTAAAAGACCACATTTTTCCTATTTATACACTGCTGTTTACACTTCCCGGAATTCCTTCTATTTATTATGGCTCTGAATGGGGAATTGAAGGACGCAAGGAGGGTGGAAATGACGATCCACTGCGTCCGGCAGTAGAGATTGAAGAGGCTTTAAATAAGGAAAAAGATTCTAAGATTATGCAGCATGTGAAATGGTTGGGAAATCTGCATAAGAAATATACAGATTGTCTTGCTTATGGAAGATATCGGGAACTACTGCTGACAAACAGACAATATGCCTTTGCCAGATTTACGCAGGAGCAGGGAATTGTTGTGGCAGTAAACAATGATGAGCAGGAAGTGAATATAAGTATTCCGGTTCCGTTTGAGAATAAGAGGTATATCAATCTGGAAACAGAAGAACAGATACTTGTGGAGGGCGGCAGAATTTGTCTTTCTGTGAAAGCGGCAGGAAGCGTTTTCGTGGAAATTAAAGAATAGAAGTATATGGAAATAATGATAACAGGTGAAAAGCTTGAGTAAAATCAGTTTTTCACCTTTATTTTGTTGTATAAGAATGATATCAGACAATAAAATTGACTTAAAGTCATATTTTTTCTCCGAAATTATTGACATCTCAAATTCTGGTGATAAAATATACGAATTGCAGACAATATGCTTACATGACAAGATTATAGAAAAGCGAGGGAAAAGCATGAAACGGGCGTTTGAAATTTTTAGAAGAGATGTAAATCGGTTGTCCCACAACATGGTGGCAATGATTGTTACAATTGGTGTATGTCTGATACCATCTCTATACGCATGGTTTAATATTGCCGCAAATTATGATCCGTATGCAAATACCGGAAATATTAAGATTGCAGTGGCAAATGCAGACAAAGGTACAGAAAATGAGTTAATAGGAGACTTGAATGCGGGAGAAGAGATTGTTCAGAACTTAAAGGAAAATAAAGACTTAGGCTGGAAATTTACGGATAAGAAAAAAGCAGTGGAGGGTGTAAAGTCAGGAAAATATTATGCTGCCATTGTAATACCGGAGGATTTCAGCGCTTCTCTAGTGAGCATCCTCTCCGGAGATATGAAGCAGCCTCAGTTTGAATATTACTTAAATGAAAAGAAAAATGCCATTGCCCCCAAAGTGACGGATACCGGTGCTTCCACAATTCAGGAGCAGGTAAATGAAGAATTTATTGCGGCAGCGGCAGGCTCTGTTTCTAAGATATTGGGACAGACAGCAGAGCAAATGGGCACACAGGTTGACAAGGCACAGGAAAATCTCATTACGAAGATGCAGACAGTAGAGAAAAATCTGGAGGAATATCAGGCGGTTTTAGAAAATCTCAATAAAACCATTGACGGAAGTGGCGATTTAATCAGTGGAACGCAGGAAACACTGGATACTCTCAAAAGTGCAGCATCATCCGGTGCAAAGTCTATTAACCAGGGAACAGATATTTTATCGTCTGTACGAAACAGCGTAGGTGCGTTAAGCACAGGTTTATCTGAGGGGCTTACACAGGGAGCGGATACACTGTCAGGTATCAGCAGCGCAGTGGGGACAGACCTGGGAAAGCTGAATGAGAAGGTTCAGAATGTAAATGAAAAGCTTGGAAATGCCATTACATCTGTGCAGGACTTAATCGCACAGAACGAGGAAATTTTGGCTGTTCTCCGGGAGCTGGACAATCAGGTTCCCGGAAGTCCGCTGTCTGACATTATCGGAAAGCTGGAAGCAGAAAATCAGCGGCATCAAGAAATTTTGAAAAATCTTCAGACAGGAAACGACAGTATAGGAAATGCCGTAAATACTTCTGTTCAGGGATTAAATCAGATTGCCGCAGCTATTGGTGACGGACAGAAAAGCTTACAGACCTCCAGAAAGTCTTTTGAGCAGAATGTGCTTCCTTCCTTAAATCAATCTTTAGACTCTTTTGCACAGCTTTCAGGAAGGGTTTCGGGAATTCTTACAGGAGTAGAGCCTTCCGCAGAACAGCTTAAAAATGTAACCGGGGATTTGAAACAGACATTAAGCGACACAAAAGCAGCAATGGAGAGCAGCCAAAAGGCTCTTGAAGAGGTACAGAAAAAGCTGAATACAGCTATTGCAGATTTGGGAACATTACAAAGCTCGGATATTTATCAAAGCTTAACAGAGCTTACAAAAAAGAATGCAGAAGAGGTAGCTGAGTTTATGTATTCTCCGGTACAGCTGAAAACAGAGAGTTTTTATCATGTAGAGAATTACGGTTCAGCCATGACTCCTTTTTACACAAATTTGGCAATCTGGGTAGGCGGAATTGTTTTAATTGCTATTTTTAAGCTGGAAGTAGACAAGGATGACAAGATTAAAAGCTTTACGGTAACACAGGGATATTTTGGAAGATGGCTTTTGTATGTGACAACAGGTCTGATACAAGCGCTTATTATCTGCCTTGGGGATATCTATCTTTTGAAAATACAATGTAAAAATCCTGCCGCCTTTATATTTGCAGGGCTATTTGCCTCTTTTGTGTATGTGAATTTGATTTATGCGTTATCCATTACCTTTAAACATATCGGAAAGGCATTGAGCGTGATTTTGGTTATCCTGCAAATTCCGGGTTCAGCAGGAACGTATCCTATTGAAATGACACCGGCATTTTTCCGGTTCGTACATCCACTTTTGCCCTTTACATACGGAATTAATGCTATGAGGGAAGCGATTGCAGGGATTTACGGAATGCACTACTGGAAAAACCTGCTTTGCTTGGCAATATTTTTGCCTATTGCTTTGGGAATAGGGCTTCTTTTAAGACCACGCCTTTTAAATTTAAATTATTTATTTGACTGTAAACTGGCTGAAACGGATTTGATGATTTGCGAAGAAGAGGGAATGAAAAGAGAAAAAATCAGTCTGTCAACAGCAGTGAAAATTTTGGCAGGACAGGATGAATTTCGTAAAGCTTTAAATGATAAAATTGAAAAATTTGAGTCCGGTTATCAGAAAAGAATACGCAGAGGATTTCTTGCCATTCTGGTTATCCCTGTTATTTTCCTCATACTGATGTTCAGCATTGACTCGAAAATGATATTTTTGGTGTTGTGGATAGCTTCCATTATACTAATCGCTTTATATTTAATTGTAGTGGAATATATTCATGAAAGCCTGAAAGGAAAGAAACGTCTAAGTGAAATGTCAGATGAGGTTCTTTTGAAAAAAGTAAGAGAAAATGCACAGAAGGGAGAAAAGGAGCAATGAGAAATATATGGAAAATTTTCATGGGAGACCTGAAGAAAATCAAAAAAAATGCCATTGCATGGATTGTTATTCTGGGACTTAGTGTTGTTCCTTCTCTTTATGCGTGGTTTAATATTGCTGCCAGCTGGGACCCTTACAGCAATACAGGCAGCTTAAAGGTGGCAGTTGCCAATGTAGACGCAGGGTATGAAGGAGAATTGCTTCCTCTCAACATCAATTTGGGTGAGCAGGTGGTGTCGGGTCTGCGTGAGAACAATCAGTTGGATTGGGTATTTACAAATCAGAAAAAAGCAGTAGAAGGTGTAAAATCAGGAAAATATTATGCAGCGATTGTGATACCGGAAACCTTCAGTAATGATATGATGAGTCTTTTTTCAGATGATGTGGAACATTCTGATATTTTATATTATTTAAACGAAAAGGAAAACGCCATTGCACCCAAGGTAACAGACAAAGGTGCAGGAGCTGTTCGTAAGCAGATTGCAGAATTGTTTACGAAAACCATTTCTCAGGTAGGATTACAGCTTATGGACAGTTTGTCTTCTATGTTAAGCGAGGAAGACTCTAAAGAAATGATTGGCAGGGTACATGAAAACATTGCAGAAATTGCAGATAATCTTTCCGCTGCTTCAGGAACGATTAAGGCGTTTTCTAATATGACAGACTCTATGGGAAATACTCTGGAGTCTACTGCTTCCTTTTTGGAGCAGACAGGAAGCAATGCTGACACTAATTTGTCTCTTCTTACAGACACGGGAAAAAGTTTTCAGAGCTTAAAAGAAGCTTTATCAGGTACTACGGACAGTGTAAATGATGTGCTGGATGCAGGCAGTGATGTTTACCGTGCAGTATCAGAACAGGTGGAGAAGACCTTTTCCTCTCTGTCACAGGATGCCGCAGCAGCGGGACAGAGCTTAAACGGGCTGGCAGGGCAGGTACAGACAATCATCGACCGATATACTTCATTTCGTGACAGTTTGCAGGGGATTAGCGACTCCTTGCCGGAGGTTTTTCCACATATAAAGGAACAGCTTGGTACTGTTATCGGAAAATTAAATGCTTCTTTTGA
>ERZ1673750.1124-NODE-1124-length-15099-cov-3.913454_pt1 | contig 15099 bp, 15 predicted proteins | sample MGYA00580203_ERZ1673750 | MGnify/ENA primary metagenome ERZ1673750 (study PRJEB41218, sample SAMN15661763) | gut metagenome | host: Homo sapiens | place: Canada: London | collected 2015-08-20/2019-03-30 | study: EMG produced TPA metagenomics assembly of... | reverse complement strand
GCGGCGATGTTTTGGGTCGTGTGCCCGCTCGTGGTGGGCGCACCCTGGGACGCCCTCACCGATCCCGCTCAGCGCGCCCTATTCGCGCTCGTCTTCCAGACCGGCTGGTTCGTCGAGTCCATGTGGACGCAGACCCTCGTGATCCACCTGCTGCGCACCGAGCGCCTGCCCTTTGTGCAGAGCAAGCCCGCCGCGTCCCTCACCGCCCTCACGGTTCTGGGCGTGGGCCTGGTGACCGCCATGCCCTACATTCCGGTTGTGAACGCAGCTCTCGACCTGGTGCCGCTGCCGGGTGCGTTCTTCGGCGTCCTCGCCGTGATGATGATCGGCTACCTGCTGCTCACGAGCATCGCCAAAGCGCTCTACGTCCGCGCCCACGGCGAGCTGCTGTAGGAAGACTCCCTTGCGGAAACGCTCAGAAACCGCGCATTCGCGCCAAACGTGGACCGCACCCCGTCCTGATACCATGCTGCCCAGACAATTTCCCGAAAGGACCCACATATGCAGGCAGTCATCTTCGACATGGACGGCACCCTTATCGACACGGAGCGCGTGAGCCAAGCCGCATGGCGGCGAGCCGCGCAGGATTTCCGTATCGAAATCCCCGAGCATATCTTGCACGCGTTCGTGGGATGCAGCATCCCCAACGCCATGAATATGATCGACGACGAATTCGGCGATCCCGCATTCACCGAGCGCCTCTTCAATCGCCGCCACGAGATCTTCGACGCAACCTGGGAAGACGAGCTCGAACTCAAGCCCGGGGCCGCCGAGGCGGTCGCCGCGGTGCGCGAGCGAGGGCTCGCCGCGGCGCTCGCCACCTCGAGCGTGCGCGACCGAGCCATCACGAGCATGGAGCGCCTCGGTCTCATGGAGTTGTTCGACGCCGCCGTCTTCGACGAGGACATCGAGCATCACAAACCCGCCCCCGACGTTTACCTCGTCGCCGCCGACCACCTGGACATCGAGCCCGCGCGGTGCGTCGCCGTGGAGGACTCCTTCAATGGCGTGCGATCGGGCGCCGCCGCCGGCATGCGCACGATCATGGTCCCCGACTACAACGAGCCCACGCCCGAGATACGCGCCCTGTGCGCAGAAGTGCTGACCACCCTCCACGAACTCCCGGCGGCGCTCGATCGTCTCAAGACGCCCAACGTCTAGAACCGCGCTCGAGGCGAAAACGGCCGACATCCCGCCCGCGCCGCGCGTGGTTCTGGTTTATAGATTGGCGCATGCCGCACGACCGCGACCAATGGCGAGCATGGCGTATGCTTGGACGTGATCAACCACTATGAAAGCGAGCAGCATGCCCAAGCATCCGCCCAAGAATCACGCAGCCCCGAAGGGCCCCAAACCCAAGCACACCTCCACCCCCACCCGCTGCCCGGGAACCAAAGGGCGCCCCGGCCGCGAGGCCTTCCTTCCCGTCTCGCGTGCCGATATGGAGGCGCGGGGCTGGGACCAGTGCGATTTCGTCTACATCTGCGGCGACGCCTATGTCGACCACCCGAGCTTCGGCATGGCGATCATCTCCCGCGTGCTCGAGCATGCGGGCTACCGCGTAGGCATCATCTGCCAGCCCGACTGGACCGATCCGGCGAGCATCGCCGCGCTCGGCGAGCCGCGCCTGGGCTTTCTCATCTCGGCCGGCAACATGGACTCGATGGTGAACCACTACACCGTCAACAAGAAGCCGCGCCGCGAGGACGCCTACACCCCCGGCGGACGCGCGGACGCACGTCCCAACCGCGCCGTCACGGTCTACGGCAACCTCATCCGCCGCACCTTCAAGGACAAGCCCATCATCATCGGCGGCATCGAGGCGAGCCTGCGTCGCCTCGCGCACTACGACTACTGGCAGGACAAGCTCAAGCGCTCCGTCCTGCTCGACTCCGGCGCCGACATCCTGCTCTACGGCATGGGCGAGCACTCGATCGTCGAGGTTGCGGACGCGCTCGACGGCGGACTGCCCGTGGACCAGATCACCTTCGTGAACGGCTCGGTCTACCGCACGAGCGGCGCGGGGGCGCTGGACAACGTCTTCGACTACGAACTGCTCCCCTCCTGGGACGAGCTCGAGCGTGACCGCCTCACTTACGCGCGCTCCTTCAACATCCAGCAGCAGAACATGGACCCCATCACGGGCGGACGACTGGTAGAGCCCTATCCCAACGGCGTCTACGTGGTACAGAACCCACCCTCGGTGCCCCTCACCGAGCGCGAGATGGACGAAGTGGCCGAGCTGCCCTACGCGCGCCACTGGCACCCCGACTACGATGCGGCCGGAGGCATCCCGGCCTTCGACGAGATCCGCTTCTCCATCTCCAGCAACCGCGGGTGCTTTGGCGAGTGCTCCTTCTGCGCGCTCGCCTTCCACCAGGGCCGCATGGTGCAGGTGCGCAGCCGCGAGAGCATCATGCGCGAGGCCGAGGAGCTCACGCACGACCCCGAGTTCAAGGGATATATCAACGACGTGGGCGGCCCCACGGCGAACTTCTTCAAGCCGGCGTGCAAAAAGCAGCTCACCCACGGCGTGTGCAAGAACCGCCGCTGCCTGTGGCCGGACGTCTGCCGCAACATGGACACGAACGAGGACGCCTATGCCGAGCTGCTGCGCGACCTGCGCCAGATCCCCGGCGTGAAGAAGGTCTTCGTGCGCAGCGGCATCCGCTTCGACTACACCATGGCCGATGCGAGCGACAAGTTCCTGGTCGAACTTCTACAGCACCATGTGAGCGGGCAGCTGCGTCTGGCGCCCGAGCACGTGAGCGACGCGGTGCTCTCGGTGATGGGCAAACCGCGCCGTGAGGTCTACGACGCGTTCGTCGAGCGCTTCGAGCGCCTCTCCGCGGAGTACGGTCTCAAGCAGTACGTGGTGCCCTACCTCATCTCGAGCCATCCGGGATCGACCATGAAAGAGGCCGTGGAGCTGGCGGAGGCCGTGCGCGACATGGGTTACATGCCCGAGCAGGTGCAGGATTTCTATCCCACGCCCTCGACCATGAGCACCTGCATGTTCTACACAGGCGTGGACCCGCGCACCATGGAGCCGGTCTACATCCCGCGCGACCCGCACGAGAAGGCCATGCAGCGCGCGCTCATCCAGTACCGCAAGCCCGAGAACTACAAGCTGGTGAAGGAGGCGCTGCGCAAAGCCGGGCGCGAGGACCTCATCGGCTACGGTTCCAAGTGCCTCATCCGCCCCGTGCCACCCAAGCCGGGTGCGGGCGGCGGAAAGAAGCAGGTCGGATCAGGAGCGGGCAAGCCCGCCAACGGCACGTCCAAAAGAGCGACGAGCAGGCACGAGGACGGCAAAGCCGCCACGCAGCCCCAAAATCGCGCCGAGCGCCGCGCCGCGGCACGCTCCGGAAAGAAGGGCGCAACTATGCCAAGCGGACGGACGGGCGCCAAGCAGAACGGGCGCCCCAACCCCGGCAAGCCAGGCGGACGCGCCACCGGAAAGAGCGCCGCGGGAACGAACCCGCACGCCCGAAACCGCGCCGCACAGGGACGCCAAGGCGCGAACCGGCATTAACGGCGCGGCGACGCGGGGGCGCTAACCAAGATATCCGTCGGGCGGAGTCGGGCGGTCCCCGACCTCGCCCTCCACGGGCAAAATGCCCTGTACCGCCGCCACATCCTGTGGCCTCTCAATGGAATCCAGCACATCGGACGAACTCCAGAGCCGGCCGAACCCCCTTATTCCCAATGCGAACATCACGGCGGCGAACACGATGACGAGCCCCGTCGGCACGGCGCTCAGCAAGGGGTACAGGGGCTCGACCAAATACGACGAGGCGTTCATCGCGAAGTGCAGGATGATCGGGTAGCGAAGCTTGCCCGTGCGCCAAAACACCCAGCCCAGGACGGCCCCGAGCACGAAGGCGTAGCCCCCCTGGATGAGATTCATGTGCAGCACGCCGAACGCGAGCGCCTGCAGCGTGTTGGCGATCCAAAACGCCCGTGCTGAGACGGCACGGTAACGTGCGCCGTCGGTCGCATTCCAGCCGGGGCTCATCGCGCGCATGGCGCACTCGAGCATGACGCCGCGGCACACGATCTCCTCGTTGATGGGCGCGAGCACCGCGATCGACAGCGCAGAGACGATGGCGAAGACCCCGACACTCGTATCCTCAATGAGCTCGGAGTACTCTGCCATGGCCTCAGGGAACAGCAATTCGACGATCTCCAGAATGCCACCCACGAAAAACTGCGCCGAGACACCTATCATCAGTAGCAAGGCGAGCGATTTGACAAACGAGACGCCACTGGTCGCAACCGCTTCGCGCCGGGCGACGAACGAGGCGGGACGCATGCGTCGCCACCATGGCAGAAACACGGCGATAACAACAAGCTGGGCCGCGACGCCGAGCATCAGAATAGCGTTATCAAGCGCCGCGCCCTCCATGAACGATTCGGAGCCCGACGCCATCGCGGCGATAACGCCGATCACGGTTCCGCCAAAACCCGCCACCACGACCTGGATCAGCATGTACGCGCCGAAAACCCCCACCATCGCGAGCAACCATTTGCATGTGCCCCACACGCGGGAGCCGGTCGTCGTGTTGTCCATGGGGACCTCCCTATCCATCGTCCTCATGCGGCCGGCGAGTTACGCGCGCGTGCGCTCGATCTCGACGGAGACCGAGCTCAGCGGCAACCCCACGGGCGCCCAGGGCTTCTCGAGCTTGACGCGCACGCCGTACGCACTCGGATAGCGCCCGAGCAGCATACCGGCCACGCCCTCGGCGGCCGCCTCGATGAGCTTGAACGTATGCGCACGCATGAACTCGTCGATGGCATGAGCCGCCTCACCGTAATGGATCGAGGCCGACAAATCGTCGGTCTCGCCGGCTCGGCGCGTGTCGGTGTAGAACGTCACGCTCACCACGAACTTCTGGCCGAGGGTGTTCTCCTCCGGGAACACACCGTGATTGGCAAACACCTCAAGACCCTCGATCGAAATGCGGTCGAGGGCCCGAAGGTGCTCGGGTTCCACATGCGCGAGCTGGCGGCGCGTGGCGGGAAGGCCGGCATCGCGGCAAGCAAGCGTGCCGCGGTCGTCCACGATGTTCTCAGGCAGATGCTTCGTATCCATGATGTGCTCCTTGACGATACGCGTCCCCAGCGGGACGCGCGCTTATATATCAATCGACAGGTTCTTGCGCTCTTCCGACCAATAGCAGGCGTCACGAGCGGAACAGGCAAAACAGGCGCGCGAACGGCCGTCGGCCTCTTTGATGAGACGCGTGAGGGCATCGGCAGTGGCAGGCCCCTCATGCGCATCCCCCTCCCGTCCCGCAAGGGGCCCGCGATGACCCTCCACCGCGTGCAAGATCGCCGCGCGGTCGGTCCCATCGAAACGCAAGGGCTCGGGCAGAGCGTCCAAGACCTCGGCCGCGATGCGCGTTCCCGCCTCATCATGGGGCTCTCCCGTCTGATACTGGGCGGCACGCCCGATATCGTGCAGCAGCGCCGCGGCATAGACCACATCCCGATGCAGGCCGCAGCCCCTCTCGAGATTGAGAATCCAGGCGATGCGGGCGACATCGAGCAGATGGGGCAACCCATGACGGCAAAAAACCCGATCGGCCTCCGCGGCTTCGATCCCCGCAAGACAGCGGGTGAACAGCTCACTCTCAGCGATCGCGGCCATGCGTTCCATGTTCGCCTCCAAACGTCGACACTCGTTTCCATGTTGTACCCAATACGGCGTGCGCGGCACGGCCGAGACGGCAAAACGGCGCGAACACAACGCAAGGTGTTTTGCCAGTGCTAAAACGAAACACCACCGCCCCGGCCAATTCCTACCAGTCACCGAAGATGGCGCTTGCAAGCGCCACAATTCCTACAAATCTCGCTAGCATGGGCCTTCGTGAGGTTGTGCGCCGACTCCGATCGAGCGCGCATCGCACGGGAAAGGAAGGGCCATGGGACTACGCTCTTGGATCAAACGCCACACGGGTCATGGGGGACGGAAGCCTTCAGCTGAAGCCCCGATCGTCGTCACCGCGGCGACGGCCGACACCGCCAACGCCGCCGATCGCGACGGAGACGTCTGGGAACCGCTTCCGGCATTTCTCCCCGTCGACCCGCGCGAGCATGAACACGTGTGCGTCATCGCGTCGGCCATCGCCGCGGGGGACCACCCCAGCAGTGAGTTTCGCGTGAAGCGCGTGCTCGTCGCAAATCCCGAGTACCGCACGGTCTCGGTCATCGCCACGGCACTCGCCGCCGGCGCGCTCGAGAAGAGCTCATTTACGGTCAAGAACATCTACAAGATGAAAGAGGAGGGCAGCCATGCTGCGTAAATTCAAGATCTCCGTCGACGGAACCCAGTACTTGGTTGAGATGGAGGAGGTCGGCGCCCCCACCCCGACCCCGGCCGACGCCGCTCCCGCCGCAAGCGCCGCACCTGCGCCCGCCCCGGCGCCGGCTGCCGCCCCGGCCCCCGCACCCGAGCCCGCCCCGGCGCCGGCCGCCGCTCCGGCTCCCGTGGCGGCGGGCTCCCATGCCCAGACCGCGCCCATGCCCGGCACCATCCTCGATATCCACGTGAAGGTCGGCGACGTCGTCACCGCCAATCAGCCCGTCATGGTCCTCGAGGCCATGAAGATGGAGAACGAGGTCGTCGCCGAGCAGGCGGGCACCATCGCTTCCATCAACGTCGAAAAGGGCGCCATGGTGAACCCGGGCGACACGCTCTTCACCCTCGCCTAAGCGCACCCACTCCGACGCGCCGCCGATGAGGCGGCGCTTTTATCCAGAAACGAGGCACTATGGAAATCCTACTCGACGGCGTGCAGGCACTTATCGCCGAGCCGGGGCGCATCGCGATGATCCTCATCGGCTGCGTCCTCATGTACCTGGGCATCAAGAAGGAGTACGAGCCCACGCTGCTCGTGCCCATGGGACTCGGCACCATCCTGGTGAACATTCCCGCATCCGGCGTCCTCATGACCGGTACCGAGCCCGGACCGTTCCAGATCCTGTTCGACGCCGGCATCGAGACCGAGCTGTTCCCGCTGCTGCTGTTCATCGGCATCGGCGCCATGATCGACTTCGGCCCGCTGCTCGCCAACCCGTTTCTGTTGTTGTTCGGCGCGGCCGCGCAGTTCGGCATCTTCTTCGTAACCATCGTGGCCACGGGCGTGTTCGGCTTCGACATCGCTGACGCCGCCTCCGCGGGCATCATCGCCGCCGCAGACGGCCCCACCTCGATCTTCGTGGCCAACTCACTCGGTTCGAAGTACATGGGCGCAATCATGGTCGCGGCGTACTCCTACATGGCGCTCGTGCCCATCATCCAGCCCATCGCCATCAAGGCCTGCACCACCAAGAAGGAGCGCGCCATCCGCATGACCTACCGCCCCGGCCAGGTTTCGCAGACGGCCAAAATCCTCTTCCCCGTCACCATCTGCGTGGTCGCCGGTCTCATCGCCCCGGTGTCCCTGCCACTCGTGGGCTTCCTCATGTTCGGCAACCTCCTGCGCGAGTGCGGCGTGCTCAACTCGCTTTCCGCCTCCGCCCAAAACGAGCTCGTGAACCTCATCTCCATCCTTTTGGGCCTGTGCGTCTCCGTGAAGATGGAGTACAGCGAGTTCCTGCAATTCGACACGCTCATCATCATGGGCCTCGGCCTCATCGGCTTCATCATGGACTCCGTGGGCGGCGTCATGTTCGCCAAGCTCCTGAACCTGTTCCGCAAGGAGAAGATCAACCCCATGGTGGGCGCCGCGGGCATCTCCGCGTTCCCCATGGCCTCGCGCGTGGTGCAAAAGCTCGCCACCGAGGAGGACCCCGGCAACTTCATCCTCATGCAGGCCGCTGCCGCCAACGTCGCCGGTCAGATCGCCTCGGTCGTCGCCGGCGGTCTCGTCCTCGGCCTTTTGCTCTAGAAAGGGGTGCTGGCAATGACCGATCTCATCGCATCGCTCGGACTTTCCACCGACCTGTCCCTCGCCATCCAGATCCTCATCTTGGGCTGGGGCGGCATCTTCATCGTCATGTTCGTCATCTACGTGATCTCGCTCGCCCTCGCCCGACTCTTCCCGCCGTCGAAGGAGGCCTAGCATGACCCGCAAGATCCGCTTCATGGAGACCGTCCTGCGCGACGGCCAGCAAAGTCAGATCGCCACGCGCATGCCCATCGAGGACATGCTCCCCATCCTCGAGACGCTCGACGGCTGCGGCTTCGAGTCCCTCGAGGTCTGGGGCGGTGCCACGTTCGACAGCTGCCTGCGCTATCTCAACGAGGACCCGTGGGAGCGCCTGCGCACCATTCGCGCCCACGTCAAGAACACCAAGCTGCAGATGCTGCTGCGCGGCCAGAACCTGCTCGGCTACCGCAACTACGCCGACGACGTGGTCGAGGCCCTCGTGAAGAAATCCGTGGAGAACGGCATCGACGTCATCCGCATCTTCGATGCGCTGAACGACACCCGCAACCTTACAACCTCCATCCGCGCCGCCAAGGAGGCGGGCGGCGAGGTCCAGGCCGCCATCTCCTACACCACGAGCGACGTGCACACCGTGCGCTACTTCGTGAGCCTGGCCAACGAGATGGCCCGCGCCGGCGCCGACTCGATCTGCATCAAAGACATGGCCGGCGTCCTCACCCCCGATGTTGCCTTCGAGCTCGTAAGCGAAATCAAGGCATCGTGCGACCTGCCCCTGCAGGTGCACACGCACGGCACCGCCGGCATCGCCCAGATGACCTACCTCAAGGCCGTCGAGGCAGGTGCCGACATCATCGACACCTGCTCCTCCCCCTTCGCGGAGGGCACGAGCCAACCCGCCACCGAGTCCATGGCGATCGCCCTTGAGGCCCTCGGCTACAAGACCGGCCTGGACATCGAGAAGCTCGAGGCCGTGGCCGCGCACTTCCTGCCCATCCGCAACCGCTTCTTGGACGAAGGCGGCCTGAACCCCAAGGTCATGGCCGTCGAACCCAAGGCACTGCTGTACAAGGTCCCCGGCGGTATGCTCTCCAACCTGCTCGCCAACCTGAAGGACATGCATGTGGAGGACAAGTACGCCGAGGTCTTGGCCGAGGTCCCGCGCGTCCGCGCCGACCTGGGCTACCCGCCGCTCGTGACCCCGCTGTCCCAGATGGTGGGCTCCCAGGCGCTCATGAACGTCATCTCCGGCGAGCGCTACAAAGTCGTCCCCGCCGAGATCAAGGACTACGTACGCGGTCAATACGGCCGTCCGCCCGTGACCATCTCAGAGAAAATCCGCCGCCAGATCATCGGCGACGACGAGGTCATCACCTGCCGTCCGGCCGACCTGATCGAACCCGCGATGCCGCGCCTGCGTGAGGAGATCTCGCAGTACGCCCGCTCGGAGGAGGACGTGCTGTCCTATGCCCTGTTCCCCGAGCAGGCACGCGACTTCCTGGGTCGCCGCGAGGATCCGTTCTACGACGTCCCCGTCCAAGAGGTCAACGTCTCCATCGACGTGGCGTAAAGACCGCGCAACATAGCGTCTCCCTACGGCGGGCGCCCGCATCTCCTTCGCGGGCGCCCGCATTTTCATGCTCGACCTCCTTGCCCGGTCGAACAGCGGCTTGCCCGCGCGTCCCGAACGCACCGTGGCCCGCGACGGCAACGTCGCGGGCCACGGACCACGTTCTATGATGCGGGTAGGGCCTACGCCGGACGGATGCAGACATCCACGGCGTCGTAGGTGTCCACGATGCCCCCATCGTGCGAAACGAGTGCGTGGCCATACCCATCGACGCCCAGGAACAGCCCACAGACCAATTCCTCGCCCTCGATGGTGATGACGCGGACCCGCGTGCCGATAAACGCCAACGAGGCGTTATATGCGGCAAGCAGCGGCGCCAGAGGGCCTTCGGCTCCGCCACGCACGGGGTCTTTGATCCAACGATCGACCTCGGCGCTCGACGTCTGCTGCGCGGAGCTATCCGGGCTCGGGTATTTGCGATTCCAACGGTCGGCCGCCGACCAGCCCTCCACGAACTTGAGGATGCCGTCTCGAATGGCATCGGCAAGGACGTCCAAATCGGGACAGGAGGCCCCGGGGGCGAGGGCGTCGCGCAGTCCCGTCGCCGGCAGCGGAGCCAAGGCGCCGTCGCTCGCAGGGAGCTCGGGGGTCTCGATGTTCACACCGATGCCGCACACGGCGAACGCGCCCTCGTCGGACATGGCGAGCTCCGTGAGCACGCCCGCGAGCTTGCGGCCACCCACGACGATGTCGTTGGGCCACTTGAGACGCGCGCCCGGGCAACCCGCCTCACGCAAAGCGCCCATGGCGCCCATCGCACAGGCAACGGGCAAAGCGGGCAACGCGGTGGCGGACACATCGGGCCTGAGAAGGACCGAGAGATACAGGCCTCCGGCGGGAGACGCCCACACATGGGTGCGCTGGCCGCGACCGGCAGTCTGAACGCGCGCACGAAGGGCGGCGCCATGCGGCGCGCCCTCACGGCCGCGTCTCTTCATTTCGGCATTGGTCGAACCGATCTCATCGACCACCTCGATGAGCGGCAGATTCTCCCCCATCTCGATCCCCTCTTCCGCTGGAGGCCCCTCGCATATGCGAATAAGGCGGCGCGTGCGGGTACTCCCGTCAACGCGCCGCCTCAACAGATTCAGCGGGTAAAACAACCCTACCTGCCTAGCATACGGAAAAATCTTGCCTCGAGCTCTGGGTTTTCGACGAACGCACCCCTACGGGCGAGAGTGGCGGTTTTTGTGCCCGGTTTTTGGACACCGCGCATGGTCATGCACATATGCTCGGCCTCCATGTACACGATGGCGCCCTTGCAGTCGAGCTCGGCCATGAGCGCATCGGCGACCTGCGCGGTCAGCTGCTCCTGCAGCTGCAGACGACGGGCAAAGACCTCGACCGTGCGGGCAAGCTTGGAAAGTCCCGCAACGCGACCGTTGGGAATGTAGCCGATAGCTGCCTTGCCGTAGAACGGCAGCATATGGTGTTCGCACAGCGAGTAGAAGGTGATGTCGCGCTCGATGACGAGGTCGTCGCCGGAGACGGCGAAGGTCTTGGACAGATGCTCGGAAGCGCTTCGGTCCATGCCGCCGCACAGCTCGGCGTACATGCGGGCGACGCGGTCGGGCGTCTCGACCAGGCCCTCTCGGTTCGGGTCCTCGCCGATAGCTTCCAGCAGCATCCTGACCGCCTCACGTGCCTTGTCCTGATCGACCATGTTCCACTCACTTTCCGCAGATGACATCTGTCCATCGTATCACGCGCAACGGGCACTTCGGTGCGCTCAGATGTCCCATCACACCCAATGCTGCGGACAGCGCTCTCGATAGCCCGGAAAGGTCGGAACGTCCCGCGCGAAGTCAATTTGATACAGATTAAACACCACATCGATATCTTTGGGCTGCCAACGTTCCCGATACGAGTAGCGATACGTCATCCCGCAACGCTCCATCACGCGCCCCGATGCCACATTGAGCTCATCATGGGTCGCCGTCACGAACGGATACCCCACACGGCGCGCCTCCGCAAGCATCGCAGTAACAGCCTCGGTCGCGTAGCCGTGACCCTGAGCCTCACGCGCCAGAGCGTACCCCATATCGAACGCCTCACCTTCGGCATCGATGCTCACAAACCCAATCAGCTCGCCCGCTCCGCCATCCGCGCGCTTGCGGCAAATCGCGCAATGCATGTCGAGCGGCAGCCCATCCGCACGAAGCCTGCCAGCGTCGGCGTCACGATATAATCGAAGGTAGTTCTGCTCAAGGTAAGACAGCGTATCTTCCACGCATGTATGTACAACATACGGCAAGAAGCGGTTCACTTGCACATCGCTCATCATCGGAAAAAGCGCGGGCGCATCCGCCTCGGTGAAACGCCGCAACACGAGCCTGCCTGTCATCACCGCATCCATTGGTTATCGCCCTTTCCATGCACACCGGGATCCCAACTAGAACGCTCCATTCCCACACCCGCAGCACCCGACCGCAAATCGGTGCAACGAGCAGCCACATCCCTACATCAAATGCGTCGCATACACCTCGGCGTCTCGCCACAGGCGCACGGCGTCCGCGGGGGCCGAGCCCGCGGCGAACGCGGCGAGCGTGGCGGGCATGTCGATCAGGCGTTGATTGGACGATCCGCGGAAACGCAAGGTGATGTCGTGCAGGTCCTGCACGAAGGGACCATCCACCAAAACATCCACGCACCTCAAGATGCGATCGGTGAACTCAGTGTGATGGCGGCCACCGTCCACGAGCTCCACATCCCAGGTATCCCCCGTGAAGCACCATATGGTCTTGCCACTCTCGCGCGGAAACTCATCACGCACGCGCTCGACGAAGGCGACGAGTCCTTCCTGATTTTCCGGCTCCATGGGTTCGCCGCCCAAAATGGTCAGGCCGTCGACATATGCCGGGCGCATGCTCTCGATGATGGCATCCTCGGTCTCGCGCGCGAACGGCTTGCCCGCGGCGAAGTTCCACGCCACCTCGTTGAAGCAGTTCTTACACCCCCGGCGGCATCCGGAGACGAACAGCGTCGTACGAACCCCCTCGCCGTTGGCGATATCGAAATGCTTGATCTCTGCGTAGTTCATAACGCCGCCCCTCCGGCCCGCCAGGATCGCCCCTTACAGATGCAGCACGCGATCGCGGATCTCCTCGGTGCGGCCCTGGTTCCAGAACTGCGTGCCGATGTAGCCGCACGTACGGCGAGCGACGTTCAGCGTCTCCTGGTTGCGGTTGCCGCAATGCGGGCACTCCCACACCAACTTGCCGTCGTCCTCCACAATCTTGATCTCACCGTCGAAGCCGCACTCCTGGCAGTAATCGCTCTTGGTGTTCAGCTCCGCGTACATGATGTTGTCGTAAATGTACTGCATGACGCGGATAACGGCCTTGAGGTTGTCCTGCATGTTGGGCACCTCGACGTAGGAGATGGCGCCACCCGGGGACAGGCGCTGGAACTGGCTCTCGAACTTGAGCTTGTCGAACGCGTCGATCTCCTCGGACACATGGACGTGGTAGCTGTTGGTGATGTAGCCCTTGTCCGTCACGCCGGGGATGATGCCGAAGCGGCGCTGCAGGCACTTGGAGAACTTGTAGGTGGTGGACTCGAGCGGGGTACCGTAGATGGAGTAGTCGATATCCTCGGCGGCCTTCCACTCGTTGCACTTGTCGTTCATGCGCTGCATGACCGCCATGGCGAACGGCGTACCGCGCTCATCGGTGTGGCTCGCGCCCGTCATGTACTTCACGCACTCATACAGACCGGCATAACCCAGGCTGATGGTGGAATACCCGCCAAAGAGCAGCTTGTCGATCTTCTCGCCCTTCTCCAGGCGTGCCAGGGCGCCATACTGCCACAGGATCGGGGCGGCGTCGGACAGGGTGCCCAGCAGGCGCTCGTGGCGGCAACGCAGGGCGCGATGGCACAGCTCCAGGCGCTCATCGAAGATCTCCCAGAACTTGTCCATGTCGCGCTGTGAGGAGAGGGCCACATCAGGCAGGTTGATGGTCACAACGCCCTGATTGAAACGACCGTAGTACTTGGGTTTGCCGGGCTCGTAATTCTTGGCGCGGGCAACATTGTCATAGCCGTTACCCGTGCGATCGGGCGTGAGGAAGCTGCGGCAGCCCATGCAGGTGTAGCAATCGCCGTTGCCCTCGGTCTCGCCCTTGGAGAGCTTGAACTCGCGCATCTTCTTCTCGGAGATGTAATCGGGCACCATGCGCTTGGCGGTGCACTTGGCCGCGAGCTGGGTCAGGTAAAAGTACTCGGAGCCCTCGTAGACGTTATCCTCCTCGAGGACGTAGATGAGCTTGGGGAACGCGGGGGTGATCCACACGCCCGCCTCGTTCTTCACGCCCTCGTAGCGCTGGCGCAAGGTCTCCTCGATGATCATGGCAAGATCGCGCTTCTCGGCCTCGCTGCGGGCCTCATTGAGGTACATGAACACCGTCACGAAGGGCGCCTGGCCGTTGGTGGTCATGAGGGTGACGACCTGATACTGGATGGTCTGAACGCCACGGCGAATCTCGTCGCGCAGGCGGGTCTCCACGACCTCGGAGACCTTCTCCTCAGGCGCCTCGACCCCGAGCTCCTTGAGCTCGGCATCGACCTGGCGGCGGATCTTTTGACGGCTCACCTCGACGAACGGGGCGAGATGCGTGAGCGAGATGGATTGGCCGCCGTACTGGCACGAAGCGACCTGGGCGATGATCTGCGTGGCGATGTTGCAGGCGGTGGAGAAGCTGTGCGGGCGCTCGATGAGCGTGCCGGAGATGACCGTGCCGTTCTGCAGCATGTCCTCGAGATTCACGAGGTCGCAGTTGTGCATGTGCTGGGCGAAATAGTCGGAATCATGGAAATGGATGATGCCCTCGTTGTGGGCCTCGACGATCTCGGCGGGCAGGAGCACGCGCTGCGTGAGGTCCTTGGAGACCTCACCGGCCATATAGTCGCGCTGCACGGAGTTGACCGTGGGGTTCTTATTGGAGTTCTCCTGCTTGACCTCTTCGTTGTTGCACTCGATAAGGGACAAGATCTTATCGTCCGTGGTGTTCTTCTGGCGCTTGAGGCCCTGGACGTAGCGATAGATGATGTAGCGGCGAGCGACCTCAAAGCGGTCGAGGGCCATGATCTCATCCTCGACCATGTCCTGGATCTCCTCGACGGAGACGGTGTGGCCGGCGGACTCGCAGCGATCGGCGACGTTCTGCGCGGCGTAGACCACCTGGCGATCGGTGAGGCGCTCGGCCTCCTTGACCTCGCTGTTGGCGCCCTTGATGGCGTCGATGATCTTCTGGATGTCGAAGTTGACCTCAGAACCGCTGCGCTTGATGATCTTCATGGCGTTCCTCCGCGAATCGCTCTACTAACCCGTACATGCCACAATGATGGGAAAACCTCGGCTCCACACGATATGACAGCGCGCGGACAAACCGAGGCCATAAGTTGCCTGGGACAGTATGATAGGCCATTTTTGCATCAATATCTGGTATCACTTTTTTAGACCAACACTATATATTGTGTTTCAGCAGGTCAGAGATAATGTGCTGACTTCTTCCCGCATTCAAATCTGCGAACCTGCGGGACGCCGAAAACAAGACGTAGGCGCCCAACCTG
>ERZ1673750.1116-NODE-1116-length-15187-cov-4.852696_pt1 | contig 15187 bp, 13 predicted proteins | sample MGYA00580203_ERZ1673750 | MGnify/ENA primary metagenome ERZ1673750 (study PRJEB41218, sample SAMN15661763) | gut metagenome | host: Homo sapiens | place: Canada: London | collected 2015-08-20/2019-03-30 | study: EMG produced TPA metagenomics assembly of... | reverse complement strand
TGCGCCGACAGACATTTTTCCAATGCTTCAAACTTTGTTTGAAGCTATCATACCATGTGCAAAGCACCCCATCTGCAAAAATGGCGTTGCCGCACCGCGGCAGGAGGCGTTTTGCGCCGACAGACATTTTTCCAATGCTTCAAACTTTGTTTGAAGCTATCATACCAGAAATCACGCTTGACCAAAATGGAAAAGAAGGGTGAAATCCATACAAAAGGAAAACGATATTGCTACGCGGATTTTTGGATTAGTATAACACAATCCATGAGTAAAAATTATCGGAAACACAATTTTACGCTAATATATTCGTTGACAACACAGGTTAAACATGGTATATTGAGTTTACAACTCATACGAAAAAAAGCAGGTGCGTTTATGACACAATCAAAAGATACTTCCGCAAAAGAATTTGACGCCTTATTTCGATCTCTGGAGGAACGGTATCAGATGGGAGAGTTGGCGATCTTGCGTGCGCTTGCCTCCATCGACAGCAACGATTCCGATCCACCAAAAAAAACATCCGCATGAAACACAGCGGCATGCTTCCATCGCATTGCCGCTGCCACCTCTGCTTTGAACAGCCAGAAAAGCGGAAAACGCCATGTGCGTCTCCGGTCCGTTATGCCGGAGGGGTCTTCATACCTCTCCCCTTTCCGCTTTTCCATAGATCATCAACTGAAACGGGATTTTCGAATATGCAGAAAAACCCTGATCACAAAAACACCCGCATGAAACACAGCGGCATGCTTCCATCGCATTGCCGCTGCCGCCCCTGCTTTGAACAGCCAGAAAAGCGGAAAACGCCATGTGCGTCTCCGGTCCGTTACACCGGAAGGGTCTTCACACCTCTTCCCTTTCCGCTTTTCTATAGATCATCCGCTGAAACGGGATTTTCGAATATGCAAAAAAGCCCTGATCACAAGGCGCTTTATCAAGATAAAACAAGGAATGAAATGGAACTGTAGCATGAAATACAGCAAGGAGGAAAAACAAATGAGCAAGCAAAGATCAAGCGGCCCGCATCGCCGGATTTTGGTCAGGCTCTGCGCGCTGGCACTGATTGCGGCGATGCTGTTGACGAGCGCCTATGCGGGGGGCGCGGTGGAAAGCGGCTCTGCCGTGGAAAGCCTGGCCACGGAAAATCTGGCGGCGGAGAATTTGACCGCGGAGAGCCTTGCCCCGCAAAGCGCCGCCCCAGAGGAGGGGGCAGAGGCAGATGAGCCCGAGGCAAACGCCCTGGCCGCACCGGCTCCACGCGCGGCGGCGCACGCCCTTGCGGGCGGCGCGGTTGACCCTGACCCCGATCCCGGCGCCGACCTTGGCGAGCCAGCCCACCGTAAATATATTCAGAAAAATAGCGATGGCACCTATACCCTCTCGCTCAATGTGACGGGCGGTACAACGGAATGGACCGATCAGACCGCAGAGCCGATCGATATCATTCTCCTCGCCGATACATCAGGAAGTATGGAGGGTAATCGGCTTAGATCTTTGAAAACTGCTGCCAATAGTCTTGCCGGATCCATCTTGACGGATGAAAACGCAGCCTTGCCAGCGAACCAGCAAATTCAATTGGCTCTTGCACGGTTTTCGGGATACTACCGTGATGAAACTCCGTCTTGTTTAACGAATCCTCAATTCACAGCAAATTATCAGACTTTTTCAACTGCTGTAAACAGGTTAGGTGCAAATGGTGCAACAGAATGGAATAGTGGGCTTGAATTTGCTCAGGAGCTATTCTCTTCTGGACGGCACAATGCGAGAAAAGTCGTCATTTTCCTCAGTGACGGTGAGCCTACCACATATAGCGGGTATGAGTCTAATGTATATGCGAATGCTTTAGAAATCGGAAACAATATGGTGAAAAACAGTATTGAGCTGTACTGCGTCGGCATTGCAGATAGTGATATGCGTTGGGTCAAGCCCGGCACGTGGGGCAGAACAACGTCTACCAGCAATCGCCAGCCCACTGGATATTACCGCTGCATGGAAGCCTTTGCTGTGGATGTGAATGGCGGTCAGGGTGGTACAAGCTCTAAATATTATTCCGCAGATCACGTTGATACTCTGGCAAGTATTTTTGAGGATATCATCCAAGATATCCGGCACGAAAAAACATATCAGGATCTTACAATTACCGACCGACTAAGTACGTGGGCTGATTTTGTTTCCACAGAAACAAGCAGCGTTACCGTAACGAATAGTGATGGCCAGCCGCTGAGCACGAAGGATTATACTGTTTCGATCAGCGGAAAAGACATTACCGTTCATTTCCCGAATAAGCTAGAGGCCGGTGAGACCTATACCGTCTCCTTCGACATCAATCCCACGCAAAAGGCCTACGATGACCGGGCAGACAACTTAAATAATCCAAACTTCACTGGTTTAGAGAGCGGCTATTTATACACAGGTGATAATGGAACCGATGCAGAAGGGAACCAAACCAGCTCCGGGAAACCGGGCTTCTACTCCAATGATCGTGCCACCTTAACATACCATGTTGTAACCACAACTGATGGTGAGGATGTCATTGGCGAGGAGGCAACTGCAAGCGAGTACGCAAAGCCAGTCATTCAGGTCAACCTTTCTGAAATCCCTGTCAATAAAATTTGGGCTGATGGCAACGGGAATCACGCCGACGATAGCATCACTGTAAATCTGTGTCAGAATGACGGTTCAGAAGTCTATCGAACCTTAACGCTTAACGCCAAAAACAACTGGGCAAGCAGCTTTTCAAACCTTCCCTCCGGCCATACTTACTCCATTCAGGAGCAGATGAATGACGACCTATCAAATAGATATACTTCCACTATAGAAACAGACAAGGTTTCACTAAGCTTAGGCAATACCAACACAGGAAGTGAGGTGCAACGCTTCACCATCACCAACACGCTGAAGGTTGCCTCCTTCACGATCCAAAAGGTTGATGAAAACACAAAAAACCCGCTTGCGGACGCACGTTTTGAGCTGCGTGAAGCAGTAGTAGTAGATGGTGATACATGGAGCGATCAAGCGAATGGGAAGACCTATTATCCCGACGGTGGTGAGGACTTCCTCACCAAAGAAGATGGCAAAGCAACCTTCAACGATATCCCCTTTGGCAACTACTTACTTTATGAAACCAAGGCCCCGGCGGGCTACAAGCTCCCCAAGGACCCTGTTCGAGTAACGGTCGAAGCCGGCATGGTGACCCTTATGAACGTTAACGGCGGAACAATAGGCACAGTCACGCCGCCGACGGAAGGCGAATCCACAAGCCAGCCAGACGTTACCATTCCAAATAAGGAAAACGACCAATTGCCCGTTGCTGGGGGCATGGGCGCTATCTGGTTCTCCGCCAGCGGGCTGGTGCTCGCAAGCGCGGCTGCCCTCTTATATTTCAAGCAGCGCAAAAAGGGGGAGGAATAACACCGGGCAGGGTAGGAATATGCGAAAGGGGGAATCGCCTCGGCAGATAAAAGACCCCGGGCAACAAAAAATACGGAAAAGAGATTGAAAGGAGTACATCATGAAAAAACTTTCATGGAAAAAAGTCGGCTGCCTACTCCTCGCCATGCTGATGATGGCGACGATGCTGGCAACCGGAGTGGTGGCATGGAATAATGCTAATGATACGGAAAAAGGCGCCATCATCATTCACAAGTATGAGCAAAAAGATAATGGCCAGCTAAATTGGCCTGCTGGGGACCCTGGCAATGGCACAGATAACGTTCAAATCCCCGATGGATCTACCCCACTGAACGGCGCTGAATTCACGATTTACCTGTTAAACGATTCCGAGGTGAGCGATAAAGAGCTGAAAGAGGCCGAATCTGTTGAGGCGTTTCTCGCTGAATATGGTAAAAAAGATGAGAGTGGAGAGCAAATCGCTCTCACAACGGTAACGGCCACCGATAACACATTAGGTGACGGCATCGCTAAATTTGAAGATCTCGCCCTGGGCCGTTATCTGGTTATAGAAACCAAGGCCGCTTCAAACACAACACGGACAACCCCTAATTTCTTTGTAGATGTTCCGATGACAAATCCGGATGGCGATGGCTGGCTCTATACGGTGCATGTTTATCCGAAAAATGCACTTGTCCGCGGTGACGTAACACTGGAAAAAATCAGTGAAGACAGCACGCCATTAGCAAATGCTGTATTCGGGCTCTATGCAGCAGAAGATGGCACGAAACTTGATGAGGTTGCCTCCACTGAGGAAGGCAAAATCGTAATCGACAACCTACCTGTTGGCGATTATTATCTACAGGAAATCACAGCCCCTAACGGCTATACGCTCAGTACAACAAAGTATTCCTTCTCAATTACTGCCGATAAATGGTCGTATCATTTTACCACTGACAAGAATCAAAAGGCCATCAACTTTAAGCAGATTACAGAGGATGATTTTACAAAAGAGAATGCCGGAACAATTGGCGCACGCGATATCAATTGGGAATTAACCGCGACAATCCCCGGCGATATCAAGCTTTACAAAACATTCAAGGTTTCAGATACCCTTCCCACTGAATTAGGGGCAGCAGAGGCCATCCAGAACCTCCTTGTCAAAGTTGGTGATACGGAGCTAACAAAGGATACTGACTATACTGTTACATATGATGGCCAAAAATTTGTCATTGATCTGATTCCTGCGAAGAATGGGAACCTGACTCCAAACAGAACGGTTACGATCACCTTTACAACAACAATTATCGATGGCGCGGAAATCGGCGAAAAAACGAACGAGGCCACACTGATTTATCAGAGCGAAACGGGGACGGAAACGTCCCAAGACGCTAGCGCCAACGCAACCATTTACGGCATTGATGTTACAAAGGTTAATTTGACCGGCAAGAAGCTGACTGGAGCGGAATTTGCGCTCTATGATGCAGATCCTTCTACCCTCTCTGATGAGGAGAAAGCATCCCATCTTGTTTATATAAGAGCAGTTACCGATGCGGATACTGGAACGGTACGCTTCAGCGGCCTCAACGCAGGCACATACTGGTTGGTGGAAACGAAGGCCCCTGACGGATATGCCCTTCTGAAAACACCCGTTAAAATCGAGCTTAAAGATACCGCTCATTATACGGAATCCGTCACCATCCTCAACACAAAAACCGCTTCCCTCCCGATCACCGGCGGCATCGGCACGCTGATCTTCACCTTCAGCGGTATCGCTCTGATGGGCGCTGCGGCGCTGCTATACATCCGCTCCCGCAAAAAGAAAGCCACAGAAGCCTAAAAGCCGAAACACATAACGCACAGGAACAAATGCGACCTGTTCCCTTCTGTGTAAGCTTCTCATGAAAAGGCTGCCGCGCACAAAACGCGGCAGCCTTTGAAGCCATCCGTCATGCTGGAAAGCGTGTGGATTGAAAGAAATGCTAAGAAAAAATCCTTTTCAGGCGGCCTTCTGCCGCCCCGGACGGGGCGTGGGTTGAAATTTTGTCGTTATCATAGCCGCGCAAGCATCGCGCAGGTAGTCGCAGGCCGGCCGTTCAACCGCCCGGCCTGCGGTGGATTGAAAGAAAGTGATGATATTATTTCCGGCCGCCTTCCAAGCGGAGGCCGTGCGGGGAAGCTTTCCGTCCGGAATGGCTGATATCAGTCTTCCCCGCCGGCACACAAACCATTCCAAACCACTGCAACAAAACGCAAAGGGCGAACGCGCATGAAAAAATGGAAAAACAGCATTTTCCTGCTCCTCTTCCTGATCGGGCTAGGGCTAATCCTCTACCCCATCGTCAGCAGCAAGGTAGAGGATTGGAGCCACAGCAAAGCCATTGCCGACTACCGCAGCCAGGTAGCGGAAAACGCCGCGCAGCTGGAACAAAAGAAAGAGGAAGCACGGGCCTATAACGGCCAGCTGGCCCAGCCTGCGGCGCAGGCCGATGGGCAGGAGCCCACCGCAGGCTATTATAGCCTGCTCTCCTTTCAGGATGTGATGGGGTATCTGGAAATTCCGGAAATTGGCGTGAACCTCCCGATTTATCACGGCACCAGCGACCTGGTTTTGGAGATGGGCGTGGGCCATCTGGAGAGCTCCTCCCTGCCCATAGGCGGCGAAAGCACGCATGCGGTGCTGATGGGGCACCGCGGCTTGCCCTCCTCCACCCTGTTCAACAAGCTGCCAAAGCTCAAGGAGGGCGCCCAATTTTACATCCATATGTTGGATGAAACGCTCGCCTATGAGGTGGATCAAATCAAGGTGATCGAGCCGGATAATCTAGCGGATTTGCAGATCGTCCCCGGCAAGGATTATGTGACGCTGATGACCTGCACGCCCTATATGATCAACTCGCATCGGCTTTTGGTGCGCGGCCATCGAATTGCCACACCCCCGCCGGGCGAAGAGGCTGCACCTGCCGCTGCCGTTCAGGTGCAGCCACAGGCAGAACAAGCCGTCTGGCCGTGGATTCTGGCCGCCATTGCCGCCGCATGCCTGCTCGCCCTCTGCATCATCCTGCTTGCGAAAAAGAAAAAAAGGAAGGGGCCGCGCGCATGACAGCATCGCAAAAAAAGCGGCTGCGCATCGCCGCGGCTCTGCTCTTCCTGTTGGGGCTTGGGCTTGTGTGCTATCCGGTTTTGAGCAATTGGGCGCGCAATACGCTCCAATCGATCGACAGCCAGCGCTACGGCTCCGAGCAATCACAACCGAACCCCTCCGCCGATGCATCTCTGGAGGAGCTTTATCGGCAAATGCAGGCCTATAACAAGCGGCTATACAGCGAGGGGCAAAAGCTGACCGACCCCTTTGCTTATGAGCAGCCGAGCTTTGATTTAAAGCAATTTGGGCTGCCGGATAATATCGTGGGTTATCTCTCCATCCCGAAGCTTGGCGTTCAACTGCCGGTCTATCTGGGTGCAAGCCGTGAAAACCTGCGCAAAGGGGCTGCGCATCTTTCCCAAACCTCGCTGCCCATCGGCGGGGCCGATACCAACGCTGTCATCGCCGCGCACCGCGGCCTTGCATCACAGGAGATGTTCCTCCATATCGACCAGCTGGAAGAGGGAGACGAGGTGACCCTCTCCAACTTCCGCGAGGTGCTGCACTACCGGGTGACGGACACAGAGATCATCGCGCCGGATGAAATGCAGAAGGTGCTGATCCAGCCTGGCCGCGACCTGCTCACGCTTGTCACCTGCCACCCCTACCCCACCACGCGGCAACGCTATCTCGTTTACTGCGAGCGCGTGAAAGAGCCCGCTGCGAAATGAAAGCATTTCGCAGCGGGCTCTTTGCTTTTTTATTTGACTCTCGTTGCGCCCTGCATCGGCAGGCCCGTGCTGTAATCAAGCTGGGTAAAGTCCTCTTCCTCCAGCTGCCGGGTATAGCCCGTATGGCGGAAGCTCGGCTTCACCTCCGGCCTCCATGGGCGGCAATGCCAGTAATAGCCCCGGAACACATCCCGTGTTACGTTCATCTGCTCGATCAGCCTGTCATGCAAATTGTTGCGGATTTTTGCGTAAGCTTTGTCCAGAATCAGGTTTTCCTGCTCATAGGGGTCCTCTTGCAAATCATAGAGTTCGTCCGAGGTCATCAGGTTAATCACCAGCTTATACCGCCCGTCAAAGATGCAGCGGATGGGCTGAAAGCCCATGAAGCCGTCGTGATCCACCTCGTAGCGTGTGAATTCAATAAAAATGTCGCGCTTTTCATCACAGCCTATGCCTTGCAGCGGGCTGCCCTGCATCATCTTTGGAACTTGCACGCCAAAATGCGCCATCAGAGTGGGCAGCAGATCAATGTGGGAAACCGGGGTTGTATTTTTCCCCTGCGCAAAGCCGCCGCCCTTCATCAGGAACGGCACGCGCGTGACCTCGTTATACATCACGCAGCCTTTGCCCATGATGCCATGCGAGAGGAACATATCCCCATGATCCGCCGTGTAAATCACCAGTGGATCGAGCCCCAGCTCCCGCACCTTATCCAACACCCTGCCGATCTCATAGTCGCAAAAAAGGTTGCAGGCCAGCATCCCCCGCTGTAGCGCCTTTTGCAAGCCCCAGAAGGGGAGCTTGCCGCTCTCCTTCGCCCAGATTGCCTGATGGTCAGGCTTGTTTTTCAGCTTGTATTTTACATTCGGCGTTCTATGAAATTTCAGCTTCTGCTTTTTGAGCGCCTCCACAAACCGTCGCGGGCACACGCTCGGATCATGCGGCTCATCGAGCGACAGAGTCAGGAAGAAATCCTTCTCCCGGAATTCCTCCAGGAAGCGGATGGCACGGTCCGCGCAGCGGTGGGCATAGGTATCCTCCTCCTTGGGATCGTCGAGGCGGGTCTGCATCGGCTGGCGGCTCTTTTTCCGCTCTTCCTCGGTCAGCTCGTCGAGGAAATTGCGCATATCGTACCAATACGCCGGATTGTAGCCCGTGGGGCATCTCCCGTAGCCGAAATAATCACCTCCGTCGAGATGCCACTTGCCGATATAGCCGCATTCAATCCCATGCGGGCTGAGCCATTCCCCAGCCGTTTTGGTGTTTGCGCCGAGTTGCATCGAGTTTGCTATCATCCCGTTGGAATGCGGGTAAAGCCCTGTAAAAATCGCGGACCGCGCCGGGCCGCAAACCGGCTGGCAGGTGTATCCATTGGTAAACTGCATCCCTTCGCGCGCGAGCGCATCAAGCACGGGCGTAGGGGCCGCATCGGCGTCATAACAGCTGAGCATATCTTGCCGCTGCGTATCAACCATAATCAAAACCGCCTGTTTCATCGAATCGTCCTCTCCAAATATTTCTCTTTATTTTATCAGGAAAGCTGGGCAGCTGCAACCAAAAGAACCTCCTCCTTGTGTCATGCATGGCCGAAACTAAAGCAGGCGTGGCGCAAGGCAATCATCTGCCCTACGCCACGCTATTATAATATGCTACAAATCCATATTGAAAACATGGTGGTTACACACGGGCTTCGCACCCCGAAAAAGCCGCAAAGGGCCGCCCCAACTGGGGCGACCCTTTGCGTATTATTTCGCTTTTTTCAAAACGGAGGATTACTGGAGATTCTCTTTCAGGTTAGCAAGCTCCTTCTGAAGCTCTGCCGGAACCTTGTCGCCAAATTTTGCATAGAATTCGGCAATACCTTCCGCCTCATCGTTCCAAAGCGCCTTATCCACATCCAGCATGCTCTTCAGGGAGTCGATTGTCACTTCGCCCTCAAGGCCTTCGAGGTTAATATCCTTCGGATCCGGCACATAGCCAATCGGGGTTTCCACCGCGTCTACCTTGCCCTCGCAGCGCTTAATGATCCACTCAAGCACACGCAGGTTATCACCGAAGCCTGGCCACATAAAGTTGCCCTCGTCATCCTTACGGAACCAGTTGACGTTGAAGATCTTCGGCGCCTTGTCAGCGTCGAGCGTTGCGCCGATATCGATCCAATGCTGCCAATAGTCAGCCATGTTATAGCCGCAGAAGGGCAGCATCGCCATCGGGTCGCGGCGGACTACGCCTACCGCGCCTGCTGCTGCCGCCGTCGTTTCAGAAGCCATGATGGAGCCTACGAACACGCCGTGGTTCCAATCGCGGGATTGATACACCAGCGGAGCGAGCTTTGCGCGGCGGCCGCCAAAGACGAATGCAGAGATCGGCACGCCCTGCGGATTTTCAAACTCGGGGCTGATGCAGGGGCAGTTCACAGCGGGAGCAGTGAAACGGCTGTTGGGATGCGCGCCCTTGACGTCGGACGTCTGCCCGTTCCAGGGATTACCCTTCCAATCGACGGCATTCGCCGGCGGATTCTTATCAAGGCCTTCCCACCATACGGTGTTGTCATCGAGGTTATGCACCACATTGGTGAAAATCGTGCCCTTCTTCGTAGAAGCGAGCGCGTTGGGGTTAGATTTGTCGTTGGTGCCGGGCGCTACGCCGAAGAAGCCGTTCTCCGGGTTGATGGCATACAGGCGGCCATCCGGGCCCTTGCGGATCCAGGCGATGTCGTCGCCCACGCACCAGACCTTATAGCCCTTCTTCTTATATCCCTCCGGCGGGATCAGCATTGCGAGATTGGTCTTGCCGCAGGCGGACGGGAACGCAGCGCAGATATATTTCACTTCGCCCTGCGGGTTCTCAATGCCGAGGATCAGCATATGCTCTGCCTGCCAGCCCTCTTTGCGGCCAAGGTAGGAAGCAATGCGGAGTGCAAAGCACTTCTTGCCGAGCAGCACGTTTCCGCCGTAGCCAGAGTTAACGGAGATGATCGTGTTATCCTCCGGGAACTGGCAGATATAGCGCTTCTCTTCATCGATCTGGCACTTGCAGTGCAGGCCGCGCACCCAGTCGTCGCTGTCGCCAAGCGCTTCCAGCACATTCTTGCCAACGCGAGTCATGATGGACATGTTGAGCACAACATAGATCGAGTCGGTCAGCTCGATGCCGATCTTGGAGAACGGGGAACCGACAGGCCCCATCGAATAAGGGATCACATACATCGTGCGGCCCTTATAGCCATCGCGCGCGATGTCATAGAGCATTTTATAGGCTTTTTCCGGATCCATCCAATTGTTGGTTGGGCCGGCGTCTTCTTCTTTCTTCGAGCAGATCAGCGTGCGGGCTTCCACACGGGCAACGTCGTTGACAGCGGTGCGGTGCAGGTAGCAATCCGGCAGCTTCTCCTCATTAAGCTTAATCATTTCGCCCGTCGAGCAAGCCTCTGCGCGCAGCGCCTCGATCTGCTCCTTGGAGCCGTCGATCCAGACGATCTTGTCGGGCTTAACCAGATTGACCTTATCTTCAATCCAGCTGAGGACACTTTTGTTCGTGGTAAGTGCGTCCATCATAGTAAACTCCTTTCACTTCTTCGGGTAAGGCGGAAAAGGTTCCCGCCGTTATTAGGCTACTGTTCGTTATTATACACGCTCAGATGTGAACAATCAATCGTTAAAATGTTAAATCTTTGTCATAAGGGGCCAAATTATTCCGTTGAAATGAATAACTACGACGGAAATCCTGCAAAATCAGGCGCAAAACGGCCGATTTCAGGCCTCAATTGGCATTGTCGCGCAAGCATTCAAATCCATTTGCGCCACATTGCCCGCTCTCAGCTCATAGAAGCCCTGCGCGCCGACCATGGCAGCATTATCCCCACAGAGGGAAATTTCCGGCATAAACAGCCGCCAGCCGTGCCGGGCACAGAGCGCTTCCATCCGCCCGCGCAAAACCGAGTTTGCCGACACACCGCCTGCAAGCACAATTTTTTGATGCCCACGCTCAACGGCCGCCCGTTCTGTATTGTCGCACAGGCAATCTACCACGGCGGAAAGAAAGCTTGCGCCCAAATCCTTCACAGGTAGTTTTTCCCCTTTTTGCGTCGCATTATGAATCAGGTTGACCACCGCCGTTTTCAGACCGGAAAAGCTAAAATCAAGGGGGCTGCCATCCACATGTGGGTGTGGAAAACGGTAGGCATGCACATCGCCGCCCTGTGCCGCGCGGTCAAGATTCAGCCCGCCAGGATACGGCAGGCCCATCGCGCGCGCCGCTTTATCGAGCGCCTCCCCCGCCGCATCATCTCGCGTGCGGCCCACGACGGAAAAACGGGTGTAGTCAAGCACTTCTACCAAATGGCTGTGCCCGCCGGAGACGACGAGACATAAAAACGGCGGCTCCAAATTTTCATGCGTCAGGTAGTTCGCCGCGATATGCGAGCGCAGATGATGCACCGGCACCAATGGCAAACCGGTAGCAAGCGAGAGGCCTTTCGCAAAATTGACCCCCACCAGCAGTGCGCCGATCAGCCCCGGCGCATAGGTTATGGCAATCCCATCCAACGCCTCCAGCGGCACGCCGGACTGCGCCAGTGCCCGACGGGTCACGCCGGAGATAGCCTCCGCATGCATGCGGGAAGCAATCTCCGGCACTACGCCGCCAAAGCGAACATGCTCCTTCACCTGGGACGCGATGATATTGGAAAGCATCTTTCTTCCATCCTCCACCACGGCGGCGGCCGTTTCATCGCAGGAGGATTCAATCGCTAACAGTTTCATAACACAATCCACCCTTTCGAACAGACTGGAATTTACCCGGCTCCGGCGAAGAGAAAACCCCGGTTGTGCCAACCGGAAGGGACAAACTCCCACTTGAAAAATTTATTTTTCCACGCTAGATCTTCTTTCTCTTCTACCATTATTTTACCCGAAACGTTTTCGGAGCAAACCGATATACAAGAATCAGCGCCACAGCAATATAGGCGGCTGTGAAGCCCAGCACGATGAGCGTAAAGCCCATGCTGCCCGTGCGGATCTCCATGCAGATGAAGCACAGGATGTAAACCGCCATATTTAGAATGCGGTAAAACGGGTTTTTCACATTCAACTCCGTTGTAAACGGCTGGAATACATAGTAGAGGAACAGGTGGTGCACCGTGAAAAAGATGGAAAGCAGCAGGATCGTAGCCGTAAACATCGCCATATCCAGCGTTACCCACGGCGCGCCGGCGGCTGCGCAAAAGCCCGCTACAGCCGCGCTTAGCGCAAGGCCGATCAAAAAATCATAAAGCCCCACACGCAAAAGACGAAAGCGAAAATTTTTGAGAATCACCTTAGGCTGGCGATAAAACCCATAGTGCAGCAGGCTCATATCGCAATTATAAAACATCGCGCGGCAGGCCTTATCTGCTACGGACATAAAATACATGATGAAAACAAAAAACGGAAGAAAGGAAACGATCTGCCCCGCTGCCTGCTGTGCTTTTGCCGGGTCGAGAAAGGCAAAGGCAAGCCCGCCCAGAAACACCGCAAGGATCAGAAGCAGCCGGATTTTCACGGGTTTTACCAGTTGGCGGCGGTGCCGCGCAAAAAACAGGGCATTGAGATAGGCGTAGCCCTGCAAATGCACAAGGCGCCCAACTTCTTTTTGATCCGTTTTCAGATCCTGTTCCTTGACGGCAACATCGGAAAACGCGCTTGATTTGCTCTCCTGCACCATAGAAGAGAGCAAAAACTTTTGATCGACGCTGCGCAGGAACGCTGTTTCATAGCCCCGATAGCCCCAGATAACATAATAAAAGCTCCCCGCGCCGATGAGAAGCATGGCGATCACGCCGGGGATGCTGAAGAGAATCCACATCGTGGGCAGCTCTACCCGCAGCAGAATCGGCAGATAGGCTCCCACAAGGGAGATGCCGATGAGCAGCCACACAAGGCCGACCTTGCGGGAGAGGACCGTTTCTTTTTTCTCATAGTACCACACCTGCACCGCCTCGCCAAGGAAGCGGAAGGAAAACAGCATAACAAAGCTCCCCAGCGCCTGCCAGACGCTTCCGTCCACAAGCAGGAAGGCCACAAGCAGCACCGGCAGAAAATAGAGGAAAAACGGCACATAGCGCATGATAAGATCCGCATACACATAGCGCCTCGGCGGCATTTTCATATATTTGAGCGCAATATATTTTTGCTGCGTTACGCCGAAAACCGCACTGTCCTGCATCGGGCCTACTACACAGCTGAGAAAAAACAGGATATTGACCAGCTGCGCCGGAGCCTGCGCAGGCTCCAACAGCCCCTTTTCCAGCGCGAGCATTAACGGGAGCCATGCCGCAAGGCCAAGATAAACCGCTTTGCCAAACAGCTTTAGCAATTGCCCAAGCACTGTTGTCAATACGGCGAGAAAGTTTTTAAGCCCCTCTTCCCGATAAACCCGGTCTGGCACGTGCTTGCCAATGACCCACAGCCGCTTGAGATAATAAAGGAAGGTGTTCGCATTCACGGTCGCCTTAATCTGCAAAATTGTTTGGAACGTCTTATTCATGGGCGTCCTCATCCTTTAGTTTTTCAATAATCTGCGCTTCAAAATTTCCGCTTTCCAGCATTGCGTGGTCGAGCTGCTCGAGCGTGCCGTCGCTGAGGATCACAATCTCGTCGCACAAATCCGTGGCAAGCTGCAAAATGTGCGTGGAAAAAATGATGATATGCTCCGCGCTGATCTCCCGGATCAATTGCTTAATCTCCAGCGCAACGACCACATCGAAGGAGGTCAGCGGCTCGTCGAGCAGGATGACCGGCGGGCGGGCAATCATGAAGCAAAGCATCTGCACTTTATTCTTCATGCCGTGGGAATAGCCTTTGATGAGCCGATCACGGTCCTCTCTGTCTATTTTTACCAAATCGAAATAATCGTCGATCGTTTGATCGGATCGAATTTTATCGCGGTTGATCTCCATAAAAAATTTTAAAAATTCGCGGCCGGTTAAAAAATCCGGCAGAATCGGCGTGGAAAAAACATAGCCGATATCCTCCGGTGTGAGCGCCCGCAGCGTGCCGGACACATCTTTAAGCTGGGCCGTGCCGGCATCCATCGAAATCTCATTGCTCAGACAATTGAAAAGCGTCGTCTTGCCTGCGCCGTTACGGCCCAGCAAGCCATAGATCTTGCCCTGCTCAAACGGGAAGGAAACACCCCGCAGGACTTCCTTCTCCCCAAACTTCTTTTGGATTCCATCGAGGATCAATTCCATCTTTACCGGATCATCTCTTTTCATAAGTATTTTGTCAGCAGGAGGGCGTCCTCCTGCGGCCTGCTGTAATAATGAGGCCTGCGGCCCACCTCTCCATAACCATACCCTTGATACAGGCGAATGGCCGGCACGTTAGAAGCGCGCACCTCCAGCGTCAAGAAACGAATGTTGCGCATGCGTGCGCAGCCTTCCAGTGCACTCAACAGCGCGCCTGCAATCCCCTGCCGCCGGTAGGCAGGAAAAACGGCGATATTGTCGATATAGCCCTCATCCAGAATGCAGTGCATCCCGGCATAGCCCGCTACTGTGCCCTCACATACAGCGGTGAAAAAAAACGCCGTATCGTTCGTGAGCTCCGCGCGCAGCGCTTCTGCCGGCCGCGGGGAGGAAAAGCAAACGGCTTCCAGCCGGGCAATCTCCCAAATATGTTCTTCCCGCATCGGGTCAATAAAAAAATCCGCCATCGCATGACCCCTTTACATTCTGCCCCGCAGGGTGAGCCATAAATCCTGAAAGCCGTCGAACGCTTGATCGACACTACGGCGGCAGGCCCAGACGTCGCCCGCGGATAAATCCTTCCCGCTCTCCTGCAAATAAACGCGATCCGGAGGCGCAAGCTTTAAGAGGGCCTCGTAATCCGCCCGGTTCAGCGCTACGAGCATGCCCGCCTCTCTGATCAGCTCATCCGATAACGGCTGGGCACGGTGGGCTGAAATCTCCAACCCAAACTCCCGCGCAGCCTGCACCGCTGCC
>ERZ1673750.1114-NODE-1114-length-15195-cov-7.209709_pt1 | contig 15195 bp, 13 predicted proteins | sample MGYA00580203_ERZ1673750 | MGnify/ENA primary metagenome ERZ1673750 (study PRJEB41218, sample SAMN15661763) | gut metagenome | host: Homo sapiens | place: Canada: London | collected 2015-08-20/2019-03-30 | study: EMG produced TPA metagenomics assembly of... | reverse complement strand
CCCGACATCCACCGTGTAAAGGTGGCGCTCTAACCAACTGAGCTAATCGCCCGCATCGACCTACTGTACCGTATGCCTCGACCGTATGGCGAGCGCGTGGCGTGTGTTGGTGTTCGGGCGCGTCGCAACGGTCACGTAATCTGGACTACAGAGTTGTAACCGTAGGAGGTCAAGAGCCATGGCGCAGCAACCTGAATCCGGCAGGAACGCTTCGGGCATCGCCCGGGCGGGCAAGCGCAAGTGGGGATATAACCCCGAACAGGTGGATGAGTTCCTCGAACGTACCCACGCGTTGTATGACAGCGAAGACGCCCAGCTGACGCAGCAGGACATCCAGAACGTGTCGTTCGACCTGAGCAAGGGCGGCTACGTCATCAGCCAGGTGGACGCCGCCTTGGGCCGGCTCGAACGCGCCGTGGTGGATCAGCAGACCACCCGGGAGATCGCACGCCACGGGCGTGTGGTGTGGAAGGCCCAGACCGAGGACCTGTACCGCAGCCTGGCCGCTCACGCCGACCGCGCGGCGCGCCAGCGTTTCCGCCCGGGTGACGCCAAGGTTCCGTCCTACGATCGCAAGCAGGTCGACCGTCTGGTGGATCAGGTCATCGACAAGGCCGCCGCGGAACTGGGCGTGGACGGGGTGACCGCCGACGACGTGAAGGATCTGGTGGATGTGAACTCCACCAGCGTGGCCAATGTGATCTTCACCCAGCGCAAGGGCAAGCGCGGCTATGACGAGCGCCAGGTGGATAACTACCTGAACGCCTGCGTGCGGCTGCTGAGCCGCATCGAGTCCTATGCCCGCGTGTCGGACTACGTCCACGACCCCGCCACCACGCCGCAGCGCAGCACGGCGGCCGAGACGGCCGCGGCTCCGGCGCTGTTCCCGCCGAGGGGGGAGAGCCAGCCGCTCGATACGGCCGCGTCCCCCACGGTGATGGACGACGATTTCGCCGAACTGCATCGTGTCGAGCAGCAGATCTTCGCCGTTCCGGCACCCGCCGCCCCGCGTGAGCCCGCGGTGGCGCCCGTGCCGCCTGCCCCGGTTCCCGTACCGTCCGCACCGTCCGCACCGACTGCCGAGACGGCGTCCCCGGTGACGACGACCGCCATGCCTGCTCCGGCCCCCACGCCCGAATACACGACTCCTGCGGCGCCGGCGCCGGCACCGGTCGCGTGGGATTACGCCCGGAAGACCGAGCCGGCAGCCGTGGCGCAGCAGCCCGAACGGAGCACTCTCGAACAGAACACTCCGGAGAAGAGCGAGGATCCGCTGGCGGGGCTGGCGCATCTGGCCGCCGCCGTGCAGCAGACCCAGCCGATGCCGACGGCCTCCGATCCGCAGGTGCCGTCATTGGACGTCCCCAGCGTGCCGACGGTGCGCTCGCTGAACCTGGACGCCATGCCGTCGCTGGACATCCCCGATCTGTCGTTCCCGACGTTCGACAATGACGAACCGACGCGGAAGAAGCCGGAACAGTGAATCAGAACCTTACCGTGGTCATCCTTGGTTCGACCGGTTCCATCGGCACCCAGGGATTGGACGTCATCGCGCGCCACCGTGACCGGTTCACCGTCGTCGGATTGGCGGCGGGCGGCGCCCATGTGGAGCTGTTGGCCAAGCAGGCCGCGGAGTTCCAAGTGCCGCAGGTGGCCGTATACCGGGCCGATGTGGTGCCTGCGTTGCGGGAGGCGTTGGACCGCGCCGGTGCCACGACCACGCAGATCCAGGCCGGCCCGGATGCGGTGGAGGCCGTCGCCGGATGCGGCGCCGCGGTGGTGCTTAACGGCATCACCGGCTCGATCGGCTTGAAGCCGTCCATCGCCGCGCTGAAGGCCGGCTCCCAACTGGCCCTGGCGAACAAGGAATCGGTGGTGGCGGGCGGCACCCTGCTGTTCTCCGCCCAGACCCGGGACAATCAGATCAATCCGGTGGATTCCGAACATTCCGCGATCTGGCAGTCGCTGCGCTCCGGCACCCATGCCGAGGTCTCGCGCCTGATCGTCACCGCGTCGGGAGGCCCGTTCCGCGGCATGACGCGCGAGCAGATGGCCGACGTCACCCCCGAACAGGCGCTGCATCATCCGACGTGGAACATGGGGCCCGTCGTCACCATCAACTCGTCCACGCTGATGAACAAGGGACTTGAGGTCATCGAGGCGAGCCGACTGTTCGATATCGAGCCTGACCGGATCGTGGTGACCGTGCATCCGCAGTCCATCGTGCACTCGATGGTGGAGTTCCGTGACGGCGCCACCATCGCCCAGGCATCACCGCCGGATATGCGTCTGCCGATCGCGCTGGGCCTGTCCGCGCCGGACCGTCTGGACGACATCGCGGCGCCCTGCGATTGGACGACGGCCGCCACCTGGACCTTCGAGCCGTTGGACGATGAAGCGTTCCCGGCCGTGAATCTGGCACGCCAGTGCCTCAAGGCCTCGCAGAAGCATACCGCCGTGCTCAACGCGGCGAATGAGCAGGCCGTGCACGCGTTCCTGGACCACCGGCTGCCCTACCTGGGCATCGTGGATACGGTCAAGGCCGTCATCGACCAGATGGACGCCGAATTGCGCGGCAACCCGGTGTTCGCCTCCGTGGAGGAAATGGGCGAAGTCGAGCTCGAAGCTCGCCGTCGCGCCGATGATCTGATAGACAAGCAGTTGTGATTCAGAACGATACCCCAGCCGAAACCATGACCGGTGACATGACCAACGACAAGCCGTTCCGCAAAACAGGCGAGGCCGCGATCAGCGAGAGTCCGCTCCATCCGCGCCGCCAGTCCCGCCGGATCATGGTGGGGCCGGTGCCGGTCGGCGGCGGGGCGCCGATCTCCGTGCAGTCGATGACCAACACGCCGACCGTGGACGTGTCGGCCACACTCCAGCAGATCGCCGAGCTGACCGCCGCCGGATGCGATATCGTCCGTGTGGCGGTGCCCAGCCAGGATGATGCCGACGCATTGCCCGAGATCGTCAGGAAGTCGCCGATTCCGGTGATCGCCGACATCCATTTCCAGAGCAGGTACGTGTTCCAGGCCATCGACGCGGGATGCGCGGCGGTGCGCGTGAACCCGGGCAATATCCGCAAGTTCGACGAGGTTGGGCCGGCCATCTGCAAGGCCGCCACCGACGCGGGCATCTCGTTGCGCATCGGCGTGAACGCCGGTTCGCTGGACAAGGAGCTGTACGCCAAGTACGGCGGGCCGACCCCGGAGGCGTTGGTCGCCTCCGCGCTGAAGGAGGCCCGCATGTTCGAGGACGTGGGCTTCCATGACTTCAAGATCTCCGTCAAACACCATGATCCGATCACCATGGTGCAGACCTACCGACTGCTCGCCTCCAAGGGCGATTGGCCGCTGCATCTGGGCGTCACCGAAGCGGGACCCGCCTGGCAGGGCACGATCAAGTCCTGTCTGGCGTTCGGCGCGCTGCTGGCCGAAGGCATCGGCGACACGATCCGCGTCTCCCTGTCGGCGCCGCCGGTCGAGGAGGTCAAGGTGGGGTGCAAGATCCTTGAATACCTGGGACTGCGCCCGCGCAAGTTCGACATCATCTCATGCCCGAGCTGCGGACGCGCGCAGGTGGATGTGATCCAGCTGGCCAACGCCGTCACCGAAGGGCTCAAGGATGTGACCGCGCCGATTCGCGTGGCCGTGATGGGCTGCATCGTCAACGGTCCGGGCGAGGCGCGCGAGGCCGATCTGGGCGTGGCCTCCGGCAACGGCAAGGGGCAGATCTTCATCAAGGGCAAGGTCATCGAAACGGTGCCCGAGGACAGGATCGTGGATACGCTGCTGGAGAAGGCCAACGAGATCGCCGCGCAGATGGAGTCCGAGGGCCAGGTGCCGGTCGGCGCCACCGGGCCGGTCGTCGTGCCGATCACCCATACCGCGCGTCACATGTGAGCGCATGCGCCGGCCGTCGCGTGACTACAATGAACCGACGTGATGCATCATCGGAAGTCCACACGTCGGCCGGGCGGCTGGAGCCGCCGCCGGCGTCTGCTGACCACGCTGCCGATATTCATCGTGCTGTTCGGCATCCTGGTCACCGTCTCCACGTTGACCGACGTCCAATGGCATGACGACGCCACCGGACGCACCATCACGCCAGCGATCCCCAACACCGCCGTCGCCTTCGCCAACCCCGACGACGTCCCGCTGCCCGCGCTCGGCACCTACGAGGTCCGCGACCGCTACGTGACCATCGACGTCACCCGCGCATCCACCGGCGAGGTCCAGAAGCTGAACGTGCACGTCCGCGAGCCGGTCGATGCCGGAAACGGTCTGCCCGGCGTCGTGTTCCTGCACGGGGCGGGATACGGCACCTGCGACAACTCGTTCAGCGACGTGGCGAAGGCGATGGGCACGGCGGGCATCGTGACCGCCGTGGTGGACAAGCCCGCCTGGTCCACCATCGACATCAACCGCGACTATCCGGCCTCCGCGGACGCCTACGACGCGGTCATCGACTACATCCGCGGGCTGGACGCGGTGGACGACGGCAAGGTCGGCATCTACGCCACCTCCGAGGGCACATGGATCTCCAGCTATCTGCTGCAGGACGACCCCGACGTGGCCTTCCAGATCCTGCTCAGCCCGATGGTGTTCACGCCCCGGGAATCGCTGGCGTTCTTCGTCGCGCAGGATTTCACGCTCGCCGGCGCCCACGGCGGTTACCAGTCTTTCGTCCGCCGCGTGTTCAACATCGATGCGGCGCTGTTCGGGCTGACGAACCTGGACATCCGGACGCTCACACCGGAGGCGTACGCCATCCCCACATTCGTGGCGTACGGTTCGCGGGACGTGATGACCGCGCAGATCGACGGTCTGCACACCATCCTGGACATGTGCGAGCGGGCGGGAAACCCTGACGTGGTGATACGCAGCTACCGCGGCGGCAACCATGTGCTCCGGCCCGGCGACCTGACGGCGCTCGGCACCCCGTATGCGGGCAACTACGTGAACGATCTGATCGACTGGATCGGCGGCACGCTGGCCGGGCTCGATCCGATCTGCGAACAGGTGGCGGGGGCGCCGATCCGGCAGTCGAGCGCGGTGCCGACATTGCGGGCGCAGCGCGTGGCCACGATCTACGGCGTGGTGTTGCATATCCTGACGCTGGTGCTGCTGATCGCCTCGGCGGCGGTCGCTCTGGTGGGTGCGACGCGCCGGATACGGCAGGGACTGCGGCGCAAGGAGCCGGTGTTCGGCTTCAGCCACGGGTTCGGCAGGTCGCTGGCGTTGCTGGTCATGGCCACGGGGCTCACCCTGCTGCTGTTCGCGGTGGCCATGGGACGCATCATCATGTCGGTGGTGAACCTGGCATGGGGCGGCACACCGGCGCATGATCCGGGCATCATGTACTGGAGCTGGCCGGTGGCACAGGTGGTGTGCGCGCTGGTGGTGTGGGAATGGTCGGGCGTGCTCGCCCGGCTGGTCGAGGTGGCCTCGGCCCGCGGCATCCTGCGGGTGCCGCCGCGCAAGGGGGCGGTGCGGGAGATCGTGACCGGCGAGCAGCCGGTGCTGGCCTCGCGTCGATTGGGGCGCGTGATGTTCTGGCTGGCCGGAACCGCCATGTTCGCCGTCCTGCTGGTGTTCGCGTTCTGGGGCCTGTTCTCGTATGCCGAACCGCTCGTATACTGAGGTCCGGATGGAGGTGCGCGATGGCGTTGTATACGGATGAGGGCGTGGTCCTGCGCACCGCCAAACTGGGGGAGGCCGACCGCATCATCACACTGTTCACCCGCATGCACGGCAAGGTACGCGCCGTGGCCAAAGGCGTCCGGCGGACCAAATCGCGGTTCGGCGGGCGTCTGGAACCGTTCATGCGCGTGAATGTGCTCATCGCCGAGGGTCGGTCGTTGGACGTCATCTCCCAGGCCGAGACCATATCGGCCTACGCGTCGTCGATCTGCCTGGATTATGAGGCGTATATGGCGGCCGGGATCATGGCGGAGACGCTGGACAAGCTGATCGACACCGAGCGCGAGGCCGCGCCGGAGCAGTACCGGCTGCTGATCGGCGCCCTGCACGCCCTGTCCAAGCAGGTCCATCCGGCGCAGTCGATCAGCGACTCGTACGTATTGCGCGCCCTGGCGTTGGCCGGTTGGACGCCGCGATTGCAATCCTGCGTGGTCTGCGGCACCCGTGAACGGCTGGAGCATCTGTCGATTCCGGCCGGTGGCGTGATGTGCTCCGCCGACCGCACCCCCGAGGCGCGTCCGCTGGCCGATGCGGAACGGGTGCAGCTGTGCGCGCTGCTGGCGGGGGACTGGACGATGCTTGGCGACCGCCCGCCCGAGGCCCGGGTGACCCGACTGGTGGGGGATTGGGCGGAGTACTATCTGGAGCGTCCTCTGCGTTCGATGCGCGTCTAGTGCTGCTGTGTTCGATGCGTGTCCGGGAGACGACTGCAAACGGTAAGATGCGTAGTATGGCTTTTGAGAACGTTGATTACCAGTCGCTGAGTGTGCCTGCCGCGCCGTTTTCCGACCCTTCGCGCATCCCCGATTTCCCGAAGAGCAAGGTGCCGCGTCACGTCGGCGTGATCATGGACGGCAACGGGCGTTGGGCGCAGCAGCGCGGGCTGATCCGCACCGAGGGCCACCAGGCCGCCGAACCGGTGGTGTTCGACACCATCGCCGGTGCCATCGAGGCCGGCGTGCGCTACCTGAGCCTGTACACGTTCTCCACCGAAAACTGGAAGCGCAGCCCGCAGGAGGTGCGGTTCCTGATGGGCTTCTCGCGTGACATCATCCACCGCCGCGTGGCCCAGATGGACGAATGGGGCGTGCGCGTGCGCTGGTCGGGACGCCGTCCGAAGCTGTGGAAATCGGTGATCGACGAGCTTGAGGTGGCGATGGAGCGCACCAAGCGCAACAAGGTCATCGACGTGGTATTCTGCATCAACTACGGCGGGCGCGCGGAGATCGCCGACGCCTGCGCCGCCATCGCGCGCGAGGTGCGTGACGGCCGCATCAGCGGCGACCGCGTGACCGAGAAGATGGTGGCCGAGCACCTGTACAACCCCGACATCCCCGACTGCGATCTAGTGATCCGCACCTCGGGCGAGCAGCGCACCTCGAACTTCCTGCCGTGGGAGGCCGCCTACGCCGAACTCGACTTCGTGCCCGAACTGTTCCCCGACTGCGGCCGCGAGGTGCTGTGGCGTTCGATCGACCACTACATCCACCGCGATCGCCGGTTCGGCGGCGTGAAGAAATAAGGTTTCAAGCCGCTGTCCGTCGGAGAGGTCTGCGCAGGTCGGCGAGGTGGTCTTTCGTGCGTTTCTGCCGCGCCGAGGGGCATGGGCGTGTATCGTTTGATGCATGACGACGATGAAGCAGGTGGCGCAGAAGGCGGGAGTTTCGGTATCCACGGTGTCGTTGGTGCTGAACCATCGCGATGCGGGTCGGGTGAAAGCCGAAATCGCCGAACGGGTGCGGAAGACCGCGGAGGAGCTGGGGTACCGTCCCAATCCGCTGGCCAGCAGCCTGCGTACCAGCAGGACCCATATCCTGGGCTTCATCAGCGAGGAGGTCGCCACAACCCCGTACGCCGGCGGCATCATCCTCGGGGCGCAGGACGCGGCCAGCCGATTGGGATACATCATGCTCACCGTCAGCACCGACGGCGAATCCGACGAGGGTACGGAGATCGCCGCGCTGAAGCGGTATGGCGTGGATGGTTTCATGTACGCCAAGATGTCGAACCGCATCACGCATGTGCCGGATGCGTTGAAGGATTCCCCGGTGGTGCTGGTGGACGCCACGGACGCGGAGGGGCGGATTCCCAGCGTGGAACCGGACGAGATCATGATCGCCAAGGACGCCACCAACCGGCTGATCCAGGCCGGTTGCCGGCGCATCGCCTACATCGGGTGCAGCGAGCCGATGATCGCGCAGGACCTGCGTAAGGAGGGGTACCGCCAGGCCCTGGAGGAGGCCGGCATTGGCTACGATGAGCGGCTGGTCGTCGATGTGCTGAACAACCGGCCCGCGTTGGATGAGGTCCGGGAGCTCTTCGACCGGGAGAATCCGGATGGCTTCTTCTGCTTCAACGATGCGCGTTCGTGGCCGGTGTACGAGTGCGCGGCCCGCAAAGGGCTGACCGTGGGCAGGGATATCTCGGTGGTGGGCGTGGACAACCATCGTGTTATCGCCGAGACGTTCTCCCCGCAGCTGACCACGGTGGAACTGCCGCATTACGAGATGGGGTATTGGGCGGCGTGCAAGCTGATCTCGATGATCGAGGAGCGGTCGCTGGACGATGTGCCGATGCCGGCGACACGGGCCCCGATTCCACCGCTGGATTCGCCGATTCCTGCGAGGATCCATTGCACGTTGATCGAGAAGGAGTCCGTGGCCGGGTGAACGCCGCCCCGCTGGACGCTGCGGAACTGGCGGCTGACACGCTCACGTTGCGGGTGTTCGTGGACCGCGGTTCGGTGGAGGTCTATGTCAACGACGGCCATCAGGTGCTGAGCTCCTACGACTTCCCGGTCGAGGGCCCGCGCGCCGTCAAGCTGGTCAGCGAGTCCGGCGCGCTCAAAGCCACAGGCGTGACCCTGCACCACCTGAAGTCCAACGGCTTGGAGTGATCGCCTGGCCTGACCGTTCTTCGCGAATCCTCATCACATAGCACATAGCAAGCGGTCCGCAACGCTCCCACTCGCGGTGGGTGGCGTTGCGGACCGCTTCGTTGTGATGTCAGCGTGCATGCCCGGCGGATGCCGGCGGCTACTCGGCCAGGAGCTCGTCCACCAGTTTCGATTTCTCGGCGAGCTGGCCGCTGAAGCCCGGCCGGATGTCGAGCTTCAAGGTCACGCCGGTGCGGTAGCCCTGTTCGGCGAGCTTCATCGTGGCGTCGCGCACCACGCGCAGCACGTCGTCCAGGTCGCCTTCGATGTTGGTGAACATGGCGTTCGTCTCGTTCGGCAGTCCGGAATCGCGGATCACCGCCACGGCCTGCGAGACGTATTCGCTGAGTTCGGCGCCCACGCCGCTGGGGGCGATGGCCACGGCCGCCACCGTGTTGATATACGGCTTGCCGGTTTCGGGATTGACCGGCACCTCCTGCCGGACGGCGTTGCGGTCCGGCGTCGTCGCGGCGGGGGATGTGGTGTTGGATTGAGTGGGTGTTGTGGTCATAGTGGCGACGATACTCCTTGTGTGCGAGTTGGGCGGTATGGGTGTTCACAACAATGGCCGGCGGTTCAGACGGCGACAGCGGGCGCACCGCGGGCTGCCGCCGTCTGACCGAGTGATGTCACCGCCAGCGCCAGGCGTGGTCCATCGGTCCGGCGCCGTGCCCGAGATCAAGCTGTTCGGCCAATGCGCCGGTCAGATACTCCTTGGCGCTGCGTACCGCCTGCGGCAGCGTCTCGCCGAGCGCCAGGTGGGAGGCGATTGCCGAGGACAACGTGCATCCGGTGCCGTGCGTGTTCGGATTGTCGATGCGCGGACTAGTGAACCAAGTGGCGGTGCCATCCGGCTCTACCAGCACGTCGTTCGCGTCCTTGATGCCATGCCCGCCCTTGACGAGCACCGCGCAGCCGAAGTGTTCGGCCAGTGTGCGGGCGGCCGTCTCCATATCCGCCTCGGTACGGATGCCCTCGCTGAGCAGCCGGGCGGATTCGGTGTCATCCTCCGATGTGCGATCCTGCATGACCTGCGCCAGCAGCGCCTCGGTCTCGGGCATGTTCGGTGTGATGACCGTGGCCAGTGGGAACAGCCGTGTGGTGAGCGCGGCGACGGCGTCGTCGTCGATGAGTTTGGCGCCGGAGGTGGCCACCATCACCGGGTCGAGCACGATGTTCCGCGCCTGATGCGCGGTCAGCCGGTCGGCGATCGTCTCGATAAGCGCCGCGCTGGAGACCATGCCGATCTTGACCGCCATCGGCGGGATGTCCTCGAACACCGCATCGATCTGGTCGGCCAGGATCGCCGGGTCGGCGTTCTGCACGGCGCGCACGCCGGTGGTGTTCTGCGCCGTCAGCGACGTGATGGCGGACATGCCGAACACGCCATTGGCCAGCATGGTCTTCAGGTCGGCCTGGATGCCGGCGCCGCCCGACGAATCCGATCCGGCGACCGTCAGCACCGGCGGCAGGCCGTGCGGTTGCTTGACGTCGAACATGGCGGCACCGCATTGCAGGGGAGCAGCCACATCCGATTGCGGATGGGAGGCCGCCGACGTCGCAACGCCGTGCCGGGCGTCCCCGCGCACGGCGGTCCATGCCTGGAGCAGTTCGCGGGTGGCGCGTTCCGGATCGTCCGCGGCGGCGATCGCCGAGACCACGAACCATCCGGCGGCCGCGGTCCGGGCCAGCGTCGGCACGTCGTCCGCGTGCACGCCGCCGCCGACCACCACCGGATAGCGGCTCGCCTCGCACAACAGTTGCGCCCCCGCGATGCCGAGCGCGTGCTTGGTGCCGTCCGCTTCGACCGCGGCCGCATCCGGCTTGGTAGCGGTGTAATGCAGCGGTCCCGCGCCGATATAGTCGATGGTGCTGCTCGGCAGCGCATTGGCGGCCTCGATGTGCGGCAGGGTTTCGGCGGACAGGCCGATGATGGCGTCGGGGCCGAGCAGGGCGCGGGCCTGTCCGGGAGCCATATCATCCTGGCCGATGTGCACGCCGTCGACCTTGATACCGAGTTCACGGCACTGCCAGGCCGCATCGACGCGGTCGTCGATGACGAACGCCACGGTGTCCGCCTTGCCCGCCTGTGCGATGACGGCGGCGATCGCCTCGGCCATCGCGGTCAGCTCGCGGGCGTCGGCGTGCTTGGCGCGCAGCTGGATGAAGGTCGCGCCGCCACGCAGCGCCGCGGCGACGACATCGGTCACCGGTCGGCCCTTGGTGTCGTCGGGGCCCACAACGAAGTAGGCACGCAGATCGAAATGGTCGCGCATTGTGGGGTAGGGGAAACGGTTCATCATCGATCCTTTCCGTGGTGATTGGGCCGTTGCATCGAACGGCCCATGTCGTTGTGCCGTTCGTTTCACTGCAGAATCGTGGACTCGGCGATCTGCTCGGCGGTGACGTTCCACAGCGCGTCCAGGAATTCGGTCTGGAACGAGCCGGGGCCGTGGGCGGCGGCTTCGGCGATCTCGCCGGCGCGGTTGAAATGCAGGGAGGCGGCCATCGCTGCGGTCAACGGGTCGGCGACGGCCAGATAGGTGCCGACCACGCCGCCGAGCGAACAGCCGGCGCCGGTGATCTTGGTCATTAACGCGCTGCCGCCGGGCAGCCGGTAATCGTGCGTGCCGTCGGTGACGAAATCGACGGCACCGGACACGGCTACCGCTCCTTGTCCGTTGGTCGAATGGGCGGCGAGATGGCGGGCGATACGGCGGGCGGCGGGCATCGCCGACTCCACCTCGTCGGCGGATTCCACGCCGGCGGGGCGGGTCGTTTCGTCCTCGGTACCGGCGGCGTCCGCGTCGGCCAGCCCCCACATCCGGTCGAGCACGATGATCTCGCTGGCGTTGCCGCGCACGACGGTCGGCGGCACGTCGCGGAACGATTCGAGGATGGCGGTGCGCGTGGCGCCCAGTCCCGCCGCCACGGGGTCGAGCACCCACGGCTTGCCCTGGTCGTGCAGTCCGCGGGCGATGTCCGCCAAGGCGTCCTTGTAGAACGGCAGCAGTGTGCCGACGTTGATGTAGGTGGCGCCGCAGATGGCCGCGATATCCAGGACGTCGTCCGGCAGATAGCTCATCGCGGCGGTGCCGCCGGCGGCCAGCTGCGCGTTCGCCACCAGATTGATGGTGACGAAGTTCGTGAACGATTGCGCCAGCGGCGTGGTGCTGCGCACGGCGTGGACCGCATCCGCAATGCGCGTGCGCAACGGATGGTCGGCGGGTAGATTGCCGGTCTGAGAGGTGGATGTTACGGCCGATGCCATGGACGAGTCGATGCTCATAGCTGCTCCCTACGATGGTCTTAACCAACAGGTTCAAAGGGTCGGGCTTGTGGCCCATCTCAACCCCGTGCGGGGTTCCCCTGCATGTCGGTTCCGACGCTACGCCGTCAAGCGGACAATCCGGGCATGAACCGGCGGTCCGTGCTGTCAGCGTCTATCGGTATCCTGAGGTCTTTGACAAGACCCCAAACCGTTCAAACCAGAAGGTGCATTGTGGCTGCAAGCAAACTCGATGAAGTGGTATCCCTCGCGAAGCGTCGCGGATTTGTTTTCCCCGCCGGCGAGATCTACGGCGGCACCCGTTCCGCGTGGGACTACGGCCCGCTCGGCGTGGCGCTCAAGGACAACATCAAGCGCGAATGGTGGCGCTCGATGGTCATGACCCGCGGCGACGTGGTGGGCGTGGACACCTCGGTGATCCTGCCGCCGGCCGTGTGGGTGGCCTCCGGACACGTCTCCGTGTTCAACGACCCGCTGATCGAATGCCTGAACTGCCACAAGCGCCATCGCGCCGACAAGCTCGAGGAATCCTATGCCGAGAAGCACGGCCATGAACCGGAGAACGGCCTGAAGGACATCGTGTGCCCCGACTGCGGCACGAAGGGCGATTGGACCGAGCCGCGCGACTTCAACATGATGCTGCGCACGCATCTGGGCCCGGTGGAGGACGAGAACAGCCTGCACTACCTGCGCCCGGAGACCGCGCAGGGCATCTTCGTGGACTTCAAGAACGTCATGACCTCCTCGCGTTCCAAGCCGCCGTTCGGCATTGCGAACATGGGCAAGAGCTTCCGCAACGAGATCACCCCGGGCAACTTCATCTTCCGCACCCGCGAGTTCGAGCAGATGGAGATGGAGTTCTTCGTGGTGCCGGGCACCGACGAGGAATGGCACCAGTACTGGATCGACACCCGCACTCGCTGGTACACCGATCTGGGCATCAAACCGGAGAACCTGCGCCACTACGAGCATCCGAAGGAGAAGCTGAGCCACTACTCCAAGCGCACCGTGGACATCGAATACCGCTTCGGTTTCCAGGGCTCCGAGTGGGGCGAGCTGGAGGGCATCGCCAACCGCACCGACTTCGACCTGACCGCGCACCAGAACCACTCCGGCGAGGACCTGAGCTACTTCAACCAGGCCACCGGCGAGCGCTTCATCCCGTACGTCATCGAGCCGGCCGCCGGCCTGACCCGCTCCCTCATGGCCTTCCTGGTGGACGCCTACGACGTGGACGAGGCCCCGAACACCAAGGGCGGCGTGGACAAGCGCACCGTGCTGCGTCTGGATCCGCGCCTGGCTCCGGTCAAGGCCGCGGTGCTGCCGCTGTCCAAGAAGCCGGAGCTGCAGGGCATCGCCCAGGATCTGGCCGCCGACCTGCGCCAGCACGACTGGATGATCGACTACGACGAGGCCGGCGCGATCGGCCGCCGCTACCGTCGTGAGGACGAGATCGGCACCCCGCTGTGCGTGACCGTGGACTTCGACACGATCGACGACCACGCCGTGACGGTCCGTGAGCGCGACACGATGGCCCAGGAGCGCGTCAGCCTGGACAAGGTGGCCGAATACGTGGCCGAGCGCGTCGGCGAGAAGCGCGTGCGCTACCCGCAGGGCCCGGTCTCCATCGTCGGCACCAAGGCCGCGGATGGCGGCCAGGACGTGGCCAAGGAGCAGGGCGTCGACGAGAGCGAGCCGGTGAAGGTGGCCGAAGCCGGCGGCCTGTACTGAGTCGAACACCTTACGAATCGATAACGAGATGACGGGATCCAGTCCGGCAGGCGTCCGGTCTGGGTCCCGTCTCCGTGAATAAGGGGATGGGAATCCGGATATGTCAGAGGAAACCGTGATCGATTGCGCAGACGAAACCGTTTCGGTCGATCCACGCACCGACGCGAAGCCGACGTCCGCCGTGCGCATCGCCCCGGTCGATCTGGGGCCGGTGCATGTCGAGACCACGGTGGTGCTCTCGCCGATGGCAGGCGTGACCAACTGGCCGTTCCGCGTGCTGTGCGAGGAATACGGCCCTGACGGACTGTACGTGGCCGAGATGATCACGGCCCGTGCGCTGGTGGCGCGCAATCCCAAGGCGTTGCGGCTGTGCCGCTTCGCGCCGGGGGAGAGGATCCGCTCGCTGCAGCTGTACGGGGTGAACCCCGGCATCGTGGAGCAGGCGGCGCGCATCGTAGTGGACGAGGACATGGCCGACCATGTGGACCTCAACTTCGGCTGTCCGGTGCCGAAGGTCACGCGCCGCGGCGGCGGTTCCGCCCTGCCGTGGAAAACCGATCTGTTCCGTGAGATCATCCAGCGGGTCGTACGCGTCTGCGACGAGGCGAACATTCCGGTGACCGCCAAGATTCGCGTCGGTATCGACCACGACCACGAGACCTTCCACGAGGCCGGCCATATCGCCCAGGAGGAGGGGTGCAAGGCGGTGACCCTGCACGCCCGGACCACCGCCGAATACTACGGCGGGCATTCCGACTGGTCCCGGATCGGCGAGCTGGTGAGCGAACTGGACATCCCGGTGTTCGGCAACGGCGATATCTGGGGTGCCGACGACGCGCTGGCCATGGTCGAGCAGACCGGGTGCGCCGGCGTGGCCATCGGCCGCGGCTGTCAGGGGCGCCCGTGGCTGTTCGCCGACATCAAGCACGCGTTCGCCGGCAGCGGGGAGCGTACGAATCCCACACTGGGTGAGGTCGGGCGCATCATCGTACGCCATGCGCGGCTGCTGACTGAGTTCTATGACGGTGACGAGCGGATGGCCGTGCACGACCTGCGCAAGCATGTGGCGTGGTATCTCAAGGGGTTCCCGGTCGGCGGGGCCACCCGTCGGGCGTTTATGGAGTGCGAATCGTTGGCGGATGTGGAGCGCGAGGTGGCGCAGCTGGATCAGGACGCGCCCTATCCGGAGCGCGTGGTGGACAAGCCGCGTGGCCGGGTGCGGTTCCAGAAGAAGGTGCATCTGCCGTACGGCTGGCTGGACTCGCGGACGACCACGCACGAGGAGCGCGAGGCGCTGTTCGGCGACGATCCGATGGACGCCAGCTACTGATGGAGCACGGGAATCGCCGGGGACTGCAAAAGAGTTGTCAAAAAGCGGTACACGCTTGAGAATCTGCGTTGATTGTCAGGCCGACTGCGATAAAGTTATGCGTAACCGTGAGTGACAGGAGACTATGGTGAGCGAGATCGCCCAGACTGAATTCAACGACAAGACCAACATCAAGGTCGTCGGTGTCGGTGGAGCCGGCGGCAAC
>ERZ1673750.1106-NODE-1106-length-15253-cov-5.657192_pt1 | contig 15253 bp, 13 predicted proteins | sample MGYA00580203_ERZ1673750 | MGnify/ENA primary metagenome ERZ1673750 (study PRJEB41218, sample SAMN15661763) | gut metagenome | host: Homo sapiens | place: Canada: London | collected 2015-08-20/2019-03-30 | study: EMG produced TPA metagenomics assembly of... | reverse complement strand
GCTAGAATTATAGCTTGATTCATTAGATTATATCCCCTTTCCAATTACCTTTTCTATATAGTATGTAGCCATACAATGATGTACACAAATTTGATAAACTCATCGCAAGCCATATTGCGATAGGTCCCATCATAAATACATGTTTAAATACCAGTATCATAGGTATTCTTAATACCCAAAGTCTTCCAAGAAGCATCTTCATCGCAAGATCAGTTTTACCTGATCCTTGGAAAAGTCCTTGATAAACATTATAAAGACCCATGCAAAAATTTGTTAGCAAGATGAAAAACAAATATTCTCTTGAAAGATACATAAGATTTTCGCTTGCATTATTTAAAAATATTCCTAAAACTTGATCTCTAAATATCCAAACCACTATTGATCCTAGAACGCAAATAAAGTTTGACATATTACAAGCGGTTCTAAAGGCGAGTTTTACTCTGTCATAATTTTTAACGCCCTTATTTTGACCAACTATGCTTACTATTGATTGGCCTATACCTCCTGGTGGCTGCGATATGATTGATGTGACCCTGTTTATTGTTACAAAAGCAGTTAGTGTATCTTGACCGTAGGATAAAACAAAAGTATTAAGTATGATAAAGCCTAGTGCTTCACCTGATTGACCTACACATGACGGAACGCCTATAGAAATAATCTTTTTACAAGCAGCACTATCAAATTTATATTTAAAAAAGTTTATATCAATTAAACCTTTTTTTATTGCACATATAATTAAAATTATTGCCATAAAAGCTTGTGACAATATAGTCGCAAGTCCCGCTCCCTTAATCCCCATGTTAAGTCCTTGTAGACCAATGAATGGAATTTTATCATATATAAATATAGGATCAAGTACGGCATTGATTATTGTTGATATACCACTAACTATGGTTGGAGTTCTTGTATCTCCAGCTGATTGGAACATAGAATTCGTCGAGAAAAATATAAATACAAAGGGTATTCCTAGATATAAAATATCCAGATAAGCCTTGCTCTCTTCGAATAATTTTCCTTCTGCACCCATTAGTTTAAGTATGGTCGAAGAAAAAACTATCCCTATACTTACTAATATGATAGACAGTATAATGGTTAATATATAAACATTTTCTTTATATGTTTTTACTTTTTGAACATCACCTCTGCCAATGAGCTGAGAAATAAGACTCGTCGATGCTATTGATAAACCGATACCTATAGATATAAACAAAAACATAACTGGCCAAATAAATCCAGTCGCTGCGAAACTTATCTCGCCAATACCTGATACCCAATAAGAATCAACTAGATTGTAGAGCGTTTGTATTATGTTGTTTAAAACTATGGGTGTTGCGAGCGTTATTATTGTCTTTTTCATGTCGCCATGAAGAATTAAGTCTCGTCTTTCGTCCAAATCTATTGCTTTCATTGTTTCCCCTATTTTTTAAGTAAATATATTAGTGCTCCTAAACCAATTAATGAATATAAATATATAAATGGTGTGTTTAAAAATATAAGTAAGGCATTTAATCCTGCAAGCAATGCTGTTATAAACATAGCCGCCATGCCAGCCCAAAAGTATCCCTTTTGTCCATTCTTAATCTTTGTTATGTCCAATGAGAATGGTATATTCTTCAGTAAAAGGTCCGAAGCGATGATACCTGATAGCATTATAAATATGATTGGATTGATATAGTCAATAAACCAAGCATTTTTTACAAATAATGACATAAGCATCGCATTTATCAAAACTGGCACAAATATAAAGGAAAATAAGCCTCCTTTTTTCACGCCATTTCTAAATTCTTTAAGTCTTAGATTGCCTGTGATTAAATGTATTACTGATGCTTTATAATTTGTAGCATAATTTAAAATTTGCCAAATGCCCAGAGCCATCATAGATGACATGTAATTAATTAAAGTCACGAACCTCGCATGATCTCTTAAAACCATATCAGCCATTGGGTCGCTGCCCTTCTTGAACGCAGCAAATAAAAAGATTAGTGGATAAACAATTATCATAAGTGATATAGAGCCTAATTGAAATTTTAGTTTTTCATCAGAGCCCTTCATCCAAAATACCATGTTCACCCCAGCTCTTTCCATATCATTCTTGGCAAAAAACTTATTTGTTAGTCTTTGTAAAAAGCTTGACTTTTTATTTATTATAACTTTATCCTTCTTTGATAAAATTTCTTCAAAATCTTTGGATATAGCTGTATTTATCGCTATAAATCCAATGAAAAATACAATTAAAAGTACTGTATAAATTATATTTATAGTTTCAAAATTGCCATATAATAGCTCAAATGGTCCTGTGAACCACATTGGTATGAATAAATATTTAAAAGCTTCACTTGAAAATATTTTTATCGCCATTTCTTTATCAACAATGTGTCCAAAAACTTGAAAGCCTATCATAAGTACAACAAAGATCAGTACTTGTACTGTTGTTATTATAGATTTGATATTAAGATTTTTAAATATTCTAAATAATACATAATAAAATATATATTCAAACATTACAAGGCTTACAGATAGCATAACTACTTCAACTAGTAGTATAGGCACTTCTTGCGGCCTTTTTACTAATGTAAGCAAAAGTGCTGGACCAAACATAATTAAGGCTAATTTCACTACATATATGATTAGTGATATTAACCTTGCTAAATTTATTTCTTTTTCGCCAACAGGTTTATAAAGTAAAATGTCTCTATCTCTTGTATCTATAAGAACTTCAGTAAAGTCTACAATGATTCCTGCGAAGAACAAAAACATACCTACAGCAAAAAGAACTGTGTACCTTATTTTTATATCATCAATACTAGCACAAAGTCCTGCTAGTATTAGTCCATAAATTAAAAATAATATATAGCCTCTTTTGAAAAAATTGCTATTTTGAAAGAATTGTGATATTTTACTATTGCTTTCTTGACCCGAAAAGCTATTGGAAAAAGCAGATGTTCTTCTGTTTTCCATGATAAGCTTTGCCTTAAGTATTGCTCTAAGCTTTTCATAGTTAACCTTAAGTCCGTTAAAAAGCGGCTTGAATAAATCAAGCACTTTTAGTGAGAATAACTTAAACATCACTCTCACCCATGGCTTTAACGAATTCTTCCGCTAATTCTTTATGATTTGTAAATCCAGTTACTTCATTGAATATATTTTCAAGAGATTCATCACTGCCTTCATTGTTATTAAGAGTCTTTTTAATATTGTCAATGCTGTCATTTAATATAACTTTTCCATTTTGAAGCAAAATTATCTTATCTGATAGTTTTTCAACTACTTCCAAGATATGTGATGAATAAAATATAGTTTTACCTTTATTTTTAAGCGAGGCAAGTATTTCTTTTATTACTAAAACTGAGTTTGCGTCAATACCGCTTAGTGGCTCATCTAAGAATACTATGTCTGGGTCGTGCAATAAGGATAAAACAAATAGATACTTTTGTCTCATACCCTTTGAGAATGATGATATTTGTGAATCCATCACATCTTTCATCTCAAGCACTTCTAGCATAGTCTTAGCTCTTTGAACAGCGCTTTCAATATCAATTTCATAAAGAGCTGCGTTTAGCTCAATATTTTCAATTGCTGTCAAATTCTCATAAACTTCACTCGCTTCTGGCACGTAGCCTATCTTTTTCTTATAATCAAGCGAATCCTTAATATTTTTACCAAAGACAGTTACATCTCCAAAATAATCTCTATTAAGACCCATGATTATCTTGATAGTTGTTGATTTGCCAGCACCATTGGGTCCTATATAGCCAATTATCTCTCCAGAATTAACTGTAAAATTTACATCTTTTAAAATTTCTTTTCCATCAAAAGCATTTGATAAGTGCTCTACTTTTAATATCTCCATACTGCCTCCTGATGTTTTATTAATTATTTGCCTTGAACTAAATCAACGATATAGTCTTTAAAGTCTTTACCGTTAACTGTAACTGCTCCTGTTCCTCCGAAAATATCTACATTTATTTTAAAGAAGTTCACTACTATAGTGTCTCCATCTATATATTTTTCTTCTAAATGACCTGGAACGAAAATTAATGTCTTGTTAGCATTAAGTCCGTCTAAGTTAAGTTTTTTGATTGGCTCAACCATCATGTTTACAACGCCTAAATCCTCTGTCATCCACATATTGTTGTTCCAAAACTTCTTTTCTTCTTTTGAAGCGTCGCTTAAAAGTTCATTATTTGATATAGCTGATAGTACTTTTCTAACTGATTCTTCATTAAATCCTTCGCAGAAAGTGTATTTCATTTCATCTCTTTCTGCTACGCTTCTAATGTAGTCTTCAGAAACCTTTTCTCTCTCTGAAATGCTTTGCCAAAAGAAAAGCATCATCTCAATTACTTCTGTGTTAATTTTTACTGACATATTAATCCTCCTTAATTTCGATGGAATCGTCATTTATAATAATTTTTCTTTGTCTATACAAAATGGCGATTGCCCTTTTAAATGATGATTTACTCATGTTAAAGACTTTCCTTATATCATCAGGATCGCTCTTATCTGCGTAATTCATCTTACCTTTATGCTTTAATAAAATTTCATATACCTTAATCGAGTCACTCTTGTGCTCGTCATAAGCTGACTTTTCAAGTTTAGTGCTTAATAAAAGCCTTCCGTCATCGCGAACAGTTTGTACCCTAAACTTCATTCTCTCGCCTACTTCATAGTCTTCGAAGACATCCTTCTTTTGCACCATGGCTTCATATTTGTCATCAACTGCTACGAATAAGCCAAATTCTCTAGAGATATTGTAAATGATACCATCAACAATATCGCCTTTTTTAATATTATCAGACCTCTCTAAAGTCTTTCTTATCTTCATAGTAGTCGCAAGTCTACCAGACTTGTCTATATATAGCTTAACAAGTACCATGGAGTTAAGTTTTGGATCTCTAATTGCTTCTGAAAATGGCAATAAAACATCTTTTTCAAGTCCCATGTTTAAAAAGTAGCCAATTTTTGTTTTGCTAACTACCTTTAATGCCTTAATCTCGCCTACTTCAATATATGGAAGTCTAAAAGATGATACAATTTCATTATCTACTGGATAATTAAAAATTTTAACAGTATCGCCTATATCATGATGCTTTTCATCGGACTTGGCATGATATCTGTTATGATCAAAGTCTTCTAGAGTATATTCATTTCCATTCTTAGCAATTATTTTTGCTTCAATTGTTTTTCCTAAATTGTTCATTTAATACCTCTTCATAAAATTTCATGATAATTATATCATAAACAATAATTTTTTTCAATATAAGTCTAGTCAATATAAGAACTATAATAGAGCTAATAAAATCACATCTAACATGAAAAACACCTCTAATAATAGAGGTGAATCATCTTATTTATCTCTATAAGCAATCATTATGTCTTCAAGTATCTCTGGCGATGTTTTTGGTGTGTATGAAAGACAGTTTGCTCCTGCATTTATTGTCTCAAGTATATGCTCATCGCTGTGACCGCCTGTTGCTATGATAGGAAATTTCTCTCCGACTATCTTTCTTACGTGTCTAATTAAATTTGCTGTTTCTCTTCCGCCAGCTATATTAAGTATTCTTGCTCCAGCATTGATTTTGCCTTCAATATCGTCATTAAATGAAGCGATTGAAGCAATTACAGGTATATCTATATACTCAGACATCTCTTTAATAACTTCATTTTTCATAGGAGCGTTTACAACTACGCCAAAAGCTCCGTGAAGCTCTGCTTGAAAAGCTATCTGTATACTTCTTTGGCCAGTAGTCAAGCCTCCGCCAACACCAACAAAGACTGGTCCTGGTGAAACATCAAGTATCGCCTTTGTTATTGATAACTCGGGTGTGAATGGATATACAGCTATAACTCCATCTGCATTAGTATTTCTGATGATGGCAACATCAGTTGAAAATACTAAGGACTTAATCCTTCTTCCCATGATGTTTATGCCTGAGCATCTATAAACTGCTTCAGGAACTTTTTGTACATGCCTTCTAAGAACTGTATCGACACTTGGTATATATTTTTTCTCTTCGTTATTCATTTCTTTCTACCTCTTTATCTGATTTGAAATTAACTGTAAAGAACGCTCCAACTATGATTGGTGCGTAAAATGTAAATACTCTCCAAAGTATCACTACTATGGCAATTGACGAGATATTTTTATATAATGGCCCAAATATACCCAAGAATGCTCCTTCAGCTCCTAGCGCAGCTCCTGGTAGCGGCACATAACCTGAAATCAGTGCGACCATGCATGCAGCGCACACACTTAGCACTACATCACCTGTTACTCCTCCAAAGGCTGAGAAAACTACGTGAGGTATTGACCACAAAGATATGTTTTGAAATGCTACAAATATTGCGCACGGCAAAAGTTTATATAAGCCTTCCATCTTAAATACTCTAAATGAGTCATAAAATGAATCTATCTGTCTATCTAATCTTTCTATTTGTTCTTTAGGATTCTTCTTGTTAAAAAATCTTACAATCTTAACTATAATTTCTTTACTCTTTCTTGGGAATATTATTACGCTTGCTATTAAAAATGTTACTAAAACGCTTAAAGCAACGCCAAGAATCATCATAAGACCAGTGAACCATGCCTTGCCTAAGCTGTGATAGGAATAATATATCGAGAACAATCCCAAGATAAGTGTAACGACATTGTTTATTATAAGTAATAAAATTACTACTGACGATGAAAGTCCTGGAGCTAAGCCAAAGTCTCTCATTCTTAATACTTGCATCGGCTGTCCACCTGTTGATGATGGTGTGATTGCGTTAAAGAAGGCTCCCGTCATAGTTACCTTAAATGCATCAACTGGCCTAAGTTTTGCGCCCAACACTTTTAAAAGTGCATTAAGAGAAAGTGAGCCAAAAAACCAAAATAAAAATATCAAGAAGGCTGCTAGTAGCAAATAAAATCCATTAGCTTGCCTCACTGTTGATATGATTTTCTCTGGTCCGTCAATAAAGTATGCACTTAAAAGTACTATTACTATAGATAAAGCAATTACGATTAAAGAAAAGATTTTAGTCTTTTTACCCTTCATTATTTGAAAAATTCTGTGAATATCTTATACAGGTTATAATGATCTTCAACGCTTCCAAATTCTCTAACTGAGTGCATACCAAGTATTGGGTTACCGATGTCAACTGATTTTATATCTAATTGAGTTGAACTGATTGGGCCAATAGTTGATCCGCCACGAACGTCTGATCTATTTAAGAAGGCTTGTACCTTTGCTCCAGCATTTTCAGCAAATTGCTTAAACACAGAAGCTGACTCAGCGTCCGATGTATAGCTTTGATTTGCAGCGTACTTAATACAAACGCCTTCGCCCATCTTAGGCATGTTTGTTATATCGCACTTTTCTGGATAATTAGGGTGATAAGCGTGAGCAAGGTCAGATGAAATCATAAATGATTTTGCCTTTACTCTATAAAATTCTTCATCATCTAAACCAAGGGCTAAAATTATTCTTCTCATAACATTTTTTAAGAATGGGCTATTTGCGCCTTGTTTAGTCATTGAACCTACTTCTTCATTATCAGAAACATAAATTAAATTTATTGCCTTTGAAGCCTTATTAGCAATAAGCGACTTATATGATAGATGAGCCATCGCTAAGTTATCAAGTCTGCCAACTTGAACAAATTCGTCGTTTAAGCCGACAATCTTGCCGCCTTCTCTGTCATATAAGAATAAATCAAAATCAAGAATATCTTCTCTAGATACTTTTAATTCCTTTGCTATGATATCTTCTAATTTAAGTTTTTCCATAGTATCGTTAATTAGCTCAAGAATTGGAAGAGTATCCTTTTGAGCGTTTATATCGAAACCCTTGTTTACTTCTCTATTTTGATGTATGCAAAGACTTACTATACTCATAAGATCCTTGTCAATATTAATTAAGTGCATCTTAGGATGAAGTGCATCTTTTTTATTCTTTGTATATACTCTGCCTGCTAACGATAAAGCTCTGTCGAACCATGTGTGCAAGATAGCTCCACCATAAACTTCAGTATTTAGCTTGTGGTAGCCGTTTTGATAAATATCTGGTTCTGGTTTAACTCTAAAGCATGGACTATCAGAGTGAGAAGCAATGATCTTAAAAGCAAGATCCTTTTTAGTATTTGGCAATTCAAAAGCTAAGATGGCTGAATCATTCTTCTTTACAAAATACTTTCCTCCTAAGCTTAAATCCCACTTGTCTTCTTCCTTTAATTCTTTATAGTCACTCTTATGTAGTTCTTCTTCCATCGCCTTAACGGCAAAAAAAGCACATGGACTTGCATCAATAAACTTGATTAAATCCTTTGCTAAAGTTTTTGAATTCATATCGATTCCTCCCTTTTATATAATAATTATAAACTATGCTATATTTTATGTCAAGAAAAAGAAAAATAGAGCTTTTTAAATATTTATGTAAATATAATAATATAAAAACTGTTACCATTTTGTAAAGCTTAGCTAATTGACAATTAAATTTTAGTGAACTATAATTTTACATGAGGTGATTATATGAAAAATATATTAAAAATACTATTAACTTTGTCCATGGCACTACTTTTTGTTTCATGTGCTCCTAAGACAAATGACCATGGTAATGAGGCAAGTCAGGTTGATAAGCAAAATGAAACTCCAAGCGATAAAGATGACGATACCATAATGTATACTAATCTTTCAAGTGATGAGACTAAGGACGAATTAAAAAATGCGCTCCTTGATAAAGGTCTTAATGAAGGCGATGTAGATTCATTTATGAGTAATCTTGATTCCTATAATGAAAGTGCTGACACGAGCGAACTAGCATCTAGCTTTACTAAATATAGTGACGATGTAGCTTATAACAATAGCATGGACAAATTTACTGAAAAAAATCCTGACTTTTTAGGCATAAACTGCAGAATAACAACATTTTCACTTATGAAAAATAGCATGGATGTAAATAAAGAGCTTGAAGATAAATCATCTGTTTTAGATTTTGATAAAAAAGCAATTAGTGATAAGTCACTATTAAGCGAAGATGATATGAAAAAGTTTATCACTTACTATGCTCCAATCAATGTTAAGGATGAAAAAGCAAATTATGAAGATTTAATTACTAAAGAATTTAGTGAAAGAGGCATTAAATTTAATAATGATAAGGTAAAAGTTGTTTCTGTATATTTAAACTCAAAAGACGAGATCGATGGCAATATACTCTTTATTGGCCACACTGGTTTAATGTATGAAAATCAAGGCAAATTCTATTTCTTAGAAAAATTAAGCTTCCAAGAGCCATATCAACTATTAAGATTTAATTCTAAGAAAGGAATTTATGACTACTTAATGAAAAAATATAATCAAGATATGGGTGAAGGAACTCATGAGGCTATAATTACAGAAAACGATAAGGTCTTCACATACTAAAAAAGACGGATTAGTCCGCCTTTCCAAAATAAAATAAGTATTTACAATGAAAAAGCTCTCAGAACATATGTACTGAGAGCTAATTTATTAATGAGAATAATATTCTACTACGTAAACGTCTTCGATTTCTATTGGAATTTCTTCTCTTTCTGGTAGTCTAGATAAAACTGCTTCAAATTTATCAACATCTTTTTCAATGTAAGGATATGAGTTTCCAACAACTGTTTGGAAGTTTTCCTTGAACATTTCATTTGATCTTGATTTTTCTTTTAAGCTGATCTTTTGTCCAACTTGTAATTGATAAGCTGGTTTGTCAACTCTCTTGCCATCAACAAGGATGTGTCCGTGAACAACCATTTGTCTTGCTTGTCTGATTGATTGAGCAAATCCTGCTCTAAGAACAAATGCATCTAATCTTGTTTCTAGTAATTTGATAAGAGCGTGACCTGTTTGATCCTTAGATTTCTTAGCCTTTAAGAATGCCTTTTTTAATTGAACTTCTGGCACTCCGTAGTAAGCTCTTAATCTTTGTTTTTCTAGTAATTGAAGTCCGTAGTTAGATAATTTCTTATCTGAACGTGCAGCTCCCTTTTTCATACCTTTTGTAGCTTTCGCTAATCCATAGACATTTAAGCCTAATCTTCTGACCGTTCTTACTCTTGGTCCGTTTAAACTTGACATTAAAACACCTCTAAAAATATATTTGCCGCGGTATATTTTTAACATTCATAGTTTATCACAAATGTTTTAGCTTGTCAACCACTTTTTTAATTTTTTATGTAAATATTCATATTTCATTGAAAAAGTACAAATAATGATATATAATTATTTATATCATATAAAAAGGATGAAAAATATGAAATTTGATGAAATTAAAAAACTTTATAAAAGAATAGATATAATTAGTGAAGCAAATCTAATTAATTTTTATGCCAATCGCCTCGCTAGAACTAAAAGTTTTGATGAAAAAAACTCTATAATCAGAGAGGTTGATATTATTAAAAGACGATACGATAGCTTCTATGAATACGTATTTATCAGGTTCGCACAGGATAGCAGCGATAAGTTTTTTAATGGTGAGTTCAAATACATTGAGGACAATGAAGATGAATTTAAAAAAGCATGCGTAAAATTTGCTCAAACCTTGCTTGATGACGATGACTTAGATAAACTTAAGAAAAGATGGGGCAAATATTTCTTTGATAAGCTTGAAATAAAGCAAAACTTATATTATAAGGATGTAATCGGTTTAAACATAAATGAAAATAAAATATTGAAAGAGATTAGCGATCGTAGAAGCGCTATATCAATACCTATTAATAATGAGATTGTTACTAGCAGAAACTTAATTACTCATCTTACATCACCAGACAGAGAAAAAAGAAAGAAAGTTACTCTTGCTATGAATAATAATAATGTCAAAAACAAAGACTTTTACGCAGAAAAGTATAGAGATCTTGTTGTTATTAGACACAAGATAGCTAAAAGACTAGGTTTTGATGGCTATCTTGACTTTTCAGATAAAGACAGATGCAGGATTGATTACGACCATAACGATATTATTAATTTTAGAAATTCAATAAAAAAGCACCTAGCAAGTAATATGCATATAATTACGGATATACAAAAGAAAAAACTTGGCGTAGATAGTTTATATACTTATGATATGAGGGTCTACTTCAAAGAACACAATACAATCCCAATAAAAGATCCATATCTACTATTAAAGAAAATATCTGAAAATTTAAAAAATGACAGTCCTTTCTTATCAAAGGTAATTGATAAAATGTTTGATGATAATTCACTTGATTTAAATCCGAGAAAGGACAAAGCAAAAATTACTTTTGCTTCTTATCTGCATAACTTTGATACTTCTTTTATATTTACTAATTATGAGGCTAATCACTCAGAATTCAATAAATTTATCACTTGCCTAAGCTATGCCCTTCTAAACTATCAAAGTTCTTATAATGAAATTATAGAATATACAAGTCCTGAAGATGACATCATTCGTGCATATACAACAGCTTTTTCATTTATTGTGATGAATTTTATTGATGAACTTTTTCTTAATGACGCAAAGAAATATGCTACAGCATATAAAATCAAAGTTTTATATGATATTCTCTTCTATTGCTTAATTAGTGAATTTGAAGAGAGCCTTTATCTTGATATAAAAACTGATATTGAAGAGAGATATGAAATATTTAGAAAACTTCATGCCGAGTACTTCCCTTTTATCTCGGTTGATAAAAATGAGTTTGATGTTGGTATGTGGTGGCTTAACTACAATAACTTGTTTAATACACCAATGCTTTCAATTAACTATGCTATAGGCGATATTAGTGGACTTGATTTTTGTAATAATTTCTTAGATGACAAAAAAAGTGCATTTAAAAAGATGAACACGCTTATGGATAACGCAAGCAAAGAAGACTTTTTGACAAGTATTAAACTAAGCGGACTTAAAAATCCATTCATTGATGATAATGTAAAGGATATCACAATTAAATATATAGAAAATTTAGCTAATGAATACAAAAAAATATAGAGGCTCATACCTCTATATTTTTCTTTTTATATTAATTTAACGCTTTTATCTCTTCAATCGACTTCTTAAAACTATTTACTAAGAAGTTTATAATCTCTCTTGGATAAGCTAGATTAATTCTAACTGATTTTTCATCTCCAAACATTGCCCCATCAGATAAAAATATCTTGTTCTTTACAAATATTTCATGCATTTTCTTTGGCTCGCAGTTTAAATCTGATAAATCGATCCAGATTAAATAAGTTCCTTCAGGCTTTTCAAATTTAATTTTATCTATCTTAGAAAATTCTTCAAAGACATAATTTATATTTCCTTCAAGATACTTAATCATCTCTTTATACCAAGCTCTGCCATCATTATACGCAGCCTTTAATGCGCATAAACCAAAGGGATTAACCGCACCCATTAAAGATCTACTAGAAACATCGTTTATTTTTTCTCTAAGCTTGTCATCAGGTATTATTGCATAAGCAGTATTAAGTCCCGCTATATTAAATGTTTTTGATGGTGCCATAAATGAAACTACTTTTTCATAATTTTTAAACACTCTCATCACAGGTGTATAAGAATTGCCATTAAAAGTAAAATCTTGATGCATTTCATCGCTTATCACATATAAATTATATTTATAAGCAATTTCAGAAATTTTTTCAAGTTCAGGCTTAGTCCATACCCTTCCAACTGGATTATGAGGATTACATAAAACTATAGCTTTTGCTTCTTTTGCTTTTTCTTCTAAATCTTTAAAGTCTATCTTATATTTACCATCTTCAAAAATAAGCTTATTTTGAAGTATCTCCATATTTTTTAAATTTGAGAAATTAAAAAACGGTGGATATGCTGGTGTCTGAATAATTATCTTCTGTCCATCTTCAATTATACTTCTAATTACAAGATCTAGTCCTGGAACAGTTCCCGGCGAAAAAACAATCCAATCTTTCTTTATTTCAAGTTCATGAATATCCTTTTGCCAATTGATTATTGCTTCATAAACATCATCACTTGGAACAGTATAGCTATAGAAGTCTCTGTCAGCTCTTTTTAAGCAAGCAGCTTTAACTTCAGGAGCTGTTGCAAAATTCATATCTGCAATTGTAAATGGTATGACAGTTTCATCATTACCTGCTTCGCGTGAAGTTTCATACTTGGCACACGACAAACCACTTCTGTCGATTACTTCATCAAAATTAAACATAGTACCTCCAAAATTTATTAGTCAGAAATATTCCTCCATCTAAAACCATAAACCTCACTTGCGTTCATAACAACCAAGAAAGAGTTAGGAGCGTTCTTTTCAATAAATCTTTTCAAAAGCAAATAATCTCTTCTTGAGCAAACAGTCATAATAACAGTGTGCTCAATGCCTGTGTATGCGCCTACTGCTTTATAAAGATTTGCTGAGTGATTAAGTTCTTTAACGATGTAGTCCTTAACTAAATCAGGTTTTTCAGTGTTTATGATGATATTTTTAGATGTATTCAAACCATCTATAGTAAAATCTATAATAAGTCCATTCATTATAATGCCAAGTAAGGAGTATAGTCCTATCTTTAGTCCAAAAACTATACCTACAAACAATGTAATTACAAGGTCACATAAAAGTACACCCTTGCCTAAATCAAGTCCCGTAAACTTATTTATAATCTTTGATAAGATGTCTGTACCACCAATTGAAGCGTATTGATTAAGTATAATTGCCATGCCTACAGCTGACACGATAACTGCTATAATCATTTGAAGTAATAAATCATCGATTATAGGTCCATCTAGTGGAACAATTTTTTCTAAAATAAATATAATAAGTGATATGCCTAGTGAAGTAAGCACAGTTTTTACTCCAAACTTATTACCGATGAATAAAAATCCTAAGGCGAATAAAACTATGTTTGTCGCAAATAAAACATAACTCATTGGTAAATGTAATAAATACGATAAGACTATGGCAATGCCTGTTGCTCCTCCTATAGTCATATTAGTTGGAGTTAAAAAGAAATAAACGGCTATGGCAACCATAAAGGCTCCCAAAACTATTAATAAATTAGACTTTAATTTTGCGTTCATATTATACCTTCCTACAAAATTTTATGTATTAAGGGCACTTACACGTGCCCCCATATATTACTTACTATTTTTCTTCTTTTGTATATGTTAAAACTGGTGTTCTAGCTGCCAATGTTTCATCTGGTCTAGATACCATTGTTGTTAATGGTGCATTTAGTAAGTCTTCTGGATTTTCTTTAGCTACTTTAGCAATATCGTTAAGAGCAGCTGCATAAGCATCCAATGTTTCTTTACTTTCTGTTTCAGTAGGTTCAATCATTAATGCTTCATGAACTATAAGTGGGAAGTATACTGTTGGTGGATGGAATCCTCTGTCGATTAGTCCCTTAGCAACATCTAGTGTTGTTACACCTGTTTCAGTATTCTTAAGTCCGCCTAAAACAAATTCATGCATACAAATTGTATCGTATGGAACATTGTAGTTTTCTTTTAATTGGCTTAATAGATAGTTTGCGTTTAAAACAGCGTTTGTTGATGCTTTTCTTAAACCATCTGAACCCATTGTTAAGATATAAGTGTAAGCTCTTACTAGGATAGCAAAGTGTCCGTAGAAGTCCTTAACCTTACCTATACTTTGTGGTCTGTCATAATCTAAGAAGTATTTATCACCGTTCTTAGCTATAACTGGCTTAGGTAAGAATGGAAGTAATTCTTTCTTGCAACCAACTGGTCCACCGCCTGGTCCTCCACCGCCGTGTGGTGTAGAGAATGTTTTGTGAACGTTGTAGTGAACAACGTCAAATCCCATGTCTCCAGGTCTTGAGTGACCCATAACTGCGTTCATGTTAGCGCCATCGTAGTATAATAGACCGCCTTTTCTATGAACTATCTCAGCTATCTTTTCAATATTTTTATCAAATAAACCTAATGTGTTTGGATTTGTAAGCATTAGACCAGCAACTTCTTCAGTCATAGCTGCATCTAGTGCTTCAAGATCAACTAAACCGTTTTTATCTGATTTAATTTCTATAGGAGTAAATCCGCCCATAGAACAAGTTGCAGGGTTTGTACCATGAGCAGAGTCAGGAATAATCATCTTATTTCTGTTCATATCTCCTCTTGCTTCATGATATGCTCTGATTAGAAGAACACCTGTTAGCTCACCGTGAGCACCAGCTGCTGGTTGAAGAGTTGCTCCGTCCATGCCTGAGATTTCAGCTAAATCGTTAGCAAGGTCATACATTAATTTTAAAGCGCCTTGTGTGCATCCGTCTCCTTGGTATGGATGAAGATCTCTAAAG
>ERZ1673750.1092-NODE-1092-length-15426-cov-4.269664_pt1 | contig 15426 bp, 27 predicted proteins | sample MGYA00580203_ERZ1673750 | MGnify/ENA primary metagenome ERZ1673750 (study PRJEB41218, sample SAMN15661763) | gut metagenome | host: Homo sapiens | place: Canada: London | collected 2015-08-20/2019-03-30 | study: EMG produced TPA metagenomics assembly of... | reverse complement strand
CAATTAGCGTTCCATCCACGTTTTCAGACGCTCGGAAGCGAACTACATTTACCTCTTGCATAAGCTTTGTTTTCTTTCCTTTATCGTCTTTTACCTCTACCGGTCCGAAAGCTCCCATCACCGGAACTGTCTCACGTCCAAACTCTACATAGTCTGTAATATCAGCAAAGGCTATATCCATGTATTTCTGAAAGATATCAGACTCATCTAACATCTCTCGATTTAGGCGATTTTTCTTTAGTCTTTTAATTTCTTTTTTTACCCCATCATTTTCCAACAATCTATACCCTATGGATGCCGCAGTATTGTAATCTACTCCGTAAGCTTTCTGGTATGCTTTTGTCGCATTAAAACACTTCACGTACAAAATACAAAAAAGCCTTTGCTTATCAGTTAATTCGATGTTTTCTGTCACCTGCTCAACTGCTTCCGCAATGGCTTCTTTTTTTGTTGTATTTTCATCAGTTTTTTGTGTGCACACTTTTTCTGGTTTTGTGTGCATACTTTTTTTATCATCTTTAGTCCATTTATATCTGGTTTTCCATGACTTTACTGTGTTTATAGTTACTCCATATTTCTCAGCTATTTCCTTGTACTTCATGCCTTTTAAATAATCTATATAGGCAAGTTCATTGTTTGGTGCTCTTACCTCTCCACTCAACACCACCACCTCTCTTTTCGTTTGTTTTTGTAAATTAAGGAAAGCACCTGTTTCCAGATGCCTTCTTGCTGATGCGCTTACCGCAGTCAGCTTGTTTATAATTCTTTCTAGACAACTCGGCGATACTGGAATTGAACCAGTGACTTGCTGTGTATAAGACAGGTGCTCTACCAACTGCGCTAATCGCCGTTTGGCAGCAAGGGCTTGCCGTACTGCTGCCGATGTGTTTAAAAAAGATAAAGTTAGGGAGCTGACGGTCTTCGCAAGTCTCTCTATAAGAGTCATCTTGCAGGCGTTACCGTCTGAGCCTGATACAGCAGCAAAGCTATGACACCCTGCTGCCGTTCTACAATTTTCCAATCAGAGGAGGAATATGAAATCCATTCCGTTTTCACTTCCAGTATAAATACTACCATAATAAAAGCGGACATGGGCGGACATTTTCAAAATTCATCTAACTTTTCCAGATACCTGTCGTGACGTTTTCTGCAGCTTTCTTCGGTATATTTAATTCTTCTTTTCGGAAAACGGTCATTCATGTTTAAGGCAACTCTTGCCCACGTCATATCATCTATGTAATAAAACCGGAATATCTGTCTTAAATCACTCTTCGGAATACTGTTTATAAAATCATCTACTGCATTTACTGCCTCCAATAGCTCATCTTCCATAATCTGCAGTTTCGCTATTCTTTTCTTTAACATAGCATTTACCTTACTGTATTCAGGAAGAGGAAATCCTGTTATCTTTATTGCTCCAATCGTTCCGTCTTCTCTTGTGCCGGTAACAGTATCAGATACCACTCCTTCTTCCTCTATCTTTCTTAATCTTCTTTTATCATTATCTATCCTTTCTCTTAAATCTTTTATTTCTCCTCGCAGTTCGCAGTATTGTATCAGAAGTTCCTTATTGATTTCCAATGGACTCACCTCCTGTATTTTCTTCCTGTCTCCTTGTCCCTGATTACAAGCACTTCCACCCCTGATTTCCCTGCTGCCAGATTAAGCTTATCGAATATACTCTGTATGTATTTCGGCATCTTATCTGCATTATGTATAGCTTTCTCTGCCGTTGGGTCTCTGTAGCCTTCTTTATTCATTTTATTCCTCCTTAATGCCCTGCCAGAAATGTACTTAACATGCGCTCTTTCCAATCTACTTGCCTTTCACTCCACTTATCGCAAGTATCTTCATCTTCCACTAAAATTCCTTTTCTATCACACAAGCCATCATCATTGTAGATACAGTTTTCGCAGTTATTCATTTTCTTTTCCTCCTTTGTATGGTTCTGGAAGTGGTTGCCATGCTAAAATCTTTCCATCATATATCCCGTAAGTCCAGTACCATAAACCCCCTTTAAATCTCATTCTTTTCACTGGATATTCTATATCGTCACACGTTACAAGATAAATTCCATCTTTACTAGGTGTATTTTGCTCTGTGTACGGTATCCAGCCACTTTTGCTACCGACATTTGTGCCGGTCTCATCGTTCATGTGGGAACGAATGATTTCTTCTACTTTTTCAATTCTAATGTTTTCCCAGTGCATATTTCCAAGCTTAGCATTGTCTCTTATCTCTTCTATAATCTTCTCTAATACGTTCATTTCTCTACCTCCAATAATTCTGTAATTATCTGCAAATAATTTTTATCAAAGACTCATACTCTTTCAACTTATCTTTTCTAACAAGACCAATTTCTGCATTTTCGCTATATACAATTTCGTACTCTTTTGAAACTAAATCGCAAACTTCTACCTCTGACATAACTGCAATTTTCTCTGCCGTTTCCATTTTTTCTTCCAGAGCTAATTTTCTAATCCTTCTTACCATTCCTAAATAATTCAATTTTTCGCTTAATTCTCTACCAGTCATTTCTCCTGTAACTCCTCCTCCATCTCCTTATTCGTAAGTTTCTCCAGATTTCCGCCTTGAAAGAAAATCCCTCCCGCTGGTGTAATCTGTATACATTCCATTATGCTTTCTGTTTTCTTTCCGTCTACTGTGCGTCTACGGATGTATTTCTGTTTGGGGATTAAATTTGTTTTCTTCATGTTATCCTCCTAATCTTCTTTCCAATTTCATAAACCACATTTACTGTAACTCCATTCCCAGCCTGCTTATACAACTGGCTATCCGAATTAACAAGCGCTGCTTTTTCAAAATATTCATCCGTCCATCCTTGAAGTCTAAAGCACTCTTTTGGTGTTAATTTGCGGACTGCTATGTAACATTGATATTTTTCATACCAAATCGCATATATAGTCAGTTCTCCTGATACCTGTACGAAAATTTCCTGATTGCATCCCGTATCCAGTGTATTCGCAATTTCACGCCCTACCCTTCCTCTTCTTGTTTTGCTGTTTGGAACGGTAAAATTTATACTGTCAGCTCCTACTTTGCACTCAGTGTATCCTTGCTTTGTAGCTTCTGAAACTTTTACTGCAAGTTGATTGTCTCCCGTCACCGTTGATAATGTGTTTGATATCCCGTCATTTCGTATTTGTTTTCCATAATCTGTTCTAACATTTCTGAGGGGCCCTGATGGTTCTATATCAATTGCAACGCCGTGTCTATCTTGACTGGTAAGTGTAAACATCGGCTCTCCATCTTCTTTAAACCTTCTTCCGTTCTGGCGTTTCTCTGCCCTATCTGGTGTAAGAACTGGCATTGCTACGCCAGACATTTCTCCTCTTCTGTTACATATTCCTTTATTGTATCTTGCTTGTAATGTCCTTGCTTCTTTTGTCAGTCTTATTCCTGTGCCGCAACTCGTATCAATGAAGCAAGGAAGCCCCACTTTCGGCTCTGTATTTCCTCCGGGACATGTGCTTACCGTTGGGCTAATACCAGTATAATCATAAATTCTGTCTCTCTGGGAATTTCTACCTTCTTTGCAACCTATTAAACAAATAGAATTTTCTCCATTTGTTCCCGTGACAGGAAGTATTTTCCTGGAACCGTATCTTCTAAGATGTCCGATAGTGTAAATGCGCTCCCTGTTTTGGGGGACGAACCATTTACTGTTAATATTTTGCCATTCGATATCATACCCAAATTTGTCCATTTCAGAGATGATTGACAGATAGTCGAGTCCTCTGTTGCTAGAAAGTATTCCCTTAACATTTTCATAGATAAGCCATTCAGGTCTGTCTTTTTCTTCTTGTTCTTCCAGCAATCTAAAAATTTCTCGTATAAGGCTCGATCTGTTTCCGTCCAGTCCAGCTCTTTTTCCTGCAACGCTAAAATCTTGACATGGTGCTCCAAAACACCAACAATCTGCTTTGGGCAAGCTTCTGGCATCCACTGTTCTAATGTCATTTGCGTACCACTCTCCATTTCGGTATTCCTCCTTTAAAATTTCTTTCTGCCGTTTTTTTAGTGGCAATATTTTTAATTCATTTTTTTGCTCCTCCGTCATTAAATGCATTGCTGTGTAACTTGCCGTTGCAAATTTATCAAATTCGCAGAACCCCACGCATGTATGGCCCGCCAATTCTAATCCTCGCCGAAATCCTCCTATTCCGGCAAAAAAATCTAAGAATTTCATATTTGTTTAATTTTATCCTCCCTAAATCGGTTCTTTGCCCATTGCTTTTCTAATCCTGTTTACTGCATTTTCCCACTCTGTTTCAAAACATACCTGCCACAGTGGTTTTTCTTTGTCTTCCTCTTTTGGTTTCTTAGGCTCTAAGTTATCATAGAACCCGTGTATCATGCGCCGTACTGTATTTCCGGTACGGTTAAGTTCTAAAGATATTTCCTGTACGCTGTATCCTGCTGTATACAGTCCCTTTGCTTTCTTTACTTCCTGTCTTTCTACAGGTATTCTACTTCTCATGTCTCCCTCTCCTTTCTCTTTTCTCAAATACTCCTGCTGCCCTGCATTCTCCGGTTTGCATGGTCTTCTTTTTTTGTGTATGGCCAAGTAATCGCAACCGCTATCTACAGACGATATCTTTATAGAGTTTTTGCAGTATTTACAATCTTTTTCTTGTATACGCTTTATTTCTCTTTTCGTCATATTCTCCCAACTCATACTTTTCTCCTTAGCTAAATGGCAACTCTTCCTCAATTCCATCCGGGATATTCATGAAGCCATCTGCATCTACGGATACCCCTTGGTTCCCAGACTGCTGTCCTGCTGCCGTATTTCCCTGTGCATTGTTCTTTCCTGCTGCATTATTTTTGCTCTCAGCAAATTCCTGTTCTTCTACCACAACATCTGTTGTATAGACTTTGTTTCCGTCTCTGTTTGTATAGTTTCCCGTCTGAATTCTGCCGCTTACTACAATGCGGATACCCTGACGGAAGTATCTCTCTGCAAATTCTGCTGCTCTGCCGAAAGCAACACAGCTGATAAAATCAGCAGTTGCCTCTCCGTCTCTTTTGAAACGTCGATCCACAGCTAATGTATATCTGGCAATCGCCATTGAATTCTCTCCTGCGGAATATCTCACCTCAGGATCTCTTGTTAAACGTCCCATTAAAATTACTTTATTCATGGTTTTTTTACCCTTTCTGTATCTCTTTTAGAAATTCTACAAGCTCTGTTTCGCTGTTCGGATATTGATTATATTTTTTATGTTTCGTCCACTTTGGAATTCCGCTTTTTCTCTCCGGCTCTGGCCCTCCTACGAGATGAAGGTAAGAACTTATGTATGTCCCTGTGTATTCACTTTCGTTTTCGTATTCCTCTACAATCAGGGTTGCTCCATTTTCGAACTGGTATCTGTAATATGTAGCTCCTATATGTTCATCTTTATACCAGATACCCCAGGAACGGTAATTATTAAGCCATTCTTTTCTTTGTTCGTTGTTTTTTAACTTTGGAATAGGAGGTTGTCCCTGTTGCTTTTCTTGTTGCAAATTCTTAACCATGTATTCTAGTGCATCTACGACTATTCTTTGTTTACTTATTGCTTCCGGCTCTTTTTCTCCTGCAAAAGCTTCTATCCATCTATTCAGTTCTTTTCTTTTCTCTTCCAGAATTTCTTTTGGAGTCCATTTTCCAATAGTTTTTTCTAAAGTTTTCTGCTGTTCTTCGTTTTCCTCACGTTGTTGCGCTGGCGCAATAGATATGTCACGGATAGCTTTTATTTCTGCTTTTTTCTCTTCTATTTTCGCCGCTTTTGTGGCTTTTTTTATATCCGTTATCTCCGCTTCTACACCCGGCACTACTTCTACTGTTATTTTCTTTTCTTCTCTATTCGCAGAAGCATTACACTCGTATTTGCAGTTTCCGTGGTTAATACAATTCCAACAGCACTTTTCATTACAGTTCTTGCCATCTCCTTCCACTGCTTTCTGTCTTTCTGTTAATGTGCATACATATTGCTGGCTATGTATGCACTTTCCTGACTGTTGCGATGGCGCAATATTTTCTTTCTGCTGTAACCAACTGTATTCACTTTCCAGTCTGGCATTTTCCACTTCAAACAATGTATTTCCTTGCGCATCGTAGAAAAATGTTCGTTCTGGTCTCCTTAAAACCAGATATTCTTTCCCCTGGCTCTTAATCTTTGCACTGTCTTCTGTATATGCTGTTTTTAAATATTCTTTCACCACCTGATACCAGGTATATCCATAAGGTTTTCCACCCATTTTGAAGCAAGAAACTTCTTCCGGAAGCATTTTCGGATAGTCTTCAATACTCATCTGGCCTTCCAAATTTTCTTCTTGATTTTGAGGTTTTCGAATTTCTCTAATTTCTTTTGCTGTCATTTCCGGTTTCGCCTGTTCTATTTGCTTATCGTCCAGATACAGCATTTCCTGTAACTGGCTTTTCCCAAAAGAAGCAAACTCTTGTCTTAATTCCGGAGAGTTCCCACCCTCGGAGAATTTATCATTCATGTGCATCCATCTGCTGCAAGTGCTTTTACTTATTCCGTAGGTGTCCTGTGCAAATTCCCATATACTTTCAAATCCATCCTGTATATAAAGTTTCTTGTCACGAATGTATTTGAGATAATAGCCTATAGTTATAAATTTCTTAGACATACTTTCTAAATCTTTCCGGATTATGTCTTTCGCTTCTCCGTATGTGGTTATTAAATCCGCCATGCTCTTCCTCCCTAAATCTCTGGACGTTCAAATTCCCCATCCAGATAAGATTTTCCAATAATTTTGACAAATTCTTGCCTTGTATGGTTCTTTTCAAATTCTTCCTGACATATTCTTTTTAGTATCAGGTCTGTTTCCCGGTTATTATGTACTGCCTCCTTGCCGATGCGGTGGTGCATTAGGCATAGGTTTGCTTTAAATCCATAAAATTCACTGTTTTTTCGATTTGAGCTGCCAAAATAAATGTGGTGGTCCTCTACTTGCTTATATCCGTAATCTCCATGCAATACCATGCACAAATAACATTGTTTTTCGCTCTGGTCTTGCAAGATGCTCTTTTGTTTCTTACCTGTTTTCTTCACTCTTATATCCAACTTTCTACGATGCACTTATCGTCTGTTTTTGCTCTTGGAAACTTTACATAAAATCCGCTTTTATGCACATCTTCTCTGCACTCTTTTACTGTTTTTCTCAATATGCAAAAAGGTGTAGGTTTCCCTGTCTTTGCATTAAATACCCTTGCTATACATTCCTCCGGAAAGTCCATTGGGTTTTTATAAATAACCACCATGGGGAACAGGTATCTCTTTCCAGTCCACTTCCCTTAAACTGCTAATTACTTTATTTTCCATTTTCTTCCTCCATTTCTCTTAAAATCCAATCTGAATAAGCGTGCTTGCCTACTTCCACGCTGATTTCATGCTCTTGTATTACTTCCCACAGAGCTCCCCAATCTTCTCTATTCTTGATTTCCTTAAAGTCTTCCCTTGCCCATATTTCCATCTTGTCCCTGATTGCACACAGAACAAACTGATTTCTGGAATAGATGCAGATTTTACACGGTTCTCTCACCCTCTTTAGAGCTTCTGTGAGAGTTCTTAAAACTTCCTGATTGTATGTGCCTTTTCCGGTTCGGAAGCCTTCTCTTGTTATGGGAGTGTTCTCTTTTATGTATTCCAGCACATAACCGCAGCGTCTCTCTTTTTTCTGGAAGGCTGTGCTACTGGTCTCTATGTATAGGTTTATGCTTTTCACTTATCCGCCCTCCTTTATGAGTGTATAATAGATGAATTCATATCCGTCTGCTGTTATTCCTTCTCTTAAACTATCTTTATCCAGATACCATCCGGCAGGAACTTTAATTTCCTTTGAGAACTGATTTCCTTTCATTTTCTGCTTCTTCGGTACCGGGCGAAGGAGGTTTTTGCTGGGATTATAGGATTTCTTCTGTATCTGTTCGTTGGTTTCTCTTGTTTTCTGGAAATATTTAATAAAATACTCTGCCAATCTCCTGTACTGCCCACTTCTCTCCATTGGTTTCATGGTCGTCCATCCGTGTGACCAGATGTCTCTTAACTTCCTTGCATCTATCGGACTTAAAACCATGTGTATATGTACTCCTCCTCGTTTTCCTACTTCTGCAGTCCAGACATATTTCAGGATCAGGTTCTCTTTTTTATAAATATCCCTTATCTTTCGTAGCAGCTTCTGCTCATGTTGATGCAGTTCCTCTATGCTCTGTGGACGTAGCTCTTTTTTATAGTCAAAGGTTACATACCAACAGTCTTTATTAAAATTAGCATTTAACAGACGGGTTAATCTTTTTACCAGATGCCTGTCATTTATTTTTTGCTGTTGTTCTGTGGTAGGATTTACCCTTGCCCTTCTTTTTCTTCCTTTTGGTTGTAACCAGTAAGTGTAATACTTGGATATCTCCTTCGTCCTTCCTGCTTTACACACCATTTTCATGTATGGCATTTTCTGTCCTCCTGTCGAAACTGTAATAAACTTAGCAAGTCTAAAACGGGCTTTTCTGCCCGTTATTTTCTTGATTTTGGAAGCCATATATGCTATACTTTTTGTAGGCTTAAAAGTTTCATATATGACTTACCCGGAGTATTGCACTCCGGGTTTTTCTCTGCTATTCATCTTCTACTTCGATAATGTCTAAAACATCAACGCCTAGAGCCTTTGCAATCTTTCCGGCTGTTTCTGGTCTTATATTCTCTTTTAACATTCTGCAAAGAGTACCTTTAGGTATTCCAGCTTTTATAAGTTCTTTCTGTCCCATACAAGCCCTTGCTCTGGCAATCATGTATTTTTGTCTGTTAATACGCATTTGTTTTCCCCTTTTTATTTATTTTACCTGTATAAAATTTTGTTCTATGCTTCTGGTATGCTTGTACTCTCTTTTTCCCATAAAGTTTCCTTTTCCTCCGTGACTCCCATAGAATTGGTCTGTAAGATTGAAGCTTTCTAAAGTAAGGGATGTTATTCCGTGTCTCTCTTTAATCCGTTCTATCTCAGCAAAAACAGGTAAAAGTTCTTTTTCTAATTGTGCAAATTCTCCCATTGCTTTTTCCTCTACATTCTTGTATAATAAACCTGTTAATTAAATTCCCTAGTCCGCTTTCGGTTACTACCGAGCGGACTTTTTTCTTAACAGCAATTCCCATTCTCTTACTTTTTCAATGCTCCAGAACAACATATATGTAACTACCCCTACTCCGAATATCTGTCCCATTAAAGACATATCATCTGGAATTTCAAACACTGTGTTAAATAACAGTGCTGTCCCCAGAATTGCTTGTGTTAAGCTTTCGCTGTGCACGGCTTGTCCCTCCTTTCTTACCGCACTAGGCGGTCTTTCTTTTGTAAAACGCCAAAATTATTCTGGATACATTATCAACAATATTTTTAATCTCTTCTTCCGAAGCATTTTTTGAAAAATCGTCTCGTACCTCTATTTTGTTTTCTCCTTTATTTTCTTTTAAGAGCACCATAGAGCCACCTCCTTGTTTTATGGTATGCTGTTCTTCTTGTCTATGTTTATGTAGGATGTATTTTAATCTTTGACACTTCCTCACGGTATCTCTGCATCACTTTTCCAATCAGAGCCACTCCTGCATCGTTGTTGTTCCATCTCTCTTCTTTCATACGTGCATCTATTGTTTTCTCCAATTCCCCGTATGTTTTACACTGGGATTTCATCTTCCTGTATAATCGTCCTGCTTCTTTTTCCAGCATTTCTTCAATTTTTGCTATTTCCATTTTTCCTCACTTTTTTTCTTGATTTTCCGCAATACTGACAATATTTATCAGTTTTCAGTATTAGTCTTTTGCACCAAGCACAATGAATTAAGCCATTCTTCAAGAGTTTTTTCTCGTTGTGCTTCTTTATTAACGTATTAAGTATTCTTATTTCCCTCACCCCGCTTTCTTTTCCATGCAGCATTGATTTTTCTTGTATTTTCTTCTTTTCTCTCCTATACTGAAGGTACTAACAGTTAGGAGGTATTAAATAATGATAGTTAGCAAAAACGCCAAACGTCTTCTTCGAAAAATAAGCCATGTAGATATCCTCTCAGGTGAAAAAGCAGCCAAATACAATGATACCGTCGTTAAATCTTTAATTGACAATAATTTCATCGATGCAGAAATCAGTTCTATTTGTATTGATACTGGTGAAGTAACCTATTCTAAGTTGTGGATTACAGAATTAGGTCAAGCGTATCTTGACTCACAAAGAACAGATACGTTTCGATTTTGGCTACCTTTGGTTTTGTCTTCTATCGCACTTATCGTCAGTATCTTATCAATTGTCAATTGTCCTTAGTCCATTCTTTTCTGCATACTTCTCACGTTTATGGGGAATTTAACTACATTTCCAATTGAAATCTTATAGCAAGAAAAGTGCTTATACATGAAAATACTATGGCAATTATTCCAATTGCCATAGGCAGTCACCAGCAATAATCTTCTAGCCACCAGATAAAATCTTCTAGTTTTTCTGATATTTTTTTAATCCATTTCATCTTTCTCACCCCGCTTTCTTTTCCATGGAATAAGCCATGCGTACACCTGCGATAGTTCCGGCAACAAAATCTTTATACTCTTTTCCTGTGCCTTTAATGTTTCTAATAATTTCTGCAAATTCTTTTACGTCTTTAATATCTTCTTTAAGTTCTTGCATTTTGTTCCGCTCCTTTCTTTGAGTTCTTGAACTCATTTTAAATCTTATTTATGAGTTTGTCAACTCTTATTTTAAATCTTTTTCGTTATTTAATGGGTTGACATACTCATTTTATAGATGTATAATGCACTTAAAGGTGGTGATTAGATATTGGAGTTACACGAAAGAATAAAGCACATACGAAAAGATGAATTGAAACTAACTCAGGATGCCTTTGGCAATTCTCTTGGTGTTAGTCGTGATGTCGTAAACAACTGGGAACGTGGCAGAGTTGACATTAAGGATTATGTACTTAAATTGATTTGCAAAACATTTCGAGTTAATTACGCTTGGCTTTCCGAAGAAATAGGAGAACCATTCGTATCCGTGCCGGATATTATATTAGACGATGTAGCCGAAGAATATGGTCTCGATGAAGAAGACCGCCTTCTGATGGAAGAATATGCAAAGCTTCCTCCGGAAGTGAGAACAGCGATAAAGCAGATGCTTAAAAATGTTTTTACAAAAGAAAAGACGCCAGAATAAAACTGGCGCCGCTTTCTTGCTATCTGACAAAATAAAAATGCACAAGTTCAAATATTCGTTTTAGTGCTTTGTTGTCATTGATTTTTTCAATCATTTTAAGTATTTGTTTTTTGAGCTCTTCGTTTGTCATGTTTATGTACCTCCCTATTGTCTTTGCAGTGGGAACATATATTCTGAATATACTATACTATATTTAAAATAGTTTTTCAAGAACATACGTTCGTTTTCCTCTTTTTTTTACTGCTATACTATATAGTCGGTTTAGAAGGGCAAAAACCCTCGCATTATTTTTAATTTTTTTAAAAATTTTTCTTAGAAATATTTACCAGATGTTTTCAGACTGGAAAAATGGTATAATTTCCCTATGAATAACAGAATTAAAGACATATATATGCAATATTACAGCATGGTAATTGGGATAGCTTATAAGGTAGTACATAATATGGATACAAGCTCCGATGTGGCTGCGGAAGTATTCTTGAAACTTATTGAGAACATGAAAGTAAAAAATGATATTAAGAATATTAAAGCGTGGCTTTGTGTAGTAACCAGATATACCGCTTACGATTATTTGGATAAAAACAAGCAAATCTCTTTTCTTGACGAAGTTCCATGGTATCTTAATACAGAAAATTTTACTGCTGCCATCCACGGAAAAATTTTTGCAGAAGAAATCCTGAATAAACTTTATAAGAAAAACAAGAAATGGTTTGATATTTGCCTTATGCACTATCTTTTAGGTATGAGCATTAAAGAAATATCAGAATGCTATAAATGCACAGAAAATTCTATTGAAGGAAGCCTGTATCGAGCAAGAAAATATATAAAGAACAATTATTCGAGTTTTGAAATATTTTACCTTATCATGTTCCTTTCTATCTTGTCCGATTACAGCGAGTTTCTTTTAGATAAATAATCTGTGTAACATTTACAAACGAGGGAGGAAAACTTAATGGGATTAAGATTTAGAAAAAGTTTAAAAATTGCACCCGGTGTAAAACTTAACCTTAACAAGAAAAGCACCAGTGTAACATTTGGAGGAAAAGGAGTTCATCATACTATAAGTTCTACTGGAAAAAGGACTTCCACTGTTGGTATACCCGGAACAGGTTTAAGCTATTCTAAAACTTCTAATAGCAAAACTAAAAAATCTATTCCGGACTCAGATTACTTTTTCGATGATTTAGATGAAGATACTGATTATGATGATGATTTATGTGATACCCCTACTTTTGTTAATAATGACAATAATCCTAAGCCCAAAAAGAAAGAGCGAGTTTCTCTTTTTAAAGTAGCTGGATGTCTTACTCAAATTATTATTTTAGTATTACTTATATGTACCTTTTCATGGGTTATCTCTTTTTTTAACTCTTTAAAAGATGCTCCAGAAAATATTCCTGAAGATGACGTTCCCGCTATTTCGGAAAGCACAGTTTTCCAGCAAGCTCCAGAAACAACACCAATGTATGCCACATCTGAAGTGAATATACGCAGTGGTGCCGGAACAGAAAATGAAATTTTAGGAACATTAGCTCCTTCTGAAGAAGTTGCTGTAATATCCTCTGAAAATGGTTGGACGAAAATACTGTACAATGATGTAGAAGCTTATGTTTTCAGCGATTACCTGTCAGAAAGTCAACCAGATGTTACTACGCAAACCGCACAGAATAATGATGATCCCATCGTTTATATAACTAATACAGGAAAAAAATATCATACTGGGACTTGTAGAACATTGAAAGACTCTAAAATAGAAAAACATCTTTCAGAAGTTTCTGGTTCTTATGAACCATGTAAAGTTTGTAGTCCACCTAGATAAATAACAAAAACCGCCCAGTGTTGGCGCACTGAACGGTCTCGAATATATCCGAAGATATACCAATAAATAGCAAATATATTGTATCATCTTCGGAAACAGCTTGCAATACGAACAGAAGTTTGCTGGCTGTTATTTTTATACTTTTTTTGAATAAAATAAAGAAGGTGATGTTATGAAATTACAGAACAACTGTATTTATTTGCGTAAATCCAGAGCCGACAGAGAAGCTGAAGAACGTGGAGAAGAGGAAACCTTATCCAGACACGAACGGATACTTTTAGATTTGGCAAAACGAGGCGGATACCATATTGGAGCAATTTACAAAGAAGTTGTTTCTGGGGAAACGATATCCGCAAGACCTGTTATGCAACAACTTTTACAGGAAGTAGAATCCGGTATGTGGGATGGTGTTCTAGTCGTGGAAATAGAGCGTCTTGCCCGTGGAGACTCCATAGATCAGGGAATTGTGGCCAGAGCTTTTCAATATTCCGATACAAAAATTATTACTCCTACAAAGGTTTATGACCCGAACAATGAGTTTGACGAAGAATACTTTGAGTTTGGATTATTTATGAGCAGGCGAGAATACAAGACTATTAAGCGCAGGCTCACTGCCGGAAGGCTTTCTTCCGTGAACGAGGGTAAGTACGTCGGGAATGTCCCTCCTTACGGATATGAAAGGGTAAAAATTCCCCATGCAAAGGGATTTACTCTTTCCCCTATCCCTCAGCAAGCGGAAGTCGTGAAGCTGATGTTTGATTGGTACGTCCATGGGATTGATGGTGAGCGCCTGGGAGTTGCTAAGATAACTCGAAAATTAAATGACATGGGTATCCCTCCTGCTAAAAATAATGCATGGTCCACCGCAAGCGTGAGTGGCATCCTCCAAAACCCTGTATACGCTGGCAAGATACGCTGGAATGCTCGAAAAACAGTTCGAAAAATTGAAAATGGTGTAGTTAAAAGAACCCGGCCACGTTCCAGCGATTATATCTTATCCGAAGGATTGCACGAAGCCATTATTCCCAGCGAGTTATTTACTGCTGCCGAAGCAATCCGAAAGAAAAACCCTCCGCGTCCTATAGGTTTAAACAATACAATTAAAAATCCTCTGTCTGGTATTGTTAGATGTCAAAAGTGCGGAAGAATTATGACGCGCAGGCCTTATGCGAGCAGCAAGCAAGACGATACTTTGCTGTGCCCATATACAGATTGCGATAATGTAAGCAGCAAGCTGTACCTTGTAGAGAGAGAAATTATATCCGCCATGCAGAAACTTGTAGAAAATTACAAGCTAAATGAGTCGCTTACAGATAACGACAACTCTGATACTTTATCTGCGAAAAAAATGCTTCTGGAAGATAAAAAGAATGAGCTTGAGCAGCTTAATCTTCAAAAGACGAAGCAATTTGATTTTTTAGAAAAGGGGATTTATACCACAGAAATATTTCTGGAACGTTCTGAAGCCATTGCAAAGGATGTAGAGAATTGCTCCAATGCCATCGAAATTTTGGAAAATGAATTGCAGCATGATAAGCTAATTTTAGAGCAGAAGAACAACTTTGTCCCGAAATGTGAGCATTTGTTATCAAATTACTGGGACTGGGATGTTGCCACGAAAAATGCAGTGCTTAAAGAATTGATAGACCATGTGGACTATTTAAAAACCGCAAGAAACTCTTTCCGGAAAGGCGACGAAGTGAATTTTAATTTGATTATATACCCTAAAATACAGTAAATATGGGATGGGTACACTATGATAACCTCAATGTGCCCATTCCTCTGTTCCAATGTCATTTAATGTTCCCATAGCTATACGATTTGTCATAGAAAAACGCTGAGAAAGATATCGCATAGAAGCGCTGAGTTCCCCATCCGGTCCTCCATACTGGCTGATAATCACCTTTGCCGCTCTGGCATCCGGTTTCTTAATGTTGACAGGAAACTGTAATCTTTTTTCATAATTCCACATACCTTAGCATCCTCCTTCCCACGGCCACGGCTGCATTACCCATTCCCACCGACGACTGCAAGTATCGTTTGCGGTATCAATGGTCAGCGGTCCGTAAAGTCTTGCATATTCTTTCAATGCTTTTTCCCGCATTTCTGACATTTCCTCATAATAAGCAAGGGCTTTTTCATCACAAGGATGGGTATCCAGATATAAGGTAATATCGTTCACCGCAAAGCTCACTTCATTAATCTTTTGCAGAAGCTCTTTTCTTGCATACATATCGTTTTTCGTCATCTGCAAACACCTCTCTTTCCACAGAACGGCATACAAAGCTCAGGAAAAATCGTTCCTACCTGAAGCGCTTTTTGCAAGTGAAACGTATTGGTAAAATTCTGACACGGTACATAAGCCATGGCTAAAGGAAGATGGTCT
>ERZ1673750.1091-NODE-1091-length-15433-cov-7.433541_pt1 | contig 15433 bp, 17 predicted proteins | sample MGYA00580203_ERZ1673750 | MGnify/ENA primary metagenome ERZ1673750 (study PRJEB41218, sample SAMN15661763) | gut metagenome | host: Homo sapiens | place: Canada: London | collected 2015-08-20/2019-03-30 | study: EMG produced TPA metagenomics assembly of... | reverse complement strand
GAAAAGTCTGAAGAAAAGAAAGACGAAAAGTCTGAAGAAAAGAAAGACGAAAAATCCGAAGAAAAGAAGGAAGAAAAGAAGGAAGAAGTTGACGAAGCACTTGTAAGAGCTCAAGAAGTTCTTAAGAAAGCTGGAATCATTTCTGGTTATTCAAAAGATTCAGAAGACTTCAAAGCTGAAAAGAACGTAACTAGAGCAGAATTTGCTTCTATGATCGTTAGAGCTTTAAACCTTGAAGCATCAGCTAAGTCTTTAGCTACAGTTCCAACTGGATTCAAGGACGTTCCTACAAACCTTTGGGCTAACGGATACATCGCAGTTGCTAAACAACAAGGTATCATCAACGGTTACCCTAACGGAACATTCCAACCAAACAGACAAATCTCTTACCAAGACATGGCTACAATGCTAACTATCGCTCTAGGTAAAGCAGAAGTTGGTACAGTATATCCAGCAGGCTACATCGTAAAAGCTCAACAACTTGGTTTATTCAACAAAGTTGACGTTCCAGCTTATACAGATATGGCTACAAGAGGAAACGTTTTCAAGATGGTTTACAACATGATCACTAGCAAAGACTTTGGACAAAGAAAAGTTCTTAAAGCTATCGTTCTTGAAAACTCTAGAGTTGAAAACCTTGCTGATGACGAAATCACAGTTGAAGTTATTGACGTAGTTCAAAAAGCTGACTGGGTTGCAGAAAGCAGAGACAAAAAAGGTGATCAACACACTTACAAACTTGACAAAGAATTAATGTTAGACCCTGAACAATTACTTGGTAAAGTAGTTGATATTTCAGTTGACAAAAACGATAAGATCGTTGAAGTTAAAGAAGATAAGACTTATGATTACCTAGAAGGTGCTATCGATTCAGTTGGTCCTAGAAAGTTTGAACTAAACGACAAGCTATACAGTGCAGCATTTGATGAAAGATATGATTCAACTGATGAAAGAATCTTCAGAACATATCTAAACAACAAAGATTACACATATGCTGAATTTGCTAAAGCTTACAAGACAAAAGCCTTTGATTTCGCAAGAATCACAGTTAAGAACGGTAAGGTTATCTTCATCGATGCTTACCAATTCAACGACATCGCTCCAGTAGCAGAAGTTAAAGACGGAAACGTTTACTACCTAGACGACTCTTGGAATGCAAATGTTGTTAAAGCTAGTAAGTTAGCTGACAGAGTAGTATTCAAAGATTCAAAGGGATACTCAGTTGCTGAAAGAAAAGCAGTTGCTAAAGACGACGTTATCCACTTCTACAACAATTATGAAGATGCTATCGTTAGAAAAGACGCTAAAATTGAAGCTAAATTAGACAAGACTATATTAAAGAGAAATGGACAATTTGCTGTATTTGGAAAAGATGAATACGTATTAAACGAAGTTGCTCCATTCCAAGCTATCTACAGCTTCGAAGGTAAAAAATACTTTGTAGTTGTTGGTGGAGACAGACTTTATTTAGATGGTATCGTTGGAGATAAAGTTAAAGCATTAGTTGCTCTTGATGATTCAGTTCAACTTATTGAAGGTGCTAAAGCATGGAACGACGGAATCCAAGCTATAAAGCAAATCACTGGTAAAGCTGAAGTAAAATTCTTACCTTCAAAGGGAGAAGAATTCTGGGCAGAAGAAACTAGAGACACATACTACTTCGACCGTTCTCAATCATTAAACAACAGATTATATGATTTTAAACTAGAAGATATCGTTTACCTAGCAAAGGGTGAAAAAGATACAATAAAAGCAATGGGTAATGTTTTACCTTATGAAACTTATAAGAATACACATCCATACGCAAAAATCAACAGCAGATTTATATCTCTTGACACTAACAAGAGAGATGGCGTTTCATACAGATACTTTGATAATCTACATGCATATGCATTAGATAAAAATGGTAGACTACACCAAGTAGGAGAACTTAACAAATTTATCGCTGATAATGCCGACAACAAAGATCTAGAAGCTTTCGTTATGTCAGAAAGAGAACTTAAAGATCAATTAAGTAACGAAAAGAAACTTAACCTAAACACTTATAGCTTCTTAAGTGATGACCCATTCTTAGCTAGCATAGTTGTATTCAAAAACGCAGTAATGACATACAATGCAGACGAAGTATATGCTGAAGTTCTAAGAGTATGGAACGATAAGACAGCTATCGATGTAGTTGACGCTAACAGCAATGTATTTACAGTTGAATTAGTAAGAGACGTTGATGCAATTACTTCATACAAGATTGGTGACGTTGTAGTATTAAAATTAATGAAAGATACTAAGGATAAAGACGTTAAGAAGGGTTGCGTAACTAAGGTTGAAATAGATAAGTATGCACCAAGCTATTTAATAGAAAACGGTGATTATCCACAAACTTATAAGATAAACGGAACAAATTACAGATGGGATGCTAAACAAACTGTATTCTATCCAAACTCTTCTAGAACAGTTCAATACACACTTGACAAAGCTGGTTTCATAAAAGTTATGAGATATGTAAAGGCTGGAGCAAGCGATGTATTAACAAACATCTTAGATAAGAAAGCTGTTGAAAGCAGTAACAACAGAGTAGTTGTACTAAGAGACTCAGAAGGAAAATTTGTAACTAACTTCTACATTGATAGAAACACAGAATTTATCGACGAAACTGGTAGATCAATGGGATTTGACCATTGGGGACTTGAAAAATTCAATGCTATTTATGGCGACGGACAAGTAGAAGTTGTTGCAAACGGAAGATTTGCTTCAATCGTTAGAGGTTTAAGAACTGAAAAAGCTATGAAGCAAGCAATCGCAATGAACTTAGTTAAAAAAGCTGTTGATGCAATTGAAGGCTTAGGAAAACAAAAATATGCTAGCACTGTAACTACTACAGCTGCTATCCAAACAGCATTTGAAGCTGAAGTTAAAAAAGCTTTAGACAAAGCTGGATTAGCTCTTCCAGATGGTTCTTATTTAGTTAATTACACAGTAACAGTTGCTAATATCCCTGCAGCTGATCCAAAGGATGCTAAGATTTCTACTAAGGTAGAAGCAACAGTAGCTGGAGAAACTGCAACATTAACAGCTAAAAATGACTACCATGTAAACAAAGGATCTGAAGATACTGATGATGTTAATGACCAAGTTAAAGTAGCTAAAAAAGCTATAACAGATATGGAAGCTTCTTTAAATAAAGCTAAAGATCCTATTAAGGTAGGTAAAAAAGGTACTGGAGCTAACGACGTATATCAAGATGCTGATGTAAAAGAAGCAGTTATGATAGCAATGTCAAAAGCAAAAGTTGAAAACTTTGATTTAACAAAAGTTTCTGATATTAAGGTTGTTCATGTAAAAGATAATGAATATACTCTAACATTTAAGTATACATTACCAAATGCTACACAAGTAACTAGCAACACTGTATCAGTTATGTTTGAAATATAGTTAATAATTAACTAAAATAAAAAAGAGGAGGGTCGTATGACCTTCCTTTTTTGTACATAGAATAATTTGTTTAGATAAATTGATATATGGGTAAAATTACTATAGAAAAATTTATTCATTATAACTATATAGAAACTGGAGGTAAATATGTCAAAGCTTATATCCAAAATTTTTATTTTTCAGGAATTGAAGAGAGAGAAAATAATAAACAATCAAACTTTACTCAATACTTCTAAGAGAGTTTATAATGTAAGCCTTATTATTTTTTGCTTATATATTTTATTCTTATTATTACTCTTACTATTAAAATTACAAATTACTAGAACTAATATCGTTGAGTGGATATTTATTATAATAGGAGCTGTTCTTTTTATATCTGGCTTTATATCAAATATAAAGAATATGTGTACAAATATATCTGATTTTTTTAAAATGGCATTAATTGGTACTTTTACTACCGGAATGTTTATATATTTTATTTTATGGGAATATTTAAAAATAAGAGATATCTCTTATTTCTTGATCATAGTCATATTTACTACAATATGGACATTTTTGAGCACTTTTAGTGATAATAAAATTGGTACGCTTTCAAACTCAATACTTGCAGTTATTGTAGGAATATGTTTACAAGCTAATTCTTTTATATGGTCTGAAAAAGAGCTAGCGTTGCTTAAAAGTAATGTTTGCTCAAATATTAGAGAAGCAGGTCTCGCTTCATACAAAATCAATGAACTAGCAATAAATAAATTACTATTCCCTCTTTTTGTTATGACAGCAATAGGCGCTTTGGCTTGTGCATATAAAGAATACTGGCTTAAAAAGAATGAAGTTGGGCTAAACAAGCTTAAGGATGCCTGTAAAAAAGTGGGTAAATATTAACTTAAATACAATTTAGAGGCTTATTTATTAAGTCTCTTTTTATATAAAATTGTTATCATGGTGTAAAATAGTTTAAATTTAATTAATGTTATTTAGTTTTCAAAATTATATATGAGGTGATTGTATGTCAATTAATACTGATAAACCATATGCAGATATTATTAAGTATTATAAAGAAGAAGATTTTTTTAAAAAGAGTACGATTGAAATAAATTATATACCTAATGTATCTTTTATAAAAAATAGAGGCCAAAGATATATTATAACTGGTGTAAAATTTATTGAATCAGATGACGGTGATAATAACGAGAAGATTTCAAAAATTGTAAATAATTGCAATAAATTTATAAAAAATGATATTAAATCAAGTCCTAAATTAGAATATGAGTACGGGAAACTTGATACTGGTACTTGTAAATTATTTTATGTATACAAGGATCTTATTCAAGGCTTATGCGGCGAAGGATTAAACTTTAATTATTTTAGGGGCCAGTCTCATGACTATCCATTATTACCAGGAGCTTTAAGGTATAAAAAAGATTCAGACTACATCAATGATTTTGAAAGCATATTTCGAAAATTAGCTCTTGAGTTTCCTGAAACTATTGATTATGTTTCACTAAACCCTATTTCAAATATTGCTGAAAGAGAGCCTAATTTGTCTATTTTACAACATTACGGCTTAAAAACTGCTCTTTTAGATATTACAAAAAACCCTTATATAGCTATGTTATTTATGTTGGATGATAATGCATGGGATTTAAAGAATCCGACATTGTATTTTTTTAAGATTGATGATGGTATTGCTGGCAAAAGCTCTTTATTTTCTGAGGTAAGAAAAAGTCATACGAATGAGCGTATTATTGCTCAGAAAGGTGCTTTTTTAAATTTTGAAAAAGTACTAGACAATAATATAAAAGAGAAAATTTCATATGTAAAACTAGTTTTAAATTTTGATGCTAATATGTATATATCTATAAGAAAAGAAGGTAAAATTAATCATTATGATATAGATGTGAAAACTACACAATTGATAAATAGAGAAATTGTTAGTTCTGAAAATCAATTGGACGAATTATACAGCTTATTATATTTTGATACAAAGTTTTTAAATGATATGTTTGTTAGTGTAAATAAAGATTTAGAAAATAAATTAAAAGAGTATTGTTATACTAAAGAAGACATGTTTCCAGATTTTGAAAATAGAATTAGATATTTGTCTAATAAGTATAAAAAATTGGACGAAGAAGCTATGCGAAACGCTGATCATATAATTGAAGATAATGATACGACTGATAATTAACCCACGCTTCAAAACGCATCACACGCGTTTTATTTACAAAATTAGACCCATAGTACCCCTTTCCAACCAAAAGGGGGCTATGGGTCTTTTATTATGTCTTAGCTCTATCGCCTAATATTTTTATCATTTTAGGGGATTTCTTTTTTATTAGGGGATTATTTCTTATCTATATCTTTTGAAACAAGAATCCATTTTCCACGCTCTTGTTTCAGAAATTCGGCTTTTTTTGAAACAAGGCTATCTTTTTTCTTTTCTTCTTTCTATTTATCTTGTGGTGCATTTCACCTCAAGTTTATCTGCGCAATGCCACTCCATTACCATTGCCATTGCCATTGCCATTACCATAAACATTATCATCTTGTGGCATAAAAAAGGGATTGGGTACTTAGGTACTCAATCCCCGAATTTCTCGTCATAAGCTTTGCTGATTCTGTCGCAGTCTTTGATTCTCTCTCTGATTGTTCTTTTCTTTGCGAGTACTGGTATTTTTGTTAGGCCTTGGATGTGCACGTATCCGTCTTCGATGTCGTAGATTAGCGATCTATTTAGGTAGATCATGCTGCCGTCGCTTTTGGAGCGTAGTTTTCTGCATTTAATGCCTACTAGTCTTGTGTCTCTAAGTACGATTGCGAGGCCGGTTTTTTTCTCGGCGATGCTTTTCGCCCACTTTTTGTACTGCTTTTCGTCTGTCATGTGCTCTCTAAAGAGTCTTGTGATTGCTGTCCTTATGGAAATGTGTAAGTTTTCAGCGCTCATGTCTTGGTATATGGCGACTGTCGTGTTTATTCCTTCACTATCGTAAGCTGGGATTAATGCCGCCAACTGCTTTTGATTCATAATTTTTTCCTCCTTATTATAGGTCTATTATAGTCTTTTATATTTCTTTTGTCAATAGCTTTTTCTTATTTTATGTCAAGCATTGTCTATTATTCTATTTTTCATACTTTAGTATTATGTCCCTGTTCTTTGTATAATTTTCTGAGTTTTTTAAGCAGCCCCGATATTTTCTTGGCGGCTGTGCTTTTTGAGTATCCAAGTGCGCGCCCTATGTCTTCGTAGTTCATCTCGGTGTAATAACGTAAATAGATGAGTTTTTCTTCTTCGTATGTGAGCTCTTTAAAAACTTTTCCTAGTGTGTCGTTGTAGAATAGCTTTTCGAAGTCGTCCATGCTGGTCTCGTCTTCTACGAGGAAGGCGTCGTCTAGTGGCTGTGTGTCTATGCCTTTTTTGTATTTACCTAGCAAATGGTATTTCATCCTGGATTTGATGTGTGCGAGTGCGTGTGCGCCTTTTTTGATGTCGAAGTCTTTGAGTGCTTCGAGGGTGACGACTCTGAGTTCTTGGATTAAATCTTCTACTTCTTTGTAGTTTGGGTAGTAGCGCCTGATCTGTGCAAGCATGAGTGGTTTGAGTGCTTCTATGGCGTCTGTTGCTACGCTTCCATTTTCTTGATAAATTTGAGCGATTTTGTCAAAATTAATTTTCATCTTCTGTCCTCCTTTTCATTTTCTTAAGCTTATTGTAGCGACTTGTGCATGTGTTTGGCAAACGCTACCTCTCGCACAAATATTGGAACTCTCTGCAATTTTTAGACATTTCGCATATAAATTGGACGTTTGTGTGCGCAGCTTCCATTATTATGGTGTTTATATGCGCGGGAAATATTACTCTGTTTTTGTATATATTAAGTGTAGGGCGAAAAGCTCTGGATGAAAGGGGGTGAATATTGTGAGTAAGGTAAGTGTAAAGGTTTTCTTTACTAATGAGCTTAACGGTGTTAAGAGAAATCTTTCTAGAACTGTTAACTATGTTAATAGTACTGCTTCGAATGATGATCTTGGCGCTTTTAAGGGTGCATTTTCTGCACTTTTAGGTAAAGAGGTTAAAAGGGCTGTTAAGATCTCTGTTGAGGAATTATAGGTCTAAGCTATGTTTTTAGAAAGGGGGTGAAATGATGAAAAGATTACAAATGAAGTTCAAATGTGAGGACGGTAAGGCATATAACATGTCTCTACAAAATCCTAAGGACGGCATCCTTGCTAAGGATGTTAAGGACGCTTTCAATACTATTCTTGAAAAGAAACTTATCGTGAATAAGGATGGAAGTGAAGTTGTGGCTATGGATGGCGCAAAGGTAATAACTACATCTGTTGAAACACTATTCTAATTGAAAACTCATGTCGATAAATAAAATAGTGCAGGTAATTAAGGGGGTTCATATCGAAAGATATGGGCTCTCTTTTTTGTGCTTATGTTTTGAGTTGTCGACATTTTGTCGACATCTCAAAAGTGAGTGGGTTACATTTTGTAAGTGACTGAAAAAAATAAAAAAACTATTGACAAATGTTTAACATATGTTATAATGGTATTGTAAGGAGGATTCCTTATGAAGAGTTATAACTCAAGGGAGCTAATCAAAGAGGCTAAGAAGCGAGGCTTTGTTTTAATTAGAGTGAATGGTAGTCATCATATTTTCAAAAATTATGATACTGGAGCTATTCTTAATATACCTCATCCAAGAGATGGGTTCAAAGCTGGGACTTTAAAGAGCATTTTGAAAACTTTGGGGATGTAAATCCCCTTGCTCCCCCACTTGTTAAAGGAGTGTTTACATGAAAAAACAAGATAGTGTAACTTATTTAGCTATTTTTAGCAAAGAAAGTGATGGGGGCTATTCTATTGACGTGCCTGCGATTGAGGGAGCATATACATGCTCTGACACATTTGAAGAGGGCATAGCTAATGCACAAGAGGTCATAGGTCTTTGTCTATACGATGAAGAAAACGAAAAAATTGAGTATCCAAATGATATTGACATGGATGATATTAATCTTGAAGAAGGTGACTTAGCAGTATATATCAATGTTTATTTGCCATATCAATTCTCTTTGGTGAAGGAAGTATACAAGAACAAGATGGTGACACTACCAACTTGGCTTGAAGCGCTTGCAAAAAATAAGAATATTAATTTTTCAAGGGTCTTGACTGAAGGCTTGAAGAAGGAATTAAATAGAATAGACTAGCAAAATTATAATATTCTGATATTCAAAAGGGGTGTATTATTATGAATAATAAGAATAAAACCGACAATGAAGTTCCAAATGCTGAGACTCTCGAAGCTATAAAAGAAGTTGAAGCGATGAAGAAGAATCCATCCATAGGCACTACTTATGAAAGTGTTGACGAAATGATTGGAGATATTCTTGATGTATAATTTAAGATTTTTTTGGGCTTGATTTAAGTTGCAGCAAGTTGCAAATGTGTGATTATTTGGATAGATTTATGATGTAAACCCAGTGAAATACGGCTTTTTATGAAGTTAAAACAAAAAATTTAAGTTGCAGCAAGTTGCAATACGAATTCTCTGACATGGATTTGAGTTTTAAGACCATGATTGATATCGATATGGATGACTACATCAGAAGAACGAGTGCTAAAACCATTAAAAAGACGGTTACCATTCCGAGCTACTTAAATGAGATGGCTAAAGAATATGGTGTTAATTTTTCAAGGGTCTTGACTGAAGGCTTGAAGAAGGAATTAAATATTAAATAGAATAGACTAGCAAAATTATAATATTCTGATATTCAAAAGAGCTATGTTATTATAAACAAAAAAGGCGAGGGAAAACCTCGCCTTTTGCTGTGTGTATTTATTTTTCGTAATGACTTTTACATGAAATAATTATTATACTGTCACCTTCAATCACATAAATTAGTCTGTCTTCATGATTGATTCTTCGTGACCAATATCCTTTAAGTTGATGCCTTAAAGCTTCAGGCTTGCCAAGACCTTCAAACGGATGTCTACTTATATCTTTAATAAGATCATTAATTTTCTTTAAAGTTTGTTTGTCTTGTGTTTGCCAATCTATATAATCTTTAAAGGCATTTTCGTGGAAGAGTACTTTCATTCTAAATCCTTTAATTCTACAAGATGCTCACCATTCTCAACATCTTTTGCTCTTCTTACAAGTTCCTTATATTGCTCTGCGTCACTCATAATATATGAATTTTCAATTAGATTGTTATACTCTTCTAGGCTTATAACTACAACGTTTCTGTTGTCTTTCCTAGTTACCAAGACAGTTTCAATATTGTCAACAGCACGGTCACAATATTCTTTTAAATTGTTTCTTAACTCACTATAATTAACAGCTAACATAATATCACCTCTTTGGTTATATTGTACCACATCTTGTACAATTTGTCAATATATTTATTTAATATTTTTATATTATAATGGCAAATATGCCGCAGCCATCGCTACGATGAGCGCTGGAAGCATGTTGGCGACGCTAACTCTTTTATCAAAAACTAAATTGATGCCGATGCACGCGATTAGTACGGAGCCAACGAGTGAAAGGTAGTCAATTGCAAGGTCTGTCATGTATGGGGCGATAAGCTTCGCAAGATGGGTGATACTCATCTGCAAAATGAAGACTGGAACGAAGGAAAATGTCGCTCCCTTACCCATTGACGCGGACATGACGAAGACGACGATGAAGTCCAAAACTGCTTTTAGAGCCAAAGTTGAGTAGTCGCCTGCGATGCCTTCTTGCATGGATCCGACTATTGCCATGGCGCCGATTGAGACGGTTAGTGACGTTGTGACGAAGGCGGCGATAAAGCCTTGATCTGAATCGCTTTTTGTCTTTTTCTTAAGATAGGCACCGAAACGCTCGAAGCCCTCTTCTATGCCGATGATTTCGCCAATTAGTGCGCCTATCGCAAGTGATATCACTAGGAGCATGGTTCTGCCGCTTTTAAGTGTACCCTCTGAGATGCTGAGCATGCCTTGCATTGAACCTGCAAGTCCTATGAAGAATATGCTCACGCCGGATGATAGTACGAGCGCTTTTTGCACTTTTTTATTTAGTATTTTTGAGAATATCCTTCCTAAGATGCCTGCAATGATGATGGCTGCACAGTTAATTAATGTGCCTAGACCCATTAGCAAAGCGCTTTCTTTAAAACTTCTCTAAGTGCTTTTGCGTCAGGTGCGTATAAAACTTCATAATTTTTTGGTTTTGCGCCGAAGTAGATGGCATTCATGCCGCTTGCAAGTGCACCGAAAACGTCTGAGTCGATGTTGTTGCCTATCATAATTGAGTCTTCTGGTCTAACGCCAGCCATTTTCATAGCGCCGAAGAAAAACTTTGTATCGGGTTTACCATAACCAAAGTCGCCTGAAGCGAATACGTGGTCCATAAGCGTGTCAAGACCAAGTGTTTGGGCCTTTCTATGCTGAATTTCGCTGATGCCGTCTGTAATCACACCAAGCTTGTGACCGGCAGACTTTAAATCTTTTATAAGTTCTAGCATGCCGTCAATTGCTTCTGTGTAGTCGAAACGCCTCTTCAAAAATGCCGTGAAAAATTCTTCTTTTGTAGTTTCGCCCAAAATGTCTTTCACATCGTCATAAACACCATTCTTGAAAAGTTCAAGCCTTTCTTCCTCGTAAGGCTCTTCCATAAGCAAGTAGTCAAGTGGGTCTATGCCAATGGTTTCGTTGTAGGCAAAGTCCATGTGCCTAATCATGCGTGAGCGAAGCGCAGTTCTTATGCGGCCTCTAAACTCGTCCGCGTCCATGTCGATGTGCAAATCCATCTGCGCGCGCTCAAAAATTAATAGATTTGTTTTTGCTGTATTTAATATAGTATCATCAAGGTCAAAGAATATCATTTATATTTACCTCCATATTTTTTATTTATTATTTATTGTTTATTTCATATATATTATAGCACAATTTTGAATAAACTATCATAGCAATATGCATTTATTATAATTGAAGAACTTATTATGGCGAAAAATATATAATTCATTCAAGAGAGCTTTGGCTCTTTTTTTGTGCAAAGACAATGAATAGATATTTCGCAGAGCAAATTTGATGATTGAGCGAAGTGGATTCTTCCTATACCCCGTTATTGAAGAACCCCGTCCATAAATGGCCGAGAACCTTTACGCTATGCGAAGCGATTTGATGCACGGGACGAAGTGGAACGGAGCGGCCGACCGACATCGTACATAGAAGTACGTTGAGGGAGGGCGCGCAGCGAACAAGTTCCGTGGGCAAATCGAACGCAAAAGAACTTGCCAATAGCCTGTGATTGTGTTATAATCTTATATATATAAGGAGGTTTTACTATTACCACGGTATCAATCAATAAAAAATTTTTCTCATACATAATTCCGTCGCTCTCAGCCATGATCATCTTTAGCCTATATTCAATGGTTGATGGCTTTTTCGTGAGCAAGTATGTCGGCGTCGAGGCTCTAAGCGCGGTTAATCTTTCAATGCCTTTCATCAACATCGTTTTTGCGCTTGGGATAATCGCTGCAGTCGGCTCGCAGACTATGTGCGGCGTTTTTATCGGCAGAAAAAATTACATGAAGGCTAATAAAATTTTTAGCTTCAACATAAAAACTGTAACGATTTTTTCAATAATATTGACAGTGCTTTTTTATTTTAATATGGACACGATTGCGAGACTTTTGGGCGCAACCGAAGATCTGGGGCCTTTGGTCATCGAATACCTAGGTAACATCGTGTATTTTGTGCCATTCTTAATGATTTCATATAATTTCGAAGTTATGGTCAAGGTCGATGGTTTTCCGCGCTTGGCGGTCGCAACGGTCATCACATGCGGTTTAAGTAACGTAATTTTGGACTACGTCTTTGTTGGTCTCATGGGTCATGGCCTTGCAGGTGCAGCAGTTGCAACGGGTATATCGCAAGTAATCTCTACAGTTGTCTATCTAATTCACTTCACAGTTGGCAAGTCGAATCTTGAGTTCGTAGAGGTAAAATTCTCTTTTGATACGCTCAAATCCATATTTTCCTTAGGTGTTGGCGATTTCGTTTCAGAGGTCGGCATCGCGATGATAGTTTTATTTTATAATATATTCATAATCAAATTTTTGGGCGAAAAATCCATTGCGACATTCTCTGTCATAAGCTATGTTAATAACCTTGCCCTCACTTGTTTTGCGGGCATAACGCAAGGCACTCAGCCGCTTCTAAGCTATTATTATGGTAAAAAAGACTACGATAGTCTCAAAAAGCTATTTCGTCTAGCAACGGCGGCGATATTTGTAACGGGAGTCGTGTTCTTGGCGGCATCACAGCTATTTCCAGAGAGGATATTTAGAATATTTTTGGACGTGGACAAAGAGACACTTAGCTACTCGGTCGAGTCGTTTCGTAAATTCTCGATATCTTTCATGATAACAGGCTTCAATGTACTCATAGCGGCGGTTTGCGTCTCATTCTTAAAGCCAAAGTACTCAGTTACCATCAATATCTTGAGAAGCTTCGTGACCATATATTTGGCGCTTTTCGTCTTGACCATGCTCGAGCCAACGCTAATATGGTTTGCATCAGCACTGTCAGAGGGCGTGACACTAATATTTGCATATTATTTTTATCGCAAGCTAAGCCGCGAAAATCAAGAAAAGTATGAATAATTTCTTGATTATGCGAAGCATCAAGGTTCTCGGGACCCATCCAAAGCTTTAGCTTTGATGATGGGTGAGGTTCTTCAAATGCGCCCTTGGGCTCGTTCCTTCCTCGGCAATGCTCGAGTACCGTCTGTACGCTCCGCTTGCCTCGTCGGTCCACATCGCCCAATCATCACATTTTATCTAAGAAATCTGAATTGCGATTTTAAATATTCTCAAAATAATATATTATTTATTCAAGAGAGCTGCGGCTCTCTTTTTTGTGCAAAGCTATTGGCTATGCAAATCGAATGCAAAAGTGAAATCTTAATTTATTCTTAAGAAAACTTAATAAATAATTAAGGAATACTTAAGACTTTTTTAAGATTTATACTGTATAATAAGACCATAAAGATAAAAAAGGAGTGAAAACTATGAAAGAAATTTTAAAAGTAAATTCTGTAAGCAAGGTTTACGGCTCTTTCTACGCACTGAAGGATGTCAACATGTGTGTAAACGAAGGCGAGATCTATGGTCTTGTCGGCAAGAACGGCGCTGGTAAATCTACTTTACTTAAAATCATAACAGGCCTTAGCTACCAAACAGAGGGCTCAATCGAGCTTCTTGGCGATGCGGGCGCAAATATTAACATAGCGAGGAGAAGGACAGGCGCTCTAATCAACAGGCCTTACTTCATTCCAACGCTTAGTGCAAGGGACAATCTTGAGTACATCGCCATCAACAGGGACATCAAGGACAGAAAGACGAAGGTTAGCGAAACTTTGGAGCTTATCGGTCTTGAGAATACTAAGAACAAGAAGGCGAAGAACTTTTCCTTGGGTATGCAGCAAAGGCTTGCCATCGGTATCGCGCTTATCGATGATCCTGTCTTTCTAATCCTAGACGAACCGATTAATGGTCTTGACCCTATCGGTATCAAGGAGATCAGGGACCTTATCAAGCTTGTTAATCAAGAGAGAAAGACTACTGTCATGATCTCGAGCCACATCCTAAGCGAGCTTAACATGGTCGCTAATAAGTACGGCTTTATTGACAATGGCAGACTTATCCAAGAGATTACTAAGGCTGAGCTTGATGAAAAGCTTAAGACGTCGACAAAGATCAAGGTTGATGACGCTGCCAAGGCTACTATAGTTTTAGATGAAGACATGAAGCTTCATAATTACAAGGTTTTAGCTGATAATGTTATTGCTATTTATGATAATGTTAATAGCAGCGCAATATTCAAGGCTTTCCAAGACGCAGGCGTTGAAATCATCGAGATAAATCAAGCTAAGGAAGAGTTTGAATCTTATTTCTTAAGCTTAGTAGGAGGTAGAAGAGATGTTTAATTTTATGAAAGCGGAATTATTTAGAATTAGTAAAAGAAAATACAATATAGGTTTATGGCTTTTTGGTTTTGTAATGTGCGCCTTTGTTTTATACATCTTTGCAGGTCTTCAAAGGAGCGTCACTGGCGAATGGGGAGTAGATCGTGACCTTTCAATGATGTTCTTTACATTAGGTCAAATACTATCCTTAGCATCCGTACTAATACCTCTAATGGTGAACCTTACAGCGCTTGAACCATACGCATCGGGCGCCATCAACAACAACTTAGCACTTGGCCAATCAAGGATTAAAATTTATTTAGCAAACGCAATTATTTCCTTCCTATACGTTTTAGTCTACATGATCATCATGTGCACTATACTTATAGGAGTCGGCGCAATCATCGCACCTATCAGCACTACGCCATTTGCTGATATGATGAAGAACTTTTTAATAGGCTTTGCATATTTACTTCCATGCCTATGGTTTTATGTGTCACTTGTTTTGTTCTTCCAAATACTTACAAGACACAGATCATCAGCCATCGCCATATCTTATGTTGCCATGTCGATCTTCCAACCAGTACTTTATATAATTATAAATAAATTTAAATGGGATCCAAGATTAATAATCTTAGCACCATCAAGAATTGTCCAATCAATAACTGGAATGATGGGAAGCTACGATCTTGCCTTTTTACAAAGCTATAATTATACAGATAAGATTTTGAATGTTTACAATAATCTTTATATCATGCTTGGCTGGATAGCTCTTGTTTGGGCTGGCATCTACTTTGTAGGCAGAAAAAGAGAATTTTAATGAAGAGGGTATTTCCTGCCATAATTATAGCAGCGGCACTAATTTTTTTAGTAGCCGCTCTTGGTTTAGATTTGATGAGCGTAATGCTTATACTATTGGGACTTGTTATTTATCTTTGCTACACCATATACCTATCAAGAAAAGAGCTTAGGGAGTTTCGCGAAAACCTTGAGGACAAGGAAGCAAGCGAGATTAAGGTCGCTTTGCAAAGCTATTCTTATACAGGTGA
>ERZ1673750.1086-NODE-1086-length-15480-cov-21.911831_pt1 | contig 15480 bp, 10 predicted proteins | sample MGYA00580203_ERZ1673750 | MGnify/ENA primary metagenome ERZ1673750 (study PRJEB41218, sample SAMN15661763) | gut metagenome | host: Homo sapiens | place: Canada: London | collected 2015-08-20/2019-03-30 | study: EMG produced TPA metagenomics assembly of... | reverse complement strand
CCATTTCTACTGCATCAAGAACAGAACGATGCATCGGGGTTGCCACACGACCGTTCCATGCTGCCGGAAGCTCTGCCTGCACATATCGACCAGTATAAGTAACGAACAACGTTACCAGCAGCCGTTCCAGACTCGGCTTTGTATCAGTGTATCCGAAATGCTGCTCACAGAGCTGCCAGAATGCAGACAGCAGATCGTATTTTTCAAACTCCTGCAAGAAAGCATTGTCCACCAGCTCACCATCCGTCAACACGATGCGCACAACCTCTTCAAAAGAGCAGGTACGCGCCTTGCAGACTGCACTCAGCAGACCGACAAGGATATTTTCTTCATTGAAGTTTTCGATTTCCAGATCATAGAAGCGTTGGGTGCGCTCTTTGTTGGCGAAAAACTTGATGTGCTTCTCAATAACCGGCTTGTACTTTTCCTCAATACCGAGGTCAACCGACAGCAGGGAGGCACGGTCGGCAAAGAACCGTCTGGAATACAGCATTGTGTCTTCCAGATGGTTGTCCCTTACATCCGGCTTCGGAAACGGTGCATAAATCAGATAATTCGTGGTCTTATCCACACGCTCCAGAAAATACTTTGTATAGAACTGGTTATCCGGCTGGAGATGGTAGATCTTCGCATTCTGAAGCTCAACTGTCTCCATATCCTCGGCAAATTCTGCCTTATCATCGTACCAGAAAACCAGTTTCCGGGTCTCTCCGGTAAATTCCGCATTCAGGCGGTCTATAATTTGTTTCAGGTTCAATTCTGCCATATCATTGTCCTTTTTTCCTGTGATTGGTCTTTATCTCTTACAAGAGAACTCAGCAATAGCTTCATCTTTTTCCGGTAGAACTTTGTTCTTTTGATGTACCGTGGAATCGTCATGTGATACGCCTGCATAAATTCCAGTATCCATGCCAGATCATAGGATTTCTCGGTTGACCAGTCACGATATTTTCTATGACAGACAAGCCAGACACCAATGATATTGTAATCCAACGCATCTTCATCGGTTTCATCCTGAATACAATGACCGCAGAGGAAGCGGTATGCCACCGGATCATGGGCATATGTACGTTCAAAACGCTGCCATGCCGCCGCGACATCATCCTTTGTCCAGTGATTTTGCATTTTCCCACTCCCTCCGGTCATTTTTCTTATTTCTTTTCTTTCACCATGATATTCTTACTGTCTGCCAGCACCTCATAGAACTTGCCGTCCTGGGCGGTCTGGAGCTTGCGGTAGTTGACCTTTACGCCGTCATCGAGGTCAAGCTCGATACGGGAAAGTGCCAGATGGCTGATCTTCTCATCGTATTCCCGACATTCCTTCAGCTGCTTGGCAAGTTTATCCTTGCGCTTGGAGGCTGCTGCCACCTCACGGGCATTCTCGCTGTGATCCATCATATCCTGCATCCGGTTGATCTCGGATTCATATACACGCTGCATCTTGTGCAGGTAGTCGATACGCAGGTTGCCGATGGTATCCGGCGTGTATCGGTGCAGGTAAACCAGTGCCTTAAAGCCAAATAGATACCACAAATTTTTATTTGCATACACACACGGGCCTGATGCATTCGGAATAAATTCTTTTGTTTGATAACGAAATGCAATTTTACCAGTTGCTGTCGTATCATTCCACGAAATACAATCTTGGAAATAATACTGTGAGTTTCTTATTACGGAACGAAGCTTTCCATTATCATCTTTGAAGTTTTTTAGAGCTTCCCCATCATTTTCCCAGTTTACAACATAGCTGTTGTTTCCATACCAACGCCTAAAATCTCCACCTTTTGTCATCGGATACCACTTCGCATGATTATTCCCGTTGATTCCAAATTTAGCGAGTGCTATTTCAAACCAAAGTCGTGCAAATGTATCATTATCACCAGTGGTTAATCCTTTTCGTGGTGCTGCAAATTCGGTCAATGGTTTGCATTCATTTAGAATTGTCAAAAGGCGATCACTTACCCAATATGCAATAGGATAGCTCGCAATCTTCAAGAATTTATCTGGATAGGCATAGAACACTCCTTTTCCTTCTAAGAACCACTTTTCCTTTTGCTCAACAGAATCCACCGCTCCCAATTCATCAAACAACTGGCGGAATAACGCTTTATACATTTTAATATGACTATTTTGGACAACAAACGCTACTGTTCCAAAATCCGAACCAAATATGCCTCGTCCACAGTGAGCCACAGCAACAAACGTGTGCAATGCAAGTAATTTATACCGTAGCTGTTCAAAACTTGACTTCGACATCCACACCGGTATGTTGATCATTGCCATAAATCCATGAGGCTTGGACATACTCAGTGTTTTTTCCATGAATATCGTACTTAAATCATTTTTGCTATCAGGATAGTTTGCTTTCACAAAGCTATTTAAGCGTTCTGTACAATCAGCAACTGCTCTATAAGGCGGATTTGTGACCACTATATCATACTTTCTACTTGCAGTTTCGCCGATATCAATGAGCCGATTCAGCTGCTCGGCAGTATCTTCCACGCCCACGCTATCCATGCTGATCTGACCTGCGGTATCTTCTGCTGCCACAAACCGACGCAGCAAATCCCAGTTATAGCTCTCCACATTCAGGATAGAGCCATACTCCTTGGCATCGGTCAGAGTGTCCAGCAAACCTTCCAGCTGCATCTTGGCGGCGTTCTTCTCAATATCGTCCATGCCCGCACCAAAATATTTCAGGTGCGCACGGTTGATGCTGTTGCTCTCCTGAATGGCATAGACATGGCAGGTGTTCTCACCGTTGAGGATACGACGGTTGTACTGCCGTGCTTTCATCATCACGGCAAAATACGCCAGCTGATAGGCACGGTCATCAATGTCCAAACCGTAGATGTTATGTTCCAGAATGCTCTTTGCAGCATCACGCTGGCTGTAACCAGCACTCTCGTAAATCTGCATCAGCACATCAAAGGCGTATACGAGGATATGGCCGGAACCCATGCAGGGGTCGATGAGCTTGATGTCTTCCGGGTTCAGAGCGGCGTACTCTTTACGAATTTCCGAGAGTTTTGCCTGCACCTCCGGCTCCTGCTGTGCCTCTTCCAGATAGTATTTCCAGTTTTCTTTCAGGTCGCAGTCCGGGTGTCCTTCCACCCACAGACGGCCAAGGCTGTTTTCCACCATGTAACGAACGATCCAGTCCGGGGTGAACAGCTGGGTTACGGCAGGGATTTCCTCTTTGGTAATCTTTCCGTTCTTGGCAAAGGCAGCGGCCTTCGGCTCAGTGTTGTAATACTGGTACAACCAGCCGATGATTTCCACCTGACCACCGCGCTCGATGTTGAAGTCATCCTCCGGAATATCGTGAATCAGATGATAGACCACGCCATCCTGGTCAATAACGGACAAGCTGAGCAGTAGCTCGGTGTAGTTCTTTGTCTTTTCAAACAGAGCAGGCAGAATCTCGTTCAGGGCATTGCACTGTTTCAGGAACAGGATGCGGAACACCTCGTCCAGCTTGTTGTCCTGCTTCAGCTGGAAAATCTGAGCCTCTTCCTCCGCAGTGAAGGGCAGCTCTGCGTCAAACGGTGTTGTAACCAGATCCGGCTCCAGCTTTCCGCTCTCGGAAGAGAGCACTCGGATATGGGAAGGCAGATAGTCATTGACCTCCATGAAACGGATGGCGATCAGGCGGTTAAACCATGTATAGGCAACCTCCTCAATCACATACTGATATGCGGTTTTGTAGTCGGTATCTTTTTCCTTCTGCTGGATGACCTCTATCAGCTTGTCACGCTGCCGCACGGCCTCGCCGGAAATCGAATACGGTTCTGCGGTGCCGATATCGAAGAACTGAGTGCCGCCGAAGCTCTGCGGCAACGGCTTGGCAATGCCGTCCTCCGTAATACCGATCAGGCGGGCATCATAGCTGACATCTGCAATCAGCTTATTCCGCGCCCAGATCGCAAAATTCTTTATGGCTGTCTTGTTCATGGAGCCAATCCTCCTGTCATTTATAGTTCAATGTTGACGATTGTATCTTCGTCCATCTCTTTCAGCAGGTTTTCACGCAATGCGGCAAGGTATTTATCAATGTCGTCCTTGCTCTCCAGCCGCCACGATGCAGTCTTGGCAACTGTCTTAATGGAGACATTCTTCGTGGTGCGCACCTTATATACCGGCTGCGGTTCTGCGACCTTTTCTTCCGGTTTCACGGCCTCGCCGCGCTTCTTCGCCTCTTCTTCCTGACGCTTGCGCTCTGCCTCGGCCTTTGCCGCTGCTTCCTTTGCAAGGCGAATGTCCTCTGCGTTCATCTCATTGAGCAGGCGCAGCTTCAGTGCCTCCGCCTTATCTGCATAACTGCGCAAAGTGGAAACATTGTTGCAGTGCTCTGCACCGTCCATGATCTCCTTAAACAATTCCAGATAACGATTAAACCTTGCATCCTTATAAGGCTTGGTGTTCAGCACTTCAAAGACGCGGTTCCGATCCTGATTGATGGAATCCTTGACCGGCTCTGCCTGCTCTTCCAGAATGCGCATATAGCAGTTCATAAACTTCTCGCGCAGCTCCGGCAGCTTCGGAATTTCCTTGTAGGGCTTCGCCATCCGGACGATGGTACGCATCTTAGCCACCACGTCTTCCAGTTCTGCATCCACGATGTAGGTCTTGCTGTCCTCGTAGATATTCAGCATATCCAGCGCACGGGTGAAGATAGTCAGCTGTTCACTGCCAAAGAAATCACGGATAGGCTCATAGTCTTCGCCAAAATCCATCAGATCATCCTGCTCGTCAAATACGGTCTTAAAGAATTCCAGCGGTGCCTGAATCTGCACCAGTGCGGAAAGCCGCTTCTTACCCTTTTCCAGAAGTTCTTTTCCCGGATAGGCATAATTCTCATATTTCGGTTCCAGCCGCTCAATCTCGGTGATCCGATTCTCGCAGTAATGCTGGAAGTTCTTCATGATGGTATCTTCGTCATCGGCAGGCGGCGCCACCTTGAACAGCTCTTTCATCACGGTGCGGACGGCCTTTTTCTGGTTTTCCGGCACACGGACGCGCACTTCCGTCAGCAGCTTATCCACGAACTGCTTCTTCGTGATATAGCCGATGATTTCTTCTTCGGAACGGTTGTTCAGATTGACACTCTCACCGTTGACCGTAAAGGACAGGTCTCCACGCTTAAAGAGACGTGCCACCAGCCAATGGATGTCATCTTCCACAAAGCCATAGGGTGCTTTCATAAAGCGATCCTTGATGGTTTTCATAGAAGTTTTCATGTGCATCCGGGAGTTGCCCGCCACGAATTGCAGCACATCATCCAGTGCGTGAACATTGGATTCTCCGGTATCTCCCAGTGCCAGCGACAGCTGGTTGCTGGTCTTGAACATCTTCCGGATGTCTGCTTCGCCCATCGCTACGTCGATGTAGGACAGCTTGTGGTAAACCGTCTGCACCAATCTTCCGATTGCCTCGTTGATGCGGCTGGTCACTTCCTTGCCGGAGGTGTGTAGCACATCACCATTGACATAGATGGTAGCCTCTTTCAGAGCTTCCGTCAGGTAAAGCTTGGCGTTACCGTTGCGTTCCCGCATCTCTACGCGCTTTGCTTCCTTAATGGTCTCATACTTGGCAAGCTGCACAGAAGTGTTCTTGCGCAGGAACCGCTCAATTTTCAAGTATGCCCGCATTTCCGTCAGGAACGCATCATCATTCGGCAGAACCACAAGAACTTCCTTGCCCTGGCCAGAGAGCAGGCGCAGCGTACCATCATCGGTGCCGCCCTCATACCACGGGGTCAGCACACGGAGGCCGATATCGTAATTCTGGTTTGCCTTATAGGGGCGGTCATCCACTGTCTGATTGAAGGAGAACGCATACCGTCCACTGAAGCTTGGGTACTGATACTTCTTGCTGGAGAAAATGTCCTCATAGATCATCTCCGCAATCTTCGTGATGACCTCCGGCATCTCCACATTTTCTTTTTCGATTTCGTTGTTGATTTCCTGTTCCTCATCGGTCAGGAAAACATAGATGGAGCCATTCTTCTGGATCAGCATCTGGCGCATCAGCACTTTCAGTGCATCCTCCACCTGTGCTTTCAAAGAAATACGATCATCGTCAATGCTGGTAATCATCAGGCTGACGATGTTGTCCACGTTGGCTTCGATCTCCAAAACATATTTAATCAGGAAAAGGGTCTTCAGCACATTGATGGCAAAGACATCTTTTTCCTTCTTTTCCGGGTTGATATAACTGTTGTCATAAGCGCGGATGATCACGCTGCTGTGGCTGTGGTCAAGGAAGTTCTCCAATGCATCATAGAACCGATAGAACGGCACGATTGCCCCCATCTCATCGTCCATCAGCTGCATAGCAGACTCTTTGAACAGAGCTAGCATGGAACGTTCACCTTCGGACAGGTGCTTGCCGGATGCACCGTGGGTACGGATGCTGGTCAGCACGCTGGCAAGCAAATTAAACTGGTATGGAACAAAAGGATAAACCTCTGCAAAATCTTCTGCGTTAGCGTACAGTTTTTTCTCCACACCGTCGTTGAAGACAATCAGATTTTTGATGATGGTCGCTTTCTGGTCATAGAGCAGACGCAGGCTCTGTGCTGCGGTCTCTGTCTTATCCAGAATACGCTTTTTGATAACAGCGTCTACATTGGCAGAGGACAGAGAAAGGCGTGTATCGAAACGTCCTTGAATCTTGGAGAAGTCGTTCCCCTTCACCTTGGTAATGGAGTCGATATCCTGCTGGCTCGTTACGATTACCCAAGCCTTACCCATGCATTCCTTGCCCAGTTCTTCCGTCACTGTCTGAAGGTTCAGCATCAGCTTGGAATCATCACCAATGTACTGACCGATCTCATCCACAAGGAAAACAACATGGTGGTTATTGCCTTTTTTATCAATGTAGGACTTTACACGCTTAGCAAAATCCTCAATGCTGATCTGGTAGCCCTCGGTTGCTTTCTCGCACCAGTTACGGGCAGCTGATTCGCTCATGAAATCCATGTCAGAAAGAACATCGACAACAGAATCTTGAATGAAATCGAAGTCCTGACGAGAGCTTTCCCACGGATCTCCATACTCTTCTTCAAACTTTTCCTTAAACTCTTCAAAACGACCTTCCTCGGAAAGCCTGCGCTCCAGGTCAGCAAGGTGAGGCATGGAGCCGCAGAAGCCCTGCATTTCATTGAAGACCTTCAGGAATACGTTCACAATGGCATCTTTATTTTCTTTGCCATTCGAATCGCTTTTGGAATCAATGTTGAAAAGAATTACGTCCGATGGGGTGTTTGCTGCCAGCTGCATATCTGCCAGCACCATCTGATTGGTAATCTTCTGATCCTCAATGAAGTAGTCGATGGCATGTTTGTCTCCGACCTGTTTATTCTGAAGCAGATAGGACAGGATTTTCAGGAAATGAGATTTACCACTTCCAAAGAAGCCGGAAATCCAGACACCCATTTTCGGTGTGGTTCCCTGAATACCTTTTTTATATGCTGCAAAGAAATCCGCAAAATGACGCTGAAGCTCACGGGTCACAACATACTCTTCCAGCTCCTGCGCTACATTTGTTTCTTCACCCTGACCGACAATGATAACGCCCTGTATCTCACGGTCAATTTTCTTTCGGAACATGTCCTTGATCTGCATAACTGTTTCCTCCATCCATTACTTTACCAGTCGGAATGCCCGGTAATAGTTATCGTCTTTAATCTCATTGAACAGGATCAGCTCCTGCTCATTATAGGTTCCCGGAAAGAACATCACGACCGGGCAGCGCACAAACGCCTGGTGCAAGTTGTTAAGCACCTTGTGGGAGCGCAAAATCGGATAGCACTTGCCGATACCGGTCAGGAACACAACTGCATTCTCCGGCGTATGTTCTTTGATATATTGCACGATCAGGCTGTCATCGTCATTCACCTTCATGGAGTTGGTCACTGCCTTGACGATACGCTCGATTCCTCGCTTTTTTTCAAAGTCATAACACTTTTCCATAAAGTTTTTCTTTTCCAAAAAGTCAATGATGATATCATACAGGTCAAAGACCACAAGCTCAAAATCATCATCGCCCCGGTCGTTCTTATTTTTCAGATACTCTACACGCTCCCGAACTTCCAGTTCCTTTTCCGGTGGATAATCAAACACCCAATAGTTGACCTCATTTGCGCGGCCTGTTCCTTTTCGGAAAGACGGCTTATGGATTGCAAGCTCCATCTCGTCCAGTCTTTGGCTTAAATCCATTTCATCTTACCCCCGTCAGTGTTTTTACCATGATGCCAAGGTCATGGTCATAAAGCCAATGCTCAAATGCAATATCAAGAATTGGCTTCAGTATTTTTCTTGTGCTGTTTGCCTGGTTGCTTTCTAAAAGTCCTGCTTCATAAAGCTGTGTCTTATAGCAGGAACCGAGACGGCGCAGCGTATAGTCTTGAAGAGAAGCCACCTTCTCACTCTGTTCCTGCTTATTTTTGAAAAATATCCGGATATCTGCATCCGTCAGCTCATCGGAACCAAGAATCATTTTTTCCCGCACTACTTCATACACAAAATCAAAGAACAGCGTGTCATGCAAAAGAGCCGCAGTCAGCACAAATAATTTTTGTGTAGCAAGATCACTGCTCAGAAAGATTGGATAAAAGCTTTCATCTAATGTCTTGATACGGGCTGTTACGGTAGAATAAATCTGCTGCGCTCGTAGTTTTGTCGGTGCACCATAGATGTTTGTCTCTTCATTCAACTTTTTAATATCTGCAAAGCTCTTACCCTCGCTCAAAAGCTGCACAGTTTTCCGAAATTCCATGAACCAGAACGAAAATTTCACGGCTCCAGCACTATACGGTTTTCTTTCCATCTTCGTTCTCTCCATTTCCGGATTTTGTTTTAATGTATCTGCCGCTTTTGATTCTGGCATCCTTCGGCTTTTCGGCGTTAATAGGAATGACCCACTGATGGCCTAAACGCTCGGCACCATCAATTCGCCCTTCTGTGCATAATGTCTGTACTCTCCTTGTGCAGATGCCCCATTTTTCAGAAGCCTGCTTAATCGTCATGAAATCCATACGGAACCTCTTTTTCGATGTCTAAAGTCACTCGCAGCAAGTTAAAATTTCTCATTTATATTCTACTCCAAGAAACGAACAAAATCAATCGAAAGTTCTTCCAAATTTTGAACGATTTTTTTAGAATCCACTCTTCTGCAAGCAGGGCTTTCGTGACACGAAAGCGATTTTCTGCTTGTTGGGGAAACTCCCCAATCCCCATAGAACGCTGCCTGCGGCATCGGGCTGCGCATCCGTTCCGGATGCTTTAACGGCAGTTCCTGCCAAAGAAAAAGCCCGGTGCAGCATGAGCATTACGCCCACACTGCACCGGACATTCCATCATCTACTATTCTCTCTATTTTCTTCTCCCTGCTCATGCGTATGCTCTTTTTTCTGCTCGTCCTCTTTTAGGATTTCCTGCACGATTTTCTGTGCCACAAGCCAATCCTGCATTTCCGATTTGGTCTTGCGGTACTCTGCATAGGAGCTTTTCTTTCGTTCCAGAAGCATTGCATACTCTGCGTTCAGCTCGCTGATGCGCGGGAGCTTTTTGTCAGAACCGTTCTCTTTCTTATAGGCATCAAACGCCTTTTTCGCTGCGCTGCGTAAGGCCAGCGAATCCCGATGAGCTTCATAGAACTCCCGATTGTAGCCGGATGCCTTATATGCAGCAAAGACATCTTTTGTCTTGGCATAATTGATTAGATGCTTCCGCAGCACCGACACTTCTGACATCCGTGCCTCATCTGCTTTTACAGATTCCAGCAGCGCATCGCAATTTTCAGAAATTTCCTCTGCCTTTTCTTTCAGCTCTGCATAGCTCTTGATTCCATGCTCTTCCATGAACATCATAGCTTTTGCCATCTGCTTCAGATTAAAGACTTTCGCCCAGCGCGCATATCCCGCGCCTTTGCCCGCCTGCATTTTGGCACGGACATCAATAAGGAACGACAACTCCGCCTTCTGATGCACCTGTGACGACCGTGCGCTTGTGCGGTTTTTCTCTACAAATTTGCTTTTATGAACCGCATTTCCAGCAATCACTTCGCAAAGTTCTTCAACCGAATATCCTTTACCAAGAGAGCGGAAACGAGCAAATCTGGCGTGGCCTTTTCCCCGCAGGGCAGGCTGTTTTCCATCTTTATACTCGTACCCTGCTTCCTGCAAAATTTCAATCAGTTCCCGGAAGTCTTTTGGTTTTCTTGCCAATGCTGCATCAATGGCCTCGCAGATTTCATCCCGCTGCGATTTTTTCTCCGGGTATTCCGTTCTCTTCTGCCGCTCCCCGTAGGGCTTCCGGATTATGACCGACAACCGGTGTTCCAGGCAGACGATATCACTGAGCCTTGCCAGTGCAAGACCGGATAAGCGAAAATCTCGGAATTTTCTGGTGAAGTCTAATGTAGTCGAATTAAAAATAATGTGGTTATGAATGTGTGCACGATCAATATGGGTAGCCACGATAAAGGCGTGTTTTCCCTTGGTAAATCGCATGGCCGTCTCATACCCAACCTTGTTTGCTTCCTCCGGCGTGATCTCTCCAGGCTTAAAGGATTGCCGAATCTGATATGCAATTACATCATGCGCCTGGGTTCTACCGGTGATATGCTCATACTGCCGTTTGGAAAGCAGAAATTCTTCATCACAGGTCTTTGCATCACAGGCATACGCACTAATGTATTTTCCATCTTCCGTCTTTGCTGCATTCTCAGAATAATCAGTACGGTCAGCCAGACACTGCGCTACCGTCTTTCCTTTATTGATATGCAGCGCAATTAGTCTTGTAGCCGCCATTTTCATATTCCTCCATCTAAAAAGAGCTACCCGAAGGCAGCTCTTACCAATCCACTATTCTCATTTTAGCATCCGTTCTCGGTCATAAGCTCCCTGCAAATAAACTGCCTGCTTGATGATTTCTTCCATATCGAAATAGACGCACATAATGCTTTCGTACAGCTTCCACACATTAGATTCGCTGCCTCCCACCATTTCCATCAGCTGGTCTTCCATCTTCGATTGCTCAGACTGTTTTTCCTGATAAGCTGTCTCTTCCACAAAATAGTTCTCTCCATCTGTTTCCTCGTACCGTAAATCATAATAATCTTTCATAAACTGAATATCCATCTAATCCCTCCTGAACTCAAACTGTCAAAACATCCTCTACACGCTCGCACAGCCGTTCCATCAGTTCCATGATGCCGCCCGCACCAACCGCAGCTGCGAACAGTCCCATCTCAATCAGGGTCAGCAGGAACGCATCCGTCCAGCTCGCCCGAACCACCGAATAGATGCCGCAGCCAAGAACGAACAACATAACCGGCGAAAGCACCCACAGGGATAGCTGCATCAGCAGATTCCCGATAAAGCACAGAAATCGCAGCAGAAACGCAACCGGCAGCAACAGGATTTTCAGCACCAGTTTCAACAAAAAACTTACGATCTTCATGGATTTCACCCCTTCATTTTTCTTTTCATCTTCATTTTACCGTACCCGCTTGCCAAACACCACGATGTCAACAGGGAAACCTCCAAAAATATGTAACGGCACAGACAGTTTCATCTGTGCCGTGTGCTGTAGAAATCCCGCACATTTGCGCCCGTCAGCGAATACCAGAAAGCCTCTTCAGGATCAGCTTCTGCATCTCCCAGAGTTCATCCAGTCGCTTCTGCAAATCCCGGATATCCTCCGCATAGATGCTTCCGGATTCATTGGCGCGTTTTGCGTACTGGTTCAGGTTGTTGCTGCATCGGCGAAGAAGGGTGGATACCTGCACCACATCCGACAAATCAAGATTTACGCAGTACCCGTCCATCGCCATCTTTCTCATATAGGCACCGGTATTGCGGATGCCTAATTCTTTCTGCTTTTCACGAATCCTCGCCAGCTCTTCCGGATTTACCCGGACGTTGATCCAGTGTTCCCGAACACTCATAGTGCCACCTCCTCATCATCTCGATGTGCCATCGGCGGAATGCGACCGGCACGGTCACGCAATTCTGCCAGGACAGACGGTTTTTCCGTTGTTTTCTCACGGTCAGGATCATCATTTCCACGGTCATCCATATTCAGCAGTGCGTCCAGTTCAGCCAGTCTTGCACTCTTTTCCGCCAGTTCTGCCTCCTGGGGGAACGGCTTTCCAAGCTCGGCCTGCGCCGCTTCCTGCTGGCTCCTGAGATTGTCCAACTGTTGTTCCGCCTTTTCCAGTCTTGCAGGAATCCCGGCAAGAGCATTGTCCAGACGCTGGATATTGCCCGCAGCACTGGTGCCGATGGGCACTCGGTGGGTCATCTCACCTTTCAGCAGCACCTGATACTCTTTCTGGAAGCTGTCAAACGTCAGCTCCATCTTGAAACCACGGTAGCTGCCAAGCGGCACCGGCTCCAGACTCTGATTGGCTTTACAGACCGCGAGGATTGCTTCACCGGCCTCAGCTTTTTCAGTAAATTGTGTGCCATTCACCTCCATACCGCAGAACCCCTCTTCCGGCAGCGGATGTGCCGCCACCGTCCGAATATCCGACTGAAAGCCCTTGATGAACCCTTGCGTTTTCTCAATCTCCGCAGGGAAATATTTCATCAATTTATCTTCCAATCGGTACTGCTGGCTCTGATGATCCGCCTTCAATACTTTCAGCCTTGCAACATCTACATCCAAGTCCATTTTCTCCTTGATTTGCGGGTCTCCGGCACAAAGTGCCTTGATCTCTGCATAGGAAAGAGCCTGCTCATCTACATCATCACAGGAACGTACCGGAGATTTGCTGGTCATGATCTGGCTGATAAATTTCTGCTTATTCTCCAGTGTCTGATAGAGGTAGGCATCAAAAGTTCCTTCCGTCACATACTGATAAACCTGCACTTCTTTGTTTCGGTTTCCCTGACGGATGATACGACCATTTCGCTGGGTCATGTCCGCAGGCCGCCAGCCCACATCCAGATGATGCACGGCCACCAGCCTGTCCTGCACGTTCGTGCCTGCACCCATCTTCTGTGTCGAACCTAACAATACCCGTACCTGTCCGGTACGCACTTTGGCAAACAAATCTTTCTTTTTTGCCTCAGTATCGGCATCATGAATAAATGCGATTTCTTCTTCCGGCACACCGGACTGAATTAGTTTGGCGCGGATATCCTCATAGACATTGAAGGTTCCATCGTTCTTCGGCGTGCTGAGGTCGCAGAACAGCAACTGGGTCAGCTTATCCGACTGTCCTTCCTCATAAATCCGAAGCACATTCCGCACACAGGCGTTGAGCTTGCTGTTGGGGTCATCCGGCAGAAGCGGATTCATCAGCCGCTGATCCAGTCCCAGCTTTCTGCCATCCGATGTGATTTTCAGCATGTTATCGACCGACGGGTCTACCACACCGGAATGCACAGCCGCCGCCCGTTCCGAAAGCTCCGCCACCATCGCCTGCTGATGCTCCGAAGGCTGCACTACCACGGTTTCAAACTTCGCCTCCGGCACCGGCAGATGCAGCTGATCGGAAGTCTTGATATCCGCCACTTCCTTGAACATGTTCATCAGCTCCGGCAGATTGAAGAATTTTGCAAATCTTGTTCTTGCCCGGTATCCGGTTCCCTCCGGTGCCAGCTCAATGGCTGTGGTAGTCTCACCAAAGGTAGAAGCCCAGCTGTCGAAATGGGTCAGCCCTTTCTGCTGCAATGTGCCGTACTGGAGATACCGCATCATGGTGTAAAGCTCCGTCATGCTGTTGCTGACCGGGGTGCCGGTCGCAAAAATGATGCCGCGCCCGCCTGTCAACTCGTCCATATACTGGCACTTCATAAACATATCCGAAGATTTCTGCGCTTCCGATGTGGACAAGCCCGCAACATTGCGCATTTTTGTGTAGAGGAACAGGTTCTTGAACGCGTGTGCCTCGTCTACAAACAGCCGGTCTACGCCCAGCTGCTCAAAGGTAATCACATCGTCCTTTCGGTCGGTTGCCCGGAGTTTCTCCAATCTCGCCTCCAATCCTTTCCGGGTCTTTTCCATCTGTTTGATGGAGAAACGTTCACCATTCTGGGATTTCATCTCAGCAATGGCGTTTTCGATTTCATCAATCTGGGCAGTCAAAATCCGCTCCTGCCGTTCTGCGGACACCGGAATTTTCTCAAACTGGGAATGCCCGATGATGACTGCATCGTAATCACCAGTAGCAATTCGTGCGCAGAACTTCTTTCTGCGGGCCGTTTCAAAGTCCTTTTTGCTTGCCACCAGCAGTTTTGCACTCGGATACAGGCGCAGAAACTCGTTTGCCCACTGAAGGGTCAAATGATTCGGAACGACAAACATGGATTTCTGGCACAGTCCCAGCCGTTTTGCCTCCATAGCAGAAGCGGCCATCTCGAAAGTCTTACCGGCACCCACTTCGTGGGCCAGCAGTGTATTGCCACCGTACAGCACATGAGCAATGGCATTCTGCTGGTGTTCCCGCAGCCGGATTTCCGGATTCATGCCGCCAAAGCGGATGTGGGAGCCATCGTACTCACGAGGACGGGTACTGTTGAACAGCTCGTTATACTTTTCCACCAGGTCCGCACGGCGATAAGGGTCTTTCCACACCCAGTTCTGGAACGCATCCTTAATGGCCTGCTGTTTCTGCTGGGCGAGGGTGGTCTCCTTTTTATTCAGAACCCGCTTCTGCTTGCCGTCTGCATCCTCCACGGTATCGTAAATACGAATATCCCGCAGATTCAGCGTATCCTCCAGAATTCGATAGGCATTGGCACGGCTGGTGCCGTAGGTCATATAGGCATGAACATCATTCCGGCTCGGTGTACTCTTACCGGTGATCTGCCATTCTGCCGTCATGGGAGAGAATTTCACTTCAATATTTCTGCGCAGATAGAACGGCGGTTCAAAGGTTTCTTCCATAAACTGCTGGATATAATCCCGATTGACCCATGTGGCACCAAGACGCACATCAATCTCCGAAGCATCCAGGTCTTTTGGCTGTGCCTTCTTCAAATATTCCGCGTTCACCGCAAAGGCAGGGTCAGAGGCCGCAGCCAACTCTGCCACGCGGAGCTTTTCCCGGACATTGCCGGACAGATATTCATCAGCTGTTACCCAGCCGGTTTCCTCGCTGCCCTGCGTCATCGGGTCTTTGAAAATGACACCATGCAGTTCCTGCTGGATTTTTTCAAATTCTCCCGGTGTACCTAAAAGCTCCGACATATAGGGCAAATCCACTTTGCCGCGCTCTCCGATGGAGATTGCCAGAGCCTCTGCCGGAGTATCTACGCTGGTAACAGCCCGTTCCGGTCGAATCGTCCGTTTGGTGAACATGTCCGCCTTGGATTCCAGCCTGCCGTTTTCATCTACATTTTCCAGAGAGCAGAGCAGATAATAAGACGAATCTTCTGAAAAAGCCTGCGCATTTGCACGGGAGTTAATAAGCCCATACTGATCGGCGAATCGGTCATAGGCTACATTCAGTTCCCGCTGTT
>ERZ1673750.1082-NODE-1082-length-15493-cov-5.336119_pt1 | contig 15493 bp, 10 predicted proteins | sample MGYA00580203_ERZ1673750 | MGnify/ENA primary metagenome ERZ1673750 (study PRJEB41218, sample SAMN15661763) | gut metagenome | host: Homo sapiens | place: Canada: London | collected 2015-08-20/2019-03-30 | study: EMG produced TPA metagenomics assembly of... | reverse complement strand
CTGTTAGCTTTCAGTTTGTTGGCTCCTGCTAAAAGTGCATCATTATTTGCACTCAGCTGTGAGAATCCGCCGTTCAGTTCAAGAATTCCTGTAACTGCTGCCGGGAACTGTGCCTGTACAGACTCATTTAATGTTCCGAGATTAGATGAGAAGGATCCGATTGCTGCATTCAATCCCTGCATTCCTGCGTTCAACTGGTCTACTGATGCGGACAGCTGTCCAAGTGCCTCTGTTGGAAGCTGTGACTTCATAGCTGTAATAGACTCTAACTTCTCTTTCATTTCCGGTAATTGAGCATTCAGATCATTTGCAGTCTTTTTAAATGTTTCCATAGATGCTGCAATCTCTCCCATTTCCTTCTGAATTGGAGTTGTGTCAATTGACGGAAGTGACACTGACACTTCACTTGCCTTCTCCAGTCCAAGCAGTCCATCCGCTGCATTTGATGCCGCATTCAGCTTATCAATTGCTGCTTGAAGATCTGCCTTTGCTGTCTCATCTGTTGTCTGATCTTTCTTTGTCTGTAATTCACTGATTGCTGAATTGATAGTTGCTTTGCTGCTTGTTGCTGCACTCTGCGCTGCATCTACTTTATTATTGTAATCTGCAATCTTCGCATTCAAATCATCTACTGCACTCTGACAAGTTGTGTCCAAAGTAGCAAGCTGCTGATTAATTGCTCCAAGCTGCTGACTCAGACTCTGTAAATTACCCGCTATATTCTGAACCGGTACTGCAATTCCATCATTCAATGCTGTTTCAAGCTGCTCTGTCTGCTCGATCATTTCATTTCCGGTTGTAAGCATGTTTTCAACCTGACCCAAAAGTGCCTGCACTTCCTGGCTTCCAAGGGATGCCTTAAGCTGTGCTGTACCTGCTGCCAATTGTCTTGACGCTGACTGAATATCTTCTGTCGCACTGCCTTCTCCATCAATTGCTGCATTCAGCTGACTGATTGCTCCCTGTACTGTTTTCAGTCCGCTGCTGAGCTGGCTCAGTTTCGCGGCACCTGCTGCCAGCTGCTGTTCACCGCCAATATAAGCTGTCACTCCGTCAGCCAGTGCATTTGTTCCGTCTGTATAATCCTGCACGCCTTTGACTACTTTATTGACACCATTCACATACTCTGTCACGCTTCCGTTCAGTTCTCCATTGCTTCCAAGGTACTTCTGAATTGCATCATTCAAAGTATCCGCACCTTCTGTATAGCTGTTGACACCGTCTGCAAGTGTTCCGGCTCCGTCTGCAAGTGTGTCAGACCCACTTACTAACTGAAGTGCTGCATCTTCCAGTTCATCTAAGGAACTCTTCAGCGAATCAACATCTACGATATTATCAAAATCAATGTCATCAAGAAGATCGGTAAGTGCCACTGTAAATGTAGAAGACATTGTGAAATCTGTCACATCAGCTTCCACGCAGAGACTTTCCGGGATTGTCAGATCTTCTGTTTTGCTTTCGTCCAGATTCAAACTTTCTTTCATGCCAGGCATTCCGAATCCGACTACGATATTCTTGCTTCCATCAGAAATAACTTTTCCGTTATCAATCGTAACATTGCTAAATGTTTCATTCGGAAGGATCATTCCCGTCATCATGACAAATGGTGTGTAAACTTCTTCTTGTTTTCCATCTACGCTGACTGTTTTCTTCTCTTTATTTGCATAATCCACCTGAATCTTCAGATGTCCGCTTTTTCCTTTCAGATCTGCCGGTTTGATTTCTTTTCCGTCCAGATAGTAAGTAAACTTTACGGAAACCGGAAGATTCTGATCTGTTGTTCCCTGATAATAAATATCTTCACCGTCTGTATTCCATGTCAATGTATCTCCGGATGCTTTGAATGTTTCATCACCTTTTACATTCTTAATATCTTTCAGAGTACTTGCATCTGTCAGACTTCCTGATACACTGCCTGAATTCTTCAGCCAGTTAGATACTGTTACTTCATCAATTGTTCCTGTTGCGTCTGCATTTACATAAACTGTCTCTTCCTTATAAACTGCATCTGCGTCAGAACTTGTTCCTGCAGCAAAGACCGGCACAGCGCCCATCATTACTGACATTCCAACGGCAAGAGAAGTTGTGAGTCCACGTTTGATTTTTCTGTTTTTGTTCATGATTCTTACATCCTTTCTACTTTTTTCCACCGAGGAATCCGATGGACGTCTTACATATTACTTTGTCAAATATCATAAACATCGCCGGCAATATCAGGATTACAACAACCATACTGATAATCGCGCCTCGCGCAAGCAAAGTGCAAATAGAACCGATCATTTCAACCTGTGAGTAGCAGGCTACTCCAAATGTTGCCGCGAAGAAACTTAATCCGCTGCTGATAATTGACGGCATACTGGTTTTATGGGCAATACTGATCGCTTCCATCTTATCTCGTCCACGCTGACGCTCTTTCTGATAGCGGGTCGTCATTAGAATTGCATAATCTACAGTTGCTCCTAACTGAATTGCTCCAATTACTATACTTGCAACAAATGGAAGGCTTATTCCCTGATAAAACGGGATTGCCATATTAACCATAATTGCAAATTCAATAACTGCCACCAATATGATTGGCAGTGATATTGATTTGAAGATAATCATAATAATGATAAATATCGCTGCAATTGAAAGTGCATTTACATTTACCAGATCCACATTGGTTACATCCTCCAAGTCTTTCATCAAAGGAGCTTCTCCAATTACCATCGCATTTTTATCATAAGATTTTACAATCTTATCGATCGATGCAATCTGTGTATTGACTTCCTCTGTTGCTGATTCATATTCCGAGCATACAAATGCAAGCTCGTAATCATCGCTTTGCAGCATTTCTTTGATATCATTTGGTATCATAGAGTCCGGCACTGCCGGTCCAATCAGCGAATTCATACTGATCGTCCACTTGACACCCTTCACAGAATCAATCTCATCGAACATTTTCGACTTCTGTTTTGCATCCATACTTCTATCTAACATAACCATATGAATATTACTCATATCGAAGTCTTTCTTAAGTTCTGCATTCGCCACATTACTGTCCAGTGTGGACGGGAGTGAATCTGCAATGTCGTAGTAAATCTTTGTGTGATTATTTCCATAAATAGCCGGGAATAAAAGTACCAGGAAAACAACGATCCATACTTTATAGTGCTTTGTAATAAAAGCTGATGGCTTATCCATGTTGCTGAGCAACAGTTTATGTTTTGTCTTCTCAATTGGTTTATCAAATACAAGAACCAGAGAAGGTAAAACTGTTACGCAACAGATCACACCGATCAATACGCCTTTTGCCATAACGATACCAAGATCTCGACCAAGCGCAAATGTCATAACACACAACGCTACGAATCCGGCTACTGTCGTAACAGAGCTTCCTGCCACAGACTTAAATGTATTGGAAATCGCATGTCCCATGGCACGTTCTTTCTCTCCCGGAAAACGCTTCTTGTTTTCCTCGTAGCTGTTCAAGAGGAAAATGGAATAATCCATTGTCACACCCAGCTGCAATACCGCAGTCAATGCCTTTGTGATATACGAAGTCTCTCCAAGGAAAATGTTGCTTCCAAGATTGTAGAGAATCGCAAGCCCAATACTGATCAGAAATAAAATCGGTACTACGAAAGATCCGCTTGTCAGTTCAAGTACGACCAGACTTAAAAGTGCTGCAATCACCACATAAACCGGAAGTTCTTTAAGTGCCAGATTCTTAATATCTGTAACAACTCCTGTCATACCGCTGATAAAGCACTGATCATTCGCCAGCTTCCTCATCTGTCCGACAGCATCCATAGCGTCATCAGAAGATGTTGTATTATCAAACAATACAAGCATCATCGTGGCATCGCCTTTGAAAAACGCCTCCTTTAAATCCTTTGGGATCATCTCCACCGGAAGACTGATATCAGCTACATCGTCATACCAGAGTACATCTTTTACATGCGGTACTTCACTGAACTGATCTTCAAGCTTCTGAACATCCTTCATGTCCATGTTCTCTACCACGACCATGGAGAACGCGCCCATTCCATACTCATCCACCAGAATATCCTGACCCTTTACTGTCTCCAGATGCTCCGGCAGATAACTGAGCAAATCATAGTTTACACGTGTCTTTGCCATCCCGATGACCGACGGGATAATCAGAAGAAATCCGATGATCAACATCAGAACTCTGTGTTTGGCAATCCATTTGCCAACTTTAACCATTTGTATCATCTCCTATACTGTCTCACTACTCAAGTCTCTTATAGTATAGCTCGAAATGACCATTAGTCAATATTTTTTTGTTAAAAAATGAAAAATAGTCATTTTTATTGACTTTTGGGAATTTTGTGCCATACTAGTAAAAAGACAATAGGAATTTTTCACAGAATGTATTTTTATGAAAACCTCTTATTGGCAAAGTTTGTATTATATATTACACTCACTAAAGACACACAAAGGAGGTCATTGAGATTATGGGAAAAGTAGATGATAATAAAAAGCTGAAAATGAATACACTGCTCCAGACTGCATTTGACCTGTTCACCGGAAAAGGCTTTGCCAAAACAACTGTATCCGACATCGTGAATCAGGCCGGTCTGGCAAAGGGGACATTCTATCTTTATTTCAAAGACAAGTATGATTTAAGAGATAAATTGATCGCATACAAAGCCTGTCAGCTTTTTGATGATGCACACAAGCAGCTTGAAGAAACTGAGATTAATTCTTTAGAAGAAGAGATTCTTTTTTTAACAGATTATATTATTGACCGTTTCCAGAAACAGCAGTCCTTGTTAAAATTTTTGTCAAAGAATCTCTCCTGGGGAGTTTTCCAGGATGCTGTCGGAACAGGTTCTGTAGTGTCCAGGCAATTTTATGATCACTACAGAAATTCACTTGTAAAATATAACGTAAACTGTGAGAATCCGGATCTCTTACTTTTTACACTAATTGAATTGATCAGTTCAACAAGTTACAACTGTATCCTTCATGAGAAACCTGTTTCTATGGAAGAGTACAAACCTTATCTTCATAAATCACTCAAGAAGGTCTATGAAGTGTTTGTAAGCGTTCAGGGTTAAGTTTATTTTATTTAATTTATTTTTCTTTTAATGTTTGAACATAATTTTGACACATTTTCTGTCTATACTAAAACTCAGATAGTTGATAAACAACTATCTCCCCCCTCATAAAGTAATGGCATCCCGGTGTGCCGGGATGTCGACTTTACTCTCATTCCTTTAGATAATAAAAAGAAGACCCGATTGCCGATCTGTTGAAACAGTGATGTGCTCGGGTCTTACTTTTTGTGTTTTCATATGATGTCGTACAGGATTCCTTTATATATAACACCACCTATATTCTGGCAGCATCTAAGTTATCACTGCAACGCGAAAGCCCGCTAACCTTTCGGCTAACGGGCTTCGTTGTGTTTATAGTTATCTAAAGGAATGAGAGTAAAGTGTTGACACTTTCCTGTGTCACAACTTTATGAGGGGGGAAGATAATTGATTTTCTCTTATCAACTATCTTGATATTAGTATATCCGGAAAATGTGTCAAAAGTATGAGTGCTTTCTTAAAGAATACGAAAAAATATAAACAGATTATGAAAAAATATAAACTAATAATTTATTTTTCTACGTTCTTCCATCCACTCGAGAAGATCTTCATATACCTGCTCCCGATCTGTCTCGTTAAGCAGTTCATGACGATCACCGGCATACAGTCTTAGACTGATGTCCTGGATTCCGGCCGCTTTGTATTTCTCATAAACCTTCCTTACGCCTTTTCCGAATCCTCCAACCGGATCTTCGGCACCGGCTGCGAAAAGGATTGGAAGCTGCTTCGGAATCATATAGATACTTTCTTTTTTCTCCATTATAAGCATCCCGGTAAACATGCTATAATACGCGTTCACTGTAAAGACAAAGGAGCACAGTGGATCTGAAATATATTTTTCCAGATGTTCTTCATCACTGGTTACCCAGTCCGCGCGTGTCTTTGGATTCTTGAATTTCCTATTATAGGCACCGACTGCCATTCTATCCACCAGTTTACTTTTATAATGCCAGCCACGGAACATCGCCAGTGTCCTACACAATCTTCTTCCAAACTGAAGTGTCGCTCTCTGCTGATCTGCTACAACTCCGATAAACATTGCTCCCGCCAGCCCATTTCCATACATCTGTACATACTGGCGCAAAAGACTTGAGCCCATGCTATGTCCTAACATAAAGTAAGGTACATCCGGATATTTCTTCATCGTCCGCTGACGAAGTGTATGCATATCTCCGATCACGCATGCATTTCCATATTTTTCGTTAAAAAATCCATACTCCGACTTGCTCTGCACAGATTTTCCATGTCCTAAATGATCGTTTCCAACGACATAATATCCATGACTACACATGAATTCTGCAAATTCATCGTATCTCTTAATATATTCCACCATTCCATGGCTTAACTGCAGGACAGCTTTCACTTCTCCTTCCGGTTTCCACTCAATCGTGTGGATCTCCGTATTGCCATCCTTTGAAGGGAAATAAAACTCATCTCTCATCGTTCATTCACTACCTGTCATCTAATTTGATATAATCACGATATGGTGCAAGCGGCTTATAAGCCGGACGTATGATCTTATCTACATTCTTCAACTCTTCCAGTCTGTGTGCACTCCATCCAACGATACGTGCTGCCGCAAAAATTGGAGTATATAATGCCGGTGGAAGATCAAGCATGCTATAAACAAGTCCACTGTAGAAATCTACGTTCGCATTAACACCTTTATACATCTTACGTCTCTCGCTAATGATCTCCGGTGCCATCTTCTCTACTTTCTCATACAGTGCATATTCTGCCTCGTGGCCCTTTTCATATGCAAGCTGCTTTACAAACTTCTTGAAGATCTCCGCTCTTGGGTCGGATACAGAATAAATCGCATGTCCCATTCCATAGATCAGACCTCTCTTATCAAACGCTCTCTTCTCCAGCAGTGCCTCAAGGTAAGCTCTGATCTGATCATCATCCTGCCAGTCTGTCAGCTGCGTCTTCATATCTTCAAACATCTGTGTTACTTTTACGTTCGCACCACCATGTTTTGGCCCTTTCAAGGACGCCATAGCTGCTGCAATTGTAGAATAAGTATCTGTTCCTGAAGATGTAACAACATGCGTTGTAAATGTTGAGTTGTTACCACCGCCATGATCCATATGAAGAACAAGAGCCATATCAAGGATCTTCGCCTCAAGTTCTGTATACTGACGATCTTCTCTGAGCATCATCAGAATATTCTCTGCCATAGACAGTTCTTTCTTCGGTGCATAAATATACAGGTCTTCACCCATTTTATAATTGTAAGCAAGATAGCTGTAAACCATAAGCATTGGGAACTGGCTGATCAGGTTCAGACTCTGACGCAGTACATTCGGAATGCTTGTATCATCCGCTTTGTCATCGTAAGAATAAAGCTGAAGAATACTTCTTGTAATACTGTTCATCATATCACGGCTCGGAGCCTTCATGATCACGTCACGTACAAAATTCGGTGGAAGCATCCGGCGGTCAGCTATCATATCCTTAAAATTCTCAAGTTCCTTCTGATTCGGAAGTTCCCCGAAAAGAAGCAGATATGCAATCTCCTCAAATCCAAAATGTTTCGCCTCAAGGAATCCGCTTACAAGATCTTTAATATTGTAACCTCTGTAATAAAGATTACCTGCACACGGTACGGATACACCGTCTACAATCTTTGTTGCACACACATCGGATATATTCGTCAATCCGGCAAGTACACCTTTACCGTTCAGATCTCGAAGTCCTCTTTTTACCTCGTATTTGGTATAGAGTTCTTTGTCAATTGCATTGTTCGTTTCACATTTCAGAGCAAGTTCTTCAATCTCCGGAGTGATGTCAAAAAATATGCTGTTAATATCTTTGGCCATGGGCTCTTCCTCCTTCTCTTGTTTCTTCTCATGTCTTTTTATCTTTTAATTATACTAGATATCCGTCCATGAAACAATTAACTGAATATTAAATCTTTATGAATCAAAAAGTGAAGAAGAATAAAGTTGCTGTCCACTACATTTTTGTAAACAGCAACTTTGTAAATTCCTTTAATATTATTTTATCTGCAATCATAAAGAAAATCTGCCAGTTTTGCAAATTCTTCCAGCGTAAGGGCTTCCCCTCGAATAGATGCACCTCTTCCGAGTGCTTCAATCGCTGCCTCGATTTCTTCCTTCGTGTAGTCAAGTTCTGCCGAATTCTTCAGTCCATTTGCCAAAGTCTTTCTTCTCTGGTTAAAGGAGGCACGGATAATACGGAACATAAGCTTTTCATCCTTTACCTTCACCGGTGGTTCTTCATAACGTTCCAGACGGATTACCGCTGATCCAACCTTCGGACGAGGCATAAAGCAGTTCGGTGGTACATTTGCCACAATATATGGTTTCGCATAATATTGCACAGCCAGAGACAGTGCACCATAGTCCTTCGTTCCCGGTCCCACCTGCATACGGTCTGCAACTTCTTTCTGAACCATAACTGTAATACTCTTAATCGGAACATGATTCTCAAAAAGTCCCATAATGATCGGCGTTGTAATGTAATATGGCAGGTTGGCCACAACCTTGATCGGTTTTCCTCCATTTTCCTCTTCTGCAAGCTTTGCAATATCTACTTTCAGAACGTCATTGTTAATAACACGGGCATTGTCATAATCTGAAAGCGTATCTTCCAGAATCGGAATCAGTGCCTTGTCAATCTCAACTGCAACAACTTTTCTCGCTACACATGCCAGATACTGTGTCATCGTTCCGATTCCCGGTCCGATTTCCAATACAAAATCATCTTTTGTAATCTCTGCTGCCGCAATAATTTTGTCCAGTACATGTGTATCGATCAGAAAGTTCTGACCGAACTTTTTCTGGAATACGAAATTATATTTCTGTAATACTTCTATCGTATTCTGTGGATTTCCAAGTGTTGGTTCTTTCATCTCATCTCTCCATTTCTTATAATTGATATAAATCCCTTGCATTCTTCTCTGTCTGTTCGATCACCTGCTCCGCAGAAATGCCTTTTAGCTCTGCAATCGCTTCTACAACATATGGCAGGTACAAGGATGAATTTCTCTTCCCTCTGAACGGTGTCGGTGCCAGATACGGACAGTCTGTCTCAAGAACAATTGACTCCAGTGGAATTTCTTCTACAATCTCTTTTAACTTCTTTGAGTTCTTGAATGTCACAACACCGCCGACTCCGATGTAATATCCCATCTTTACATATTCTCGCGCCATCTCAAGGCTGTAAGAATAACAGTGTATCACACCTTTGAGTCCTTTTCCATGTTCTTTCATAATTTCCATCGTATCAGCTGCCGCCTCACGGCTATGGATCATCACAGGTTTGTTCATCTCTCGTGCAAGATCCAGCTGTCTGATGAACCAGTGTTTCTGCAGATCATGCCCTTCTTTATCCCAATAATAATCAAGTCCGATCTCGCCAACCGCAACGATCTTTTCTTTCTTTAATAATTCTCTCATTCGAGCGAAATTCTCTTCATTCAGTGCACCGACTTCGTCCGGATGTACACCTACTGATCCATATATAAATGAATATTTCTCTGCGAGTTCTACTATCTTATCCCAGGACTCTACTGTCGCCGCTGCATCCACAATTGTTCCAACGCCGCCTGCTGCCATACTGCTTAGTAGCTCATCTCTGTCTGTGTCAAACTGCTCATCATCATAATGCGCATGTGTATCAAATATCATTTTATTTACCGCCTGTTTTCAATATTTCTAATCTTGTGCTTTATTTTACCACAAATAATTCTTTCCGTCTTCATATAATACATCCATCGCCCCAATGTCCAAGGTTCTCAAGTTCCGCACAACTAACTAAATCAGACATTTCATAAGCAGATTTTTTCATTCTTATACCTTAACGTGTTACATTTTATTTCGTTTTAATACTAGCATGTGAAAATTTAATTAGCAAGATAAAAACAGCGAGATACAGGTCATTTCCCATATCTCGCCGCTTTTCTTTCATTTTATCATATCCAATAATTGATTCATGATTTTCAATGATGACTAATGATTTCTATAGTAATTGATCAGACATCCGTCAAGAATGATCTCACGCTCTGCGTCTGTCAGATCTCCCAGCTTAAGGTTCAGTTCTTTGAGTTCATCACCTACAACATAAGCTTTGATCACATCCGCTTTCTCTTCTACTGCTTTTCTCACATTAGGAACAAAGATGTAATCTCCGTTCTTGAAGGAAAGTGCTTCATGATCTTCTTCTGTCAGGAATGGGAGCATTCCCCAGTTGATCAGGTTAGAACGGTAACGCTTTGTTGCATACTCTGTTGCGATGTTTGCCCATCCGCCAAGTACTTTCTGACAGGAAGCTGCCTGCTCACGAGCAGATCCGTCTCCTGGTTTTACTGCGAAGATTGTACTTCCGACACCAAGGTTACCCTTGCCAACTTCCGGATATGTCTCGTGGATCTTATCCATCACCGGTTTCAGTTCTGCAAGAGCATCTACCGGACATTCATCTGCTTCAATTGCTTTCTGAGCTTTCTGTACTTCTTTTGCACGTCCAACGTACGCAGGATCTTTTCTTGAAAGAGCGAACTCTGCAAGTCCCAGCGGGTTAGAACGGTAGGAAGATGTCTCTCCTGACGGAATCAGCTCATCTGTTGTTGTAACAGGATCATGGATCTCAGATACAACCTTCACAAGCAGGTTCTGTGGAAGTGCTGACATTGCCGGCCAGTCCTTAATGTTTGGTCCAAATTTAATCTCAACGCTTGGATCAGCAACGCCCTTGCTGTCAAATACACGGTTTGCATAAATATTCTTATCAAAGTGATATTTCTGTCCTTTGTACTCTACATCCATTGCTGTTGCCGGTGTTAAGAATCCCTTGTTTGCTGCTGTTGCTGCGATAGAACGAGCATCCATCAGTGCTACAGAAGAGATCTGTCCGTTCTGCAGCTTACTTCCTTCACGGTTCGGGAAGTTTCTTGTTGTATGACGGATAGAGAATGCGTTATTTGCCGGAGTATCTCCTGCTCCAAAGCACGGTCCACAGAATGCTGTCTTCACAACAGTTCCTGCTTCCATAAGATCTGCAATTGCACCATTCTTAACAAGTTCCATATAAATCGGTGTACTTGCCGGGTAAACGCTGAATGTAAATTCATCTGCTCCGATGTTCTTTCCTTTGATGATATCTGCAGCTGCACAAATATTTTCAAATCCACCACCTGCACATCCTGCGATGATTCCCTGCTCTACATAGAACTTACCGTTTCTGATCTTATCCTGCAGAGAGTAATCAACTGCACCGTCAAGACTTACAAGTGCTTTCTGCTCTACATCATGAAGGATGTCTGCCAGATTTGCGTTCAGTTCATCAATTGTATAAACATTGCTTGGATGGAACGGCATTGCGATCATTGGCTTGATCTCGCTTAAGTTCACATAAACCATACCGTCATAATATGTAACCGCTCCAGGATTCAGTTCTTTGTAATCTTCACTTCTTCCGTGAATATCATAGAACTCCTGAATCTTCTCATCTGTTTTCCAGATAGAAGACAGACAAGTTGTCTCTGTTGTCATAACGTCGATTCCGATACGGAAATCTGCACTAAGCTTGCTGACTCCAGGTCCAACAAACTCCATAACCTTGTTATTCACATAGCCGTTCTTGAATGTAGCTCCGATGATTGCAAGAGCAACGTCCTGCGGTCCTACACCTTTCATCGGCTCTCCGTCTAAGTAGATTCCGATCACGCCCGGCATCTTAATATCATAAGTCTTGTTCAGAAGCTGTTTCACAAGCTCCGGTCCACCTTCACCCATAGCCATCGTTCCGAGTGCTCCGTAACGTGTATGGCTGTCAGATCCAAGGATCATCTTTCCTCCGCCTGCAAGCATCTCACGGGCAAACTGATGGATAACTGCCTGATGCGGTGGTACATACATACCGCCGTACTTCTTCGCACAAGTTAGTCCAAACATATGATCATCTTCGTTGATTGTTCCACCAACTGCACAAAGACTGTTATGACAATTTGTAAGTACATACGGCATCGGGAACTTCTCAAGTCCTGACGCACGTGCTGTCTGGATAATTCCAACAAATGTAATATCATGGGATGTCAGCTTATCAAAACGGATCTGCAGACGCTCCATGTTCTCGGATGTATTGTGTGCCTTTAAAATACCATATGCCATTGTGTTCTGAGCGGCTTCTTCCTTCGTCAGCGGAACCTGCACATTTCCTGTGTCTTCTACTATCTCTGTTCCATTGAGAAGATATACGCCATTCTCGTACAATTTAATCATGTAAAGACCTCCTTCAATCTGATCTATAGTTTTGAAATAACTGCTACCATATTAACATATTTCAGTGTTTCGGTAAATCTAAATTTTCGCAATTCAGCATTGTAACTCAATAAAGTGCAATTTTTACTGATTTTTTAGATAGAAAGCGGAAATCTCATCTCAATAATAAACTCATTTTTCTCTGTCTTTGCGCTGATTTCTCCATTCATACGTTTCACAAGTTCCTTTGCAATAGATAGTCCCAATCCGGTAGATGTTTTGCTCCTTGCCACATCCGCTTTATAAAATCTGTCAAAGACATGTTCTATATCAATCTGCTCCGAATGTATCACCTGATTCCTGATTCGCAATACTGCATGCTCCTGCTTGCGCTCTAACACAATACTTATCTTCTTTTCTCCATGATCCAGGCCATTTTTAATTACATTCTGAATAACACGGTGGAGTCCTTGTTTATTTCCGGCTATGGACAACAGTTCTTCTGTAATCTGAATATCCGGCTGGATTCCCCTTCTTACCCAGTCATCATAATAGGAAAACACCGTTTCTTTCAGAATCCGGTTGATACAGCAAGGCGTCAGTTCCAGACTATAGGATTCATTTTTTAACTTTGTGAACATGAAAAGTTCTTCCAGCATTTCATTCAGACTGTGTATTCTTTCATGAATAATATTCAGATAACGTCTCTGGTCTTCGACATTTTCGCATTCTTCCATAAGCTGAAAATATCCATCCAGAGATGTCAGCGGTGTCCGGATATCATGGGAAAGATTCGTATAAGTATCCGCGATCAAAGCTTCTTTCTCCTGATAACGCTGCTTCTCTTTTCTTTGTAATTCCAGAAGTTCATTCAATCTGTCTGAAAGCGTTCCGATTCCACCCAAATCAAACTCGCGTTGAATCAACATGTTACTGTCATGTTTCATCAAGAACGCCAATTGGCGGCAGATGTCCTTCACCTGCCGCTGATATTTCCACATAATAATAAATTGTAAAATGATAATTCCTGCTAATATTCCAATTACGATATACATCCGCTAAATATCCCTCTTTTGAAAAACAGCACTGCTTGCAGCTATCATTATGACAGCAAGCACAATCGCCACGCCGAATGCTGCCAGACACTCATTTCCACTTGGATTCATAGGAAGCAGTGATAATTTCCCGGTTATCGTATACTTATAAATCTGGAAATTCTGGATTCCCATTTTCCGAACAGCACTGTTTATTAATCCGTATACGATACTCATTATATTCATTGTAAGACAAATCGCGATGACCATGCTGATCACATTATTTTTCAGAATAATTGCAATCGCCATGCAGATCAACACGAGTGCATAATGAAGGGCCAGCTCCGTCAGGAAATAAGACAGAACAGCTTTTGAACTTCCCCACGTCAATTCTTTGAATACTATATAGTTCGCAGCTCCCTGGAGCAAGAATGCTCCTGCCATTGTCAGCATCGTAAAGACCGCCAATGCAATGGATTTGGAAAAAATCAGTGCTCCTCTTTTTTGAACCTGACCGCCAATATTTTTAATATAACCGCTTCCGATATCCGCTGTTGAAAACATCACCGCAAAAATCACCAGAAACAACGCATAAAATTTCCCCTGAGAATTTGCAAAGAAAATGTCATACACCGTAACCTTTTCTCCCGGTTCTGTCGGCAGTGTCACCATCATTCCCACATTAATATTCTCCGCAGTCGGTTCCGCAAACTGCTCCTGCCGCACGGTCTCTTCTTTACTTAATGAATCATAATCTGTTTTACACATAAATGTTGTAAACAGTACTGACACAGCCAGCACGATCCATACTACATACATACTTTTGGTGCGAAACATCCGGTACAAATCCATTTTTATCATATTAAGCATGGCTGGCACCTCCTGTCAGATTCAGAAAATACGTTTCCAGTTCTTCACTCGTTATAGCAAGCCCTTTTACCGGAATTCCTGCCTTTGCAAGCTCCATATTCAACGCTGCGCTTTCATTCAGACGTTCAAAAATGTGAATATGTTCTTTGTCTGTTACCTGATAATTCGTAAATCCCATAGCATCCAGCACCGGAATTGCAAGCTTCGGATCAGCCAGTGTTAATTCCATCCGCTCACTGCATCTTCGCATTAATTCTTCTCTCGTAAGCTCCTGCAATAAACTTCCATTGTGAATGATTCCATAATCGGTAGCAATCTTCGATAATTCCTCCAGTATATGACTGGAAATGCAGATTGTCATATTCCTTTCTTTCTGAAGTCTCTGAATCGTGTCACGGACCTCAGCAATTCCCTGTGGATCCAACCCATTGATCGGTTCATCAAGGACTAACAGATCCGGTTCTCCAACCAACGCAAGACCAATTCCCAGACGCTGTTTCATTCCAAGAGAAAAGTGTTTTGTCTTTTTCCGTCCCACATGCTCCAGACCTACTGTTTTCAATATCTCTTCAATGTAACCTGCTTTCTTTATCCCAAACAGCTTGCATTTGATATTCAGATTTTCATATGCGGTCATATTTCCATATAATCCCGGTGCTTCAATCAGACATCCCACACGGGAGCGGACTTTCTGTAAATCCTTTCCCTTGTATCCGAAGATCTCAATCTCTCCGCTCGTCGGCCTGGAAAGTCCACTGATCATCTTCAGGCAAGTCGTCTTCCCGGCTCCATTTCGTCCGATAAATCCGTAAATAGCGCCCTTTTTAATATGCATGCTGACACTGTCCACAGCTTTATGATGTCCATACCGCTTCGTCAGTCCTCGTGTTTCCAATAACATCTCACTCAAATTTTTCATCTCCTTTTTCTTATCTGCATTTATCATAAAAGATGAATCCTAATCAAACGCAAATAAATAGTAAAAAAAGAGTAAAGATTACGCATGAAGGCGATAACCGATTCCCCATACTGTCTCAATGTATTCCTCCGAAGTCACTTGTTTGATCTTCTTGCGGATATTGCTGATATGTACATCCAATGTCTTCGTCTCACCCATATAAGGCTCGTCCCATGCATATTCGAAAATATCCTCTTTACTGAAAACCTGTTTCGGATTTCTGAGCAGTAATTCCAAAATCGCAAACTCCTGTTTTGTGATCTTCGGAAGTATCTTTCCATCGATTTCAACCTGAAATGT
>ERZ1673750.1069-NODE-1069-length-15597-cov-3.945696_pt1 | contig 15597 bp, 13 predicted proteins | sample MGYA00580203_ERZ1673750 | MGnify/ENA primary metagenome ERZ1673750 (study PRJEB41218, sample SAMN15661763) | gut metagenome | host: Homo sapiens | place: Canada: London | collected 2015-08-20/2019-03-30 | study: EMG produced TPA metagenomics assembly of... | reverse complement strand
AGAACGGTGCCCTTGCCCCCGCCCTGATCCGACCACGTACCCCAATTGCCGCCGTCACGCCCCTCACGCTTCGCGAGGATGATCTGCTTCCACGGCTTCAACGCACCGTTGTCATAATTCGCCTGCCACGTGGTTTTGATCTTCGTGTCGTCCACACGAGTCAATTTCACGTTCTTCGGCGGGTTCGGCTTCTTGTAGTTGATGCCGCCCACGCTCACGCCGCACGACGCGCTGGAGCTGCCCGGATGGAAACCGTTCCAGTTGATCTGCGCCTTGCAGGTGATGTTGCGAGCGTTATCGACCTTGGCGACAGTCAGATCACCCGACAATACGACGACTTCGGAGTTGTTGATGTACTTATGGCCGGAGTTGCCGGTGTAGTTGACCTGCCGGCCGTTGATCCACACCCACGCCGACACCCAGCCGGAATAATCCCAGCCGGCCGCGACCGACTGCCAGCGCGCCTCGACATGAATCGTGTCGGTCGTGTCTGTGTGCGAGGTCACCCAAGCGGCCACATGCACACGCCAGTAACCTACCTGATTGCCGTAACCGTCAGCCATCGAAACCCCCTAAAACAAGGAGGGCGACCCCTCTCGGAATCGCCCTCAGACTCACATATTCGAGTAACGTGTGACGTGATCTGCCAGACTGCCGAGCAACCGTCGCAGCGTAGGATCCGACTGCACCCTTCGCGCGTCGATCGTCACGTTCACGACACGCGAATTATCCACGCTCGACGAACCGATATCCACCGCACGAACACGACCGCCGGACGCGTACGCATACGAGTCACGCCGATACCGTTCCACCGTCGAGGACACGCGACGGTTCGGGATCTCGCCCATCCGGTTCAGATAGTCAAGGATCCCGGAACCGTACTTCGATTCCAGCTTCCGTACGGACGCCGCACGGAGAACGAATTCCCCGTTGGACAGCATCGCGGGGATCGAATCGGACGTGCCTGTACCGGGACCGCTGATATGACCGCCGGTCGCGGCTTGAACCTTGCCATTGGAACGCGTGATGATATCCACGTATCGTGTGGCGAGAACCGTGCCGTTCGTGTTCTTAATCGACTGGAACACGCTCCAAACGTTGTCGGCGTTGCCCATCACACGGCCCCACGGCTGGGAGATGGTGCGCCCGTCGTAGGCGTTGACCTCGGCGAACGCGGTACGAGCACGGTCATTTTCGCCTTGGACGCGTCCCCATGGTTGGGCGATGGTCATGCCGTCGTAGAAGTTGACCTCGCTGAACTTGGCTCTGGCGTCGTTGTTGTCACCCATGACATAGGCCCATGGGCGTGCGATAACCATGCCGTCGTACGAGCGGACGCCGGCCATGACCGTCTGCGCCGGTGTCGGATCGGCTTCGATGGTGAACGAGGCGGGCTTGTTGAGCTGCTGCTTCTTCTCATCCGTCTTGTTCATCTTGTCGGAGGCGTTGTCGATGCAGTCCAATATCCACTGGATCTGTTCGTCGGACAGTTGCAGCCACGACAGTTCCTCACGGATCTTCGCCATGCGTTCCTCGGCGGTTCCTTCACCGTTGAGCAGCCACGTATAGGTTTCCGGGGTCATGCCCAACGCCTCAAGATTGCTTTGGACGTTGGCGGTTTTCCACAAGGCGTCACCGTCGGCGTTCAACAACAGGGTGACCGCGCGGGTGCTCACGTTGCCGTCCATCAGCTTCTCGAACAGGCTTTGCACCTCACCAATTCCGGTGACGGCTCCGCTGTTGATCGCCTCCAATACGGTGGTGAACACCGCCGTGTTGCCCTCCTCGGGGAACATGGCGCGAATGTTCGCAAGATACTGCGTCAATGTGGCCTTGGACTCCTCGACCTTGGCCTTGAACAGGGTTTCCACCTCGGCTGGAGTCAACCCGTACACTTCCTGCAGTTGTCTCGCCGCGTCCTCTGGAACGCCCATGGCCGTGGCGGTGTCATAGAACGATTGCGCCAGTTCGGCCTGTTTCGCGGTGACCTCATCGGAGGTCGCACCGGCGTCAACCATGCTTTCCAGCAGATCGTGCCCGCTATCGCCCAGATCCTGCAAAACCTGCTGGGCTTGGCGTCCGGCCTCGCTCGCGGTGTTGAACGAACCGCTCATACCTTCGATGCTTTTCGCGTTTGCGTCCCACACCGCACCGGTCTGCTCGGCCAGCGCGTTGATCTCATCGATCTGGCTCTTGGAATCCTCCAACACCTGACCGTAATCGCTTTGCGCGGAAATCAGGTCACGTTGAGCCAACCGTTGGTCTTCGGCCGCATCCGCCGCTATGCGTTGCGCTTCGGCAAGCATCTCGGTCTGCGTCTGCGTGTCACCGAGGATGATGCTCAACGCGGCCGCATCCTCACCGGCGTCGATCAGCGAGTCCGCGTATTCAATGGTGTTACCGTTCGCCAAAGCCAGCGAATGCGCCTGTTCACGGTAGTCCTTGTTCATCTGGTCGAGCGATTCAAGCTGCTTTTCAGCGGCTTTCGCCGTATCGTTCATCACGGCGACGTTCGCATAGCCGATGGTCTGGAACCGTGTATTCTCGGTGATGATCGAATTTAGCTTCTCGCGAAGCTGCCCATACGAGTCGGACCCGTGTATGATGGCGTCGGACATGTCATCGATGCTGATCTTGGTCACTTCGGCCGCTTCGGCGGCGGAATCGAACCCGGTACGCAGGTCGCTCAGCCAATTCCAGCCGCCTTCCGCGTATTCGCCGTCACTGAACGCATCCTGCATTTGCTGCGCCACCAAGTCGATGCCCTGCGCGGCACTTTCCGCCATGCCGGACATGTCGGCGAGTGCCGTTCCGATATCGTTGGCGACCTGTTCGGTTTCCTGTCCCTTCTGGATGAAATCGGACACGGCTACCGTCACTAGTCCGATGGCTCCGCCGATTGCGGCGCTTTTCAGCACGCCTCCCAATCCGCCCAACGCGGCGGACAATCCACTCACCTTGCCGGATGCGCCGTTGGCGGAATCACCCAACGAGGAGAACGCGGACACGTCGATGCCGCGCATCTGCAGCCACGATTTCAGCACGCTCTGGAAGCTCGTGTCCAGCGAGGACGCGGACAATCCCAGTCCAGATAGTGCCTTCTGGTATTGGGCGGTCTGGATGATGTTCGTCAGCATGCCGGTCTTGATGGAATCCATCGCCTGCTTGCCGGCGCGACCGAACGTCATGTACAGGGTGATGGCTCCCTTGACGGAATCGGGGAGCGCGTCGAACGCCTTCGCGGTGGTTTCCGCTGCGGTGGCGATGGCGCTGATGAGCGGCGCCGCGGTCCGCAATCCGGACGCGAACGTGCCACCGAACGTGCGGGACAATTGGCCGACCATGCTCAACAGGTCATCGAACATCGGGCCGGCGTCACCAATCGCGTCGAACGCATCCTCGAACCCGTCACGGATGCCCGAGCTGAAATCCTTGATCCCGTCGCCGGACTGTTCCAACACGCGGCTGATGCCCTCGATGCCGGATCCGACTATCGCCCCGGCGTCACCGAACACCTGCTCCGCCTCGTCACGCAGCGAATACATGGCGTCGCCGATATCATCCAGCGAGTCGCGCATGTTGTTCTGCGCCGTCTGGGCACCACTGCTCCACGATTCCAGCGTCTCCTGGAATTTCACCGAGTTCACCGCACGATCGGCCTTAGCCAACGCTTCGCTGATGCCCTCGATGCCGTTCTCCGTCTGCGCGAGCGTGCCGAACGTTCCGGACAGGATACCGGTCAGGCTCTTAAACGAGTCCTTAAGGTAGCCTCCCTGCTCGATGGCGGATTCCATCGCATCCGTGATCGCGCCGGATTGGCGTGCCTGTTCGACCCAATCGGCCATCGACGCGGCCACATCGGAGATGTACCCGCCCATGCGCGGCAGATAGACACTCGTCTCGTCGCCCAGATCAAGGAACGATGTGAGCAGATCCTGCAATCCGGGATTCAACTGCTGAACCATCTGACGTGTGTGATCGAAGATGCGCGGCAATTCCCCGGCCTCGTCGGAGCGTTCGATCACCTGCAACAGCCCGGCAGCAACCTTGCCCTCCTCCGTGGCGATATCCGACAATCCGGAGATCAGCGTTGGAGCGATGTCGTCTGCGATACGGTACAGTTCGTCGCCGTACTCGTTCCATGCGGCGGTGCCGACCGTGGTGGTCAGACCGTTGAGCTTGGTCTGGGTAACGTCGAACTGCTTGTCGAACACCTGATAGGCGGCGTATACGCCGTATCCGGCAGCGGCCAATCCGGCCAATGCGGCGGGAGCTGCGAGCGCGGCCTTGCTCATGGATACGAGGCTCACGCCGACGCCGCCGGCGGAGCGCCCGAGATTCAGCAGTCCGGCGCCGAGGCTGATAGCCGCCGCGCCGATGAGGCTGAATTTCGGTACAACGTCGTCCAGCGAGTCGAACATGCGGACCAGTTTCTGGAACTGGTTCGTGACACCCTGGATTCCGGTCGCACCGTAGGTAATGCCGTTGACGATCTTGCCGAGATCCGTTCCCTTGAAGTTGGCGTAGATGTCCACGGTGCGGGGGCGGGTGAACCACGACAGGTGGGCGCGGGCCAACGCGGTCTCCAGGTCGAGATCCATGTCGAGCTTGTCGTGGTCGTGCTGGAAGTCCTCCCACTGTTCGGACGCCCTGCGCATATCGAGATCGAGGTCGGCTTCAAGTTCCCAGTTGCGGTCAGGGTCGATGCGGATACGCGCAGCGACATCACGCAATTGCCTGATAATGTTCTCGGTGTCGGTTTTCAGATCGACGGGGATATCGACGCGCGTGTGTTCCATCCGGTTCAGGAAGTCCTCAAGCCGGTCGGCCTCGCCCTCCCAACGTCGGATGCGCACATCGATGTCATAGTCACGGTTCGCTTTACGAGCGAGTTCATCCATGACCTCGTTCAAACGGGCGGACTCCTCGAAGAAATCGGAGGAATCCAAGAACGCTTTGGCCTTGATCGGGTGACGTTCGATTTCACGTCTCGTACGCTGGAGATCTTCAAGCTGTTCGTTGACCTCGCGCATAGCGTCCGTGTAGCCGCCCCACGGTTTGCGGGAGGCGAGAGCGCGTTGCAGTTTCTTGAGTTCGTCGGACTGTTCGTCGATCAGTTTCAGCGCTTCACGGGATTCGTCGTTGTATTCGGCCAGTTTGTCGGTCGCGTCTCGCCATCCCCTGTACGTGGAGGATACGGTCTTGTTCAGCGAGGACATTTTCTGGTCGTCCAACTGTTTGACGAGCTTGTTGTGTTCGCGCTGGGCCTCAACCATGCGGGCGATGCCGCTGGTGGCCGCGTTGGTTTCCTTCCTGAACTGTTCGAATCGTTTCGTGTTCAGGAAATCGTCGTTGTTGATGGTGTTGCCCAGCATCCTGAGATGCTTGGTGAGCTTGTTCGCCTCCTTGTCGATGTCGGCGATGCGTGCGGCCATGCGTTTCAGCACGGTCTCGTCGCCGTCGAACTGGGCGATCTCGTAGCGTTCCTCGGCGGCCTCGCGATCACGCTTCAACTGCTGCAGTTTCCTGCGGATGCCATCGATCTTCGTATCCCACTCGTCCAGCCAGGTGGAGTCCGGGTAGAACGCCACACCCACGCTGGTTTTCGACAGCTTTCCTTCGGTGTCGCGGAGAAGTTTGGACACGTCCTTGTCGAGATCTCGGGACACAAGACGCGGTTTGACAAGGATTTCCTGGTTCTCCTTGATCTCCTTGTCGAGTTTGGCGATCTGGCTGCGGATGCTGGAGATGTCGCCTTCGACCTTCACATGCCACGTATCGCCGTCGATACGGTTTTTCTGCGCGTTGTACGCCGCGGTATCGATGTCGGGATTGACTTGGATGTTCACGTCCAGACGGCTCGCGCGGCGTACTATGCGTCGCACCTCCTCATAGAATCCGTCCGCGACGGGTTTCACGTCAACGCCGATTTCACCGCCCGAATACTGGTTCGTCATCAATACCCCCGGCTATAGAAGAACCCCACACCGTTGCCGGTGTGGGGTTTCGTGTGGAAACATCAGGCCAGTCCATGGCCTTGGAACAATGCGCGCAACTGGTTTACCGCCTGCTGCGGCGTGGAATGGGCCACGTCTACGACCACGCCCTTGGATGTCTTGCGTTCGGCTCCCGGCCCGTATATCAGGTTCGGTTTCGCCTTCTTCACCCCGCCCATCTGCAGCAGATTCGCGTGGATCATCTCCAACGTGTTCGCCATGTCCAGCAGGAGCGATGTATCCTGCGAGAATCCACGCCACGACATGCGCTGTTCGGAATCGCCTTTCGCATGTTTGGGAGGTGGATCGTGTTCGAGACGGTAGGCCGCGTACTGGCTGCCGTCCATGCCCATCAGACCGGCCAACAGGGTCAGGATGTAGTCCGGCTCGTACTCGTGGACGGCCTTGGGCAGGTCAAGCTGGTAGAAGCGGCGGAAATCCGAGCACGCCTCTACTCTGCAGTCTTTGACGAGGTCTTCGACCTGGTTGATTTTCCCAGTTCCCTCTGGGTGAACCGGGTCAGCGTGACCATCATGAGGAACAGGTCCATAATGGTGCGGCCGCGCATGAATTCGTCGTACTTGGCTTCATCCTCGGCGATGGAACGGTAGAAACGATCCGCGTATTCCACCATCGACGCGAGTTCCAGCGCGACCTTGCCGTTGTTGCGTGCGCGCACCTTGTTGTCGAACCATCCCAGCTTCCGAAGCTCGTTAATGCCGTCATCGACGTGCTGCGCCATGATCGTGAACAGGCCGGTTTCGGTGGGGCTGAACGTGTATGCGGGTTTCAGTTTCGGCATGTCGGCCAGTTCCGGGTAGGCTGCAGTCAGCTCCTCCCACGTCTCAGGAGTCTTCGTTTCGGTGGCGTTCCCGGAGTCGGCGGATTCGATGATGTTTTCGGTTTCGATTGTCTTGTCTTCCATAAGTCATGCTCCCATCGGAAACTCCCATCAATAAATGAAGTCGCCGCCGCATGGATGGGAGAAACATGCGGCGGCGAGGAATGTCGGTCACTTGCTGTCGTCGAACGCCTCGGCGTCGTAGATCTTCACGCCGGTGGCGCGACCGTTGTCGTCCTTCGGCAGGCTGCTGCTCGTCAGGATGTTGCCCTGCACCTGGTATTCCACGAAATTGTCGTTGGACAGGGTGGGCAGCGAGTTGAAGCTGAGCGACGTGTTCGGCAGGTAGACGGCGAACCGTTCGTTCGTGTTCGAGTCCTTCCACAGGATGAACAGCGCCTTCTTCTGCTCGCTCTTCTGCAGGCTGAACGCCACGCCGCCATCGGTGTCGATCTTGCCGTTGAAGAACAGGCTCAGGGTCTGACGGTCGCCCTGAACGCTGTTGAGGGTCACGGTGCCGGTCACCTGATCGTATGTGGTTCGGAACTGCGGGTTGGACCAGGTGGCGCGCGTGGTCGCGTCGCCGCCCTCCAGGTTGAATTCCGGGAGGGTTTCCGCGCTCAGGTGGCCGATGTTCGTCCACTGGCCGGTCGGCCCCTCGCCCACCGTGGCGGTGCCCACATCGAACTGCTTCACGCCTCCGGTCGGGATCGCGCTTTCCGCGTCGGCGATAAATACCGCGCCCAACGCGGCCAGACCGACTCCACGATCTTCGAATGCCATGTTGTGTCTCCTTCGGATATGAGAAGACCCCGCCGCCATTTGGCGAACGGGGTCGGAAAATGAATGAATGATAAAGAGAGGGGTCAGCGCGGGCTGGCCGCCTGAATCACCTTGTCGGCGTGCATCACGTTGATGACCTTGCTGTTCGTGATCTCGCCAAGAGGATCATGACGGAACCCGTTGTTGGTGGGTATTCCGCCGATCTTCCCGTATTCGCAGCCGTCCAGCCACCGCCACATGGCGATGTTCCGATTCAGCCGAGCGCACGTGCGGAACAGCAGATCGGCGTCGATGGACAGGACGGTGAACGTTACCGGGAACCGCCACAGCCACGCCTTGGGACTGGTGAACTGGTAAGGCTCGCCCACGTCGTACACAATGACCACGCCGTTCATGGCCAATGCGTCCGTGTCCAGACCTATTTCAGGTTGGATTGACGGTTTCGGCCTGCCTTCCAAGTACGTGTCGCGGTTCAGATAGAAGCTGATGAGCGAATCGGCGTCCAACTGGTCGCGGATCGACAGATCGACCTGTTCGATCGGCAGTTTCATATCAGCCTCCAGCCGCGGCGTCTCGGATGATGTGCATGCCAGGCAGCCATCGTTGCGCCCAGTCGTTGAAATACCCGAACTCCAAGTGGGTGGCTATCTGGCTGCCGTCACGGCCTCTGACGCTCATGACGACCGCGTGATGCGTACCATGACCGTGCACGCTGATGTCGATCCGGTCGGCGACGGAACTGTGCTTCGCCCTCGTGTCGGCCAACGCCTTGGCCCTTGCGGCCACCATGTCGGCCTTGCGTTTCGTCGCCGGGGCGCCGAACAGTTGGCACACGTCCACCTGCATTCTGTCTTTCGGCTTGAGTTTCACGTACCCCATACGCGACTCCCCTCCACGGGTTTCGGCTCCTCAAGATCGGAGAACAGGTGGTTGGCGACCATGCGAACGACGATCTCCCAGTGACGGCTCATATCCGTGCCGTGAGGCATTTCGACCGGACTGCCGTCGCACTCGTAGCAGTCGCCCTCATACCAGACGCGCGAATAATAGTCCCCGTGCCATTCCTTCGCTATGATCCTGAGCAGCGTGGTCTCCAACTGGCCGCGCGGGCTTGAGGTCATGTCCTGCTTCCAGTTCTTCGAGAACGTGCTGTTCTTCTGCGTGCGTCCCTCGATGTCGCACAGGCACCATGATGGTTCGCCGTCAGGGATGACCGTGGTGCCATGGACGCCCGTTACGGGCTTCATCGGCTGAACGATCACCCGGTCACGGTACAGGATCGTGTCCGGCAGGACAGGCGTGATCCCCGCGTCGTCGCCGTACAAGCTGTCGCCGGTATCAGCATCGTCCGGATACAGGGAATCCATGTCGAAGCTCATACGCATCACATCCCGTAGACCCGGCCCAATCCCATACGAATGCTGCCGGCATGACCGCGGTTCGACGGGGAACCGTTCAACAGGCTGCGTTCACTGGAACTGATGTACAGGTTCGGACTCGCGTCATAACCGGGAGGATTCGACTGATCGTCCTTCAACGTGTAGTCATATGAGCCGTTCGATTCGGATTGGACCATCCTGTAGCGGATGAGCCTCAATACCATGCTGCAGCACACATATTCGAACGTGCTGGGATCCAACGTTCCCGCGTCCAACCGTTTGGCGGCGTTCGTCTCGCCGAAGCATTTGAACGCCGCCTGACGGCATGTGTTCTCGATCCACGCCCTGGGATACCGGTCGTCCGACAGCAGGTCGCGGTAAGGGAGCGCGTTCAGTTTCATGGCCTCAACCCAGTCGAAATCGTCAACGCTCGCCATACCACACCCCTTTTAGAGAACGTCGGCCTCGAACGTGCTGACCGCGTCCACGAGAACCGGGAGCGCGGAACCGTTCACCCACATGTCGTAGTTGGCCGGCGCCTCATGCAACAGGAGAGCTCCGACCATGCCCCGGTTCACGGTCTTGTTCAGCTCGTACGCCGGGTCGGCGCCTTCGGCGGTCGGGCCATCTGCGGTGAAGCCGAGCGTCGGATCGTTGAACGACGGGAGCATGACGAACGTCTTGTCCGGGATCAGCGTGGACAGGTCGGTGTTCATCTTGAATCCGTTGTCCAGTTCAAGATCCTCGTACATGACGTCCACCATGCGCACGTCGGTCAGACCGCAGTTCGACTCAAGGTAAGCGAACACCTGTTCGCGGGTGACGCGCGGCGGGGCGAGTTCTGCGCTCGTCTGATACGTGTATGCACGGATCAGGTCGTTGGTGCGCAGCGCGTCGATGACCGCGCTCGTGGTGAACGCGGCGTGGCAGACGCGGCCGCCGTTCTTGCGGATCGTCTGGTTCCATCCGTCGATGTCCGCGGTGATGTCGGCGGTCGCCACGTTCCACTTCGCGGCCGGGGACTGGGACTGCTGCTTGGTGGGACGGCCGAACGAATACGTGTTGTCGATGCCGTTCTCGTTGATGCCGATCTTGCCGGATACGAAGGCGTTGATGCTTTCGATCTCCAGGGTGACCGCGGCCATACGGCCCAACCGTTCGAATCCCTCCTCGGCGGCGTTGCGGAGCCACGTCTTGTCGGTGGCGTGCATGCTCATGTCACGTTCGGTGATATGGTCCATTCCGGACAGAGGGAGCAGGCCCGTATGCATCTCGCGGGATGCGGTCGAGTGCGACACGTGGCCGATCTCGGCGTCCAGTGCACGACGGCGCATCGGGTTGACGGCCTCGTTCTGCACGTTTGGCGTCCAGGTCACGGTCCACAGGCCGTCGTTCGACTGCATCGGGAACACGTTCGAGAACGGGAGGATGCCCTTGACGAAATCGAAGCCGGCCTGAACGGTCTCGCTGGCTTCGGCAGGCGTGATGATGCTTTTATCAATCGCCATATGAAAAACTCCTTTATATATGGTGAGACCCCGAGCCTGATCGGGCTACGGGGTCATCGGAAACGGGAACCGCCGTTAGGCGGCATTCTCGGCGGCGTTGATCGCAGTGCGCGCAGCTTCGGCTGACGCGGCCTTCATGAGCTGCTTGCCGATATCGGTCGCGCCGGACAGCGTGTCAACGGTCACCGGCGCGGATGCCGTGCCGGTATTCGACAACGGGGTGACCACGTCGTCCTCGATGTCGTAGAAGTCTCCGCCCCACTTCGCGCCGGACACGTCCGCATGCAGGTTGGACACGATGATGTCGCCGCGGTAGCGCATGCCGACATTCGGCTGTTCCGTGCGTACGCCGGACAGTGTCACCTGCAGTTCCACGTCGGATTCCAACAGTCCGGCAATGATGTTCTGACGCCCATCCGAAGCGGTGGAATCATACGGGCCATACAGGCCGTTGTTCGCGCCGCTGGTGATCTTCGCGAGCGGGGTGCCGCTGCGGATCCACACGGTGGTCGCGTTCTCGCCCTCGCCGGTGATGTACTTGGCGCGCTTCTCCTCATCGTCCGGCACGAACAGTGCGGGCACGATGGTGACGCTCACCTGACCGCCCGGCTGTTCCGCATAACGCCACGAATTGTCATACTCGTGGGTGGTCACGCCGGAATCGATAACCATTTCAGCCATAAGCCGACTCCTTTATCTATTGGTTTGTTAGTTCTTCTTCTGCCGTGCCTGCTGACGTTCCATCGCACGCTTGTAAGCCTCGCCCTTCACGGGTCCGGTCCTGAACATGCCTTCGCCCTTGGCGCCGTCGATGATGTGCTTGGTCGCCTGCGTGGCGGTCGGCTTCTTCTGCGGTTCAGGATCCTCACCGGCCGGTTCAGAGGATGGCATGGGGATCAGTCTCGCGGCCTGCTCAGCCCAGGACTCCACTTCGTCTGGATCGTCGCCCTTGAACAGCGAGTCGAACACATCCTGAGTCAACTGGGGGTGCTTGAGCATGGCCTTGAGTTTCGCGTTCTCCATGCGGGAGGCGTGCAGTTCGCCGTTCGCGGCGGTCAGCTTCTCGTCAAGCTCTCCGGCATGCTTTTCGGATTCCTGCAGCTTGCGGTAGTTATCGCTCGCGCGATTCTCGTTCTCACGGCTGAAATGCTTCCACTTCTCAACGTCGTCGGCGAAATCCGGCTTGTCCTGAGCGGGAGCGGGGTCCTTTACGGGTTCGGTAGAGGTCTTTTCGATCTCTTCATTGTTTGGCATGATGCCAATGTCCTTTCAATATTCACGCGGCCAACCCGAGCGTCGTCCGCAAGCTCATCATGAGCCGACTGTGGTAGGCCCATGCCTGTTCCAAATGATTCGACGGTCTGAACGTGTACGTCCTGCCGCCATAACGGAACGAGTCCGGTTGACCCGTTTCGTACACCTTCCTGTAATGGGCGTCGAACGCGACCGCCCGATCGTACATGCGCTGCAGTTGCCGTTCGGTCATCTCCCTGTCAGGCGTATGCCATTCCACGCCTTGACGGGACGGCACGTTTCGCTCTCCGGTGTCAGCCCTTGCCATCACCGGTCCGATCTCGCCGTTCACCGTATAGTTGACGCGCACGTTCATCAGGTCACGTCCATAGGTCGTGTACGTGAATCCCTGCGCCTCCAATTCCTTTCGGCGTTTGTCGCTCAATGCGTTCCACGCCGCCTTGTACACGCGATTCAGGTCCGATTGGGTGAGTCCGGAACCGGGATCGGAGGATTCGGCGACAGGAATGACGCCGCAATGGCAGTTGGAATGCAACGGGAGCAGCGACGCGATGGAATACAGCCGGTCACTCGCCACCACGCACAGGCCGCATGTGCCGGAACGCGACAGTTCCGGGTGGATGACCCTCCGGTACATCGTCACCCCGCTGTCTTTGAACCGGTCAAGCGTGGCATGTGTCGAAGCCAGTTGCCCGTCCGTCCTCGCAGTATCCTGCACTTTGCCGAACGCGGCATCCAACCATTCGTCCACCGCGGTCTGGACCTTGTCTTCGAGATTGTCCCACGCCAGCGGTCTGATGGTCGGATCGCGGGTCGCCATGTGCCGGTATTCGCTGACCGGACGCACCGCCACGCTCCAAGGATCGGTGTTGTCGCGCGTCACCACGTATTCGGGGATCTGACCGTCCGGTGATATATTGACCAGTCCGAGCATGATGTCAGCGTAGCTGATCGCGAGCCGTCTCATACGGCGTATGAACGCCATCTGCTGCTCCGTCACATACGCTCCGACGCCCTCGGTGACCGCATCGTTCCACCAGTCGGCTGGAGTCATGGACTTGAACATGGTCCACGCGCGTTGGATATATTCATCCACCAGCGCCTGACGCTGCCGTTCCAGCACGTTCAGCACGCTTTCCAATTCAGGCAAGCGCCTCACCCGCCTCAAGTCCGCCGGTCAACGAGGACTGCGATCCATCCAACAGTCCGGATTCCATGAGCGGATCCGAAATGCCGGTCGGATACTGGTTCGATGTCGTGTCCTCCAGCATGCGATTCTCGGCGGCCAGCGCGGTGATGAAGCTCTCATCCTCCAAATCCTGCATCGCTTCCGCGATATCGCTTTCGGTCATATGCAGATACCGGCGCATGATCGTCTTCACGGGGATGATGTTCTTCACGAAATTCGCCGCCTGCGTCTGTTCAAGATCGGTCGGCAGGTTCACCGGCTGCCATGTCGTTTCGAACCGTTCATCGGCGGCGGACGACTGACCGGACGCGACCAACGCCATGCGCAGGATGCGCACGAACGCGTCGTTGGCCCGCATGTTCAGGTCCTGTACCTTCAACGCCAGCGTCCTCGTGGTCAGACGCGCCCCCTCGGCGCTTCCGGCCACGTCCGGAGACAGGACGCTCAACGGCGTGCCGGTGGCGCCGGCCAACTGTTTGATGTCGCTCGAAGCGGCGGTGACCAGAGGCGTCACATCGGTGACCGCGCTCTCCCACACGCTCGTCTCCTTCGGCATCATCCACAATGCGGCCGGACCCATCTCGAAGATCTCGTCATAGTTGATGCGGTCGCCGGCCCTAGCCCGACCAGCGATCACGTCGGGATGATCCTCGTCATAGTATTCCGGCAGATCACCGCTCACCGCACGCTGACGGAACGCCTGCATCTCCTGAATGCAGAACCGTTGGAACCGCTGCTGGTCGATGCTTTTCAACGTGGGTATCGACGCCTCGAACTGTCCCTTTCCGGTAGGAGTGCTCATCTTCACCACCGGCAGGCATCCGCATGCCACCGCATACTTGTAGCCGGTCTCGATGCCGGCCTCCCATTGGAAATCGTTCGAAAACGCGATATTCACATCATCGGGATCATTGGCAAGCCCATACACCGCCTCATCATCCGATTCGGACGGAATCGTGCGCGCATCCGTCTGCCTGTACGCGACATGGGAATACACGCTCGACGGCGACCCGTCGTCGTTGCGAACCATGTTGAACAACGTCAGACGCTCCACGCCGTCATCGGGCGAATACGAGTACACCACGGCAGAGTCCTCTTCATCCGAAACGAACGTGTTCCACGGAGACAATATATGGATCCACGACGGATACTGGACACCGGTCACGTAAGCGTATGCGGCACCGTACACTCCGGCGTCGTAGAACATCTGCCTGCTCTTCAAATACATGCGGCAAGTATCCCACATGTCGTCGGCGGCCGTGCTGCGCATCGTCTGGTCTTTGACCAGGCGGAACCCGGTGGGCTGCTGGTTCGTGATGACCGCGTTCGCGATCGTTGACGCCAGATTCATCGGGCAGATCTCCACGAACCTCTTGTACACGTCCGTGCTCGCCTCGCTCCGCAGGCTGGAAGGAACATGCATGGTGGGCACGTTCTCACGCCCGTCATAGAACGTCTTCAACGTGCACAGCATGGGAATCCTCGCCTGCAGGCGCCGCGCCAGCCGGGTCAGCAGCATGCCATCCCCGCCAGGCTCGTCGTCGCCCTGCACGATACTCTCAAGATCAGCCACATGCACCCCCTATCAATGATTCATCGCACGCGGGTCACGAACGAACGCCTGCGCTGCTCCCGCTGCTCGGACAGATACTTGCTCCGCGCCGCATATGCCAACACCGACGCCATGCACGCGTCGATCTTGTGCGGACTCTTCGGCGTCTCCTTGCTAATCAGATAGCCGAACGACTTCTCCCTGCGTTTCGCGTTGCGGAAATGCGACAGCAGACGCGGGTCGGACAGCAGCAGCACGTTCTCCGAAACCGGTTGATCCTTGGAGTCGATCTCAACCGGCTCATACTCGAAACCGGAATGCATGTTCTGCAATGCCTGAACCATGGCACGGTTCTGATTGTTCGTATAGAACTTCATCACATCCCTGCCGGACGCCTGGACGCGCATCTTCCGCCCGAACTCGACCTCCCAATCGTTGATGATGTTCTCGAAGAACGCCGGATCGGCGAACACGCCGACCACGTTATAGTTCTTCAACACCTCACGCACGCGGGCGTCGAAAGCGTCACGGTCCACTCTCCAGTCAGGCGTCGGCTTGTCCGGCTTCTGCTCCAGTTTGATGATGAAGCACAAGCCGTCGCGCACCCTGCAGCCAACCAATGCGGTCGAATCGTCACGAATGGAACCATCGAAACCCAATGTGATCTCGTCACGTCGGTCGATGACCTTCCGCCACACCTCGTCCAACCGCATATGATTGGACATCGCCGTGTCCACAAGCTGTTTGCCGTACAAGTGGCTCATGATCGCAGGTTCGGTAAGCCACGAATCCTCGCTCGACGCGCGGGAATTGAGGAAGTACCGGATCGAATCGTTGATGTCCGAATCAGGCTGGTAGATCTGCCGCATGAAATCATGCACGTCCTGCCAGCCGTCCTTCGACGGTCCCGGTTCCACGCCATCATCCGCCAATGACCAGCCTTCGGCGCTGCGACCCGTCTCATCGACCTCGACCATGCGCCCGTCCGGCAGAATGATGTGATCTCTGCCATCCGAACTCCGCGCCGCGGAACCATACGACTCGTACAACGCGCGTTCCAGCTTCTTCTCATCGGCGAAATCCTCGATGGGAAGC